>Ga0160467_100138_pt1 | contig 102571 bp, 84 predicted proteins | sample HID1972I_E11MG_FD_108221 | JGI IMG/M metagenome (GOLD analysis project Ga0160467, IMG submission 108221) | Enriched pill bug-associated microbial communities from UW Madison campus, WI, USA - HID1972I_E11 MG | ecosystem: Host-associated > Arthropoda: Insects > Digestive system > Unclassified ... | reverse complement strand
TGGGACTCGCCTGTTTTCGTCCGCTTTAATGTTGCCTTCCAGTAAGCCTAAACCGTCGGCCTTCTCGATGATACTCATTTCGGGACTCCATCACTTTCAGGCCTACTGCCTAACTGGTCTACGCTTAGCACCTGACATTACTGCCAGTAGCCCAAGACTCGCTATTGGTGACGCGGCTGCACGTCTTACCAAGCAGGGTTTCCACCTGCTAAACTATCTGACCTTGCTCGGTCGCTAAAGCTTCTGAGTTCCGTTACTTCGTTTGGCGCGTATGTGAATCTAGTTTTGTCCCTGCTTTTCTTTAGTGTTTACTATGCATTCACTTTTTGCATAAGCAACGAGATGATATGTGCGCATTCAGCGCGAGTTACATTAGCGTTTGGCATAAATAATTGCTTGCCACGCCCTTGAATTAAGCCAAGCTGCTTTAAAGCAGCAACCTCATGCTTAGCCCAGTCGCTGATCGTATCCGCATCATTAAAAACATTGATCTCTTCTGATGCAATGCTTAGACCTGTTTGATATTGATATGCCTTGTAAATCATGACCGCCATTTCTTGACGGCTCAAGCCTTCATCGGGAGCAAATATAGTACTGCTTTTTCCACTTACAATGCCTGCATCGAAGGCTGCGGAAATTGCAGACGCATACCACTTCGTGTGATCGACATCCTCGAAGGTCACCGGCTTCACGGCTTTCAATGACAATGCCCGCTCAAGCAAAGAGACAAATTCCGCTCTAGTTACGCTTTGCTCCGGTGCAAATGTTGTTGCGTTCACACCGAGAATAATTTGCTTAGCTGCCATCTTTTTAATGACATGATAAGCCCAATGAGTCTCGCTAACGTCTTCGAACGATTTGTCATACAGCATAACTGCGAATTTGCCGAGATGATTTACTTTTGCAGTCGTTATATTACGCTCATATGCTCCCACTCCCGTATACTTCAAGCTTCCGTTATCCGCTATGGAGTAAATGCCGATCAGGTCCTGATAAGCATGATCAGCAGCACTTGCAGCAGTTAGCTTAATTGTGGCAGGTTGTGCAAAGCTCTCCAACTGCAACGCTGTACCATCTGACTTTACGACAGATAGCTTAAAGTCATATATGTCACCTAGAACAGAGATATCCGCTTGATGCTTACGTTTAATAAGCTCAACCAACTCTTGTTCTTGATCTGCAGATAACGGAACGATTTCAAACGAAATATGTGCTTGATCGAGCTCATCATCCGCCAAAAGCTGCTGCAATTGCTTCAACACTTCCGCAGGAACTTCTACCTCTACATCTGAATGCTTGATCATCAAATGGTTCTTTCCATCATTCGCCTTCATTTTGACTGGAAACTGCAGCATCTGCTCGCCTTCAGCCATTACGAAGGATAGACTGTTAGGCTCCGCCGACTCATTGGAGTTGTCTGGATTAGATGGGCTGGCCGGATTGCCCGGATTATCAGGAACCGTTGACTCCGTCTTCACGTGAACCGGTACATGGAAGTCATCGACATTAATATGACCGAAGCCGCCTGTAGCCTGATCAACTACTTTAATGTATAGCTCTTCCCCTATGTATTCCGATGCATCCCATTTTTTCCGTTGATATTCCTCATAATTGGTTGCCGTCACTTTAAATAACTCCGTGTCGTCAGACACTCGTACCAGCGCTACATATAGACGATCGATATCGCGACCGCCACTGATAAGGAAGTTGATGTGACCATTCCCGCCAAGAACGAAGTTTTGCGATCTCAATGTTCCTGTTAAGCTATCTCCACCTGCTGACTCGTTAAATCCCCATAGATGATAGCCACCCGGAATTTTCTGAGAAGGATTGAAATAAATCGTATCCCAGAAAAACTGTTCATCCGTTACATGTACATCCTGGAATGCATCACCTTCTGCAATCCAGCCTGTCAAGTCGCCACTAGCAAAATCATGATTAGGAAGCCCAGTTACATTATCATATTGACTGTTATCCCAATCCTCCGGAACGTAAACTGGAGCCGCTGGTTCTCCCGTTAAAGCGTTCATCTCCCATACTTCCATTGACTTCACCGTAATAGCACTATCTGCCCAGAACTGTAAACCTAAAGAATCGTATCGGCCTACATATACGCGAGTAGTAAGCTTTTTCTTATAGTTGGCAAAAGCTTCAATGACGGAACGATCCAAATAAATGTGCAGCTTTAAGTTGTCTCCGTCAAGCTCCACATATCCGCCTTGTATACCGTCTACACGAACATCTGGATCAATACTGCTCTTCGTACGATCTACATTAAAGCTTTCATCTGTTTTATCATAATAGATTAACGTCTCTTCTTGCCCGTTTGCGGAACGTCGAACTTTTAGACCAAATCGTTGTGCCTCGCCGGGATCAATTTCTGCTATAATCTCGAGCATATCCCCCTGAACATTTTCAATTAAGCGATTAGCAGAATCGATGCTTTGATCCTTAAAATCTATAAGCTTGTTGCCGCGAAGGCTGTGAAGCTCTTCTATCGGCTCAATTCGCAGCTCATCCTGTTCACTCAAGCTTAGGCTAACTGGTAAAGCCAGGTTATGTGCCCAGCCGGCTTCGTATTCGGCTTGAGGAGTCCTTACATTTTGCACCATTGAAAATACGACCGTTCTTCCATCTGGTGTAACAAGTCCGCTTTCTGCAGTTAAATAACCTTTGCCTACATCCATTTTTTCCGGGGCTTCCTGATCAGGAATAAATCTAAAGTTGTCGCGATCCCATGTCCCAATCCAATAAAAAACCTCCACCTCTCGAAGGACATCAGATGCTGGAGGCACATGCTCCGGCTTTTCGTGAGGATTGATCATCAATATATGCTTGTCATTGCCCGAACTGTCCTTGCCTAGCGGCAATAACACCGGCAATTCCCATACCGTACCGAGCTCCGGGTACAAGCTTCTATCACTAGCATAAAGCTGTCCCTTGTACTCCCAATTGTACATATCATCCGATACATAGACTAAAGCTGTGCCACTGCTCATATCGGAAAGCCCAGAAGTAACAAGCTGATACCACTTATCTACTTCTTCATCGTACCAAACGAATGGATCACGGAACTCATTGTGAATACCAACTCCATTCTGCTCTGTTACCGGCGATGGGTGCTTTACCCACTGCTGCAAATACGGATCTGATGTATCAGCAGGAGTTGCGATTGCTGTTCTTTGATTCGGAGATACCGCATCGTTGCCGGCAGTATAGAATAAGACCGGATTGCCGCTTCGATCATATGCGGCACTGCCTGACCACACACCATCTGGATCAAGCGTACCCGCTTCAGGTGCAAGCGCAGGTCTTACATTTTCCCAATGCACCATATCATCGCTAACCCAATGTCCCCAATGAATTTGATGCCAGTAAGGTCCTTGCGGATTATGCTGATAAAATAAATGATACTTCCCGTTATAATAAATTGGTGCATGAGCTTCATTCATCCAGTTTTGCGGAGGCATAGCATGATATTGCGGACGATGCTGATCTCCATCAAATACGCTTGGGTCCTCATCGATATCACTGCTAGGAATATCAGGAATTGCTCCATTGTGAAGCGCTATTACTTCTTCATATTCATTCCTTATTGCATCCGGTGTAAGCGCCGTATTATATAGCTTCACTTCATCCATAAGCCCACTGAACATATTAAACGAGAATACTCCTGCCAGCTCAACCGGCTGATTATTTTTACCGATGACTAAACTTTCTGTTGACGGCGTTAGCGCCATACCGACAGGCGTCGCCTGCGAAGCTACTTCTTCGCCATTAAGATATAATGTAATTCGTCCTTCTTCTTTATCAAACGTAGCGACTACATAATTCCACTCGTACTTTTCTAATGGATGATCGTTCACCCATACTTGAATCCATTGCCCACCAATCCCAACCTGCATGGACCATGTACCGTGTCGATACATGCCTAAAGCAAAGCCTTCTGCTTTATCCTGATTGGATTGATTGACGATTGCAGACAGCTTGCCACCGTCTCCCCACTCATAGCTGCGCGGTGCGACCCATGCTTCAACGGTAAGCGCATCGCTAATAGGCACCACCTCGTCTGCATCGATCTCAATGTAATTCGAATATCCATCGAACAGCAGAGCCCCGCCTTTCACACCACGTGACGTCCAGCGCGGATCTTTCGCTTCCATATATCTAGCTTCGTTGAACACATAATTAACTTCATGCTGCATATTGCGCACTTCTTCAAGCGCTTGCTTCCCTGCCCCTTCATCAAGGCTCACATAGGAAACAACACCACGATGATTCGCCATAAAATCATCAATCGCTATACTCGCTTCAGCGGATTGATCAACAACTTTAATGTATAGATTGCTGTTGTAATGCTCCTGTACATCCCAGGAGATATTCTCATTAGCGCTTACGTTATCCGTCTTCATCAGCATTGTGTCACTGCTGGCATCATAAAGTGCCACATAGGCATCGTTAGGATTCACAATATCTAAAATCATGAACTGAATCGTGCCACTTCCCTGAAGCGTGAATGTATTAGAAGTAATTGAGCCTTGCTGCTCCAAGTCTGACTGAGCGTAGTAAATACCTGCTTTAAGTTCATTTTCTTCATTTGTAACTTGAAACGCTTCTCCTACTACTGTCCAGCCGTGGAAATTCCCACTTTCAAAGCTGCCATTTTCAATGTCCGTCGGATTGATATTGCGTGCAATTATTCCAGGTTCTGGTACAATGTCATGAAAGGTTTGAATATCATCTGCGAAAACAACTCCCCAATCCGATGTGGCATTGTCTACGATCTCCACGTAAAGCGTCTTGCCGAGATGCTCTGCCAGGTCTGCCTTGTACTGCACCATATTAGCCAGCTTCAAGCCTTGCGTTGGATCTGGGAACCCCTGCTCGCTGAATGCATCATTGCCATAGCGTGCAATTACTTTACCGCTGTCTGCTTCAACGATCCTTACATAGGCTTGATCAGGATGCTTACCTCCGCCCAGCCTGAACGTGATCCAGCCTGTTCCGCCAAGCTCAAAGGTGCTCGAGCGCAATATTCCTGTGGCAGATTCATCATACCTCCAACCGTTTAGATGATACTCCCCTTCTTGATGATAAGGAATTTGTTCTGCCCACCATGTTGTCTCATCCGACACGCTGTTTTCGCCAAAGGCATTGCCTTCAACAACCGTCCAGCCCGTCAAATCTCCGTTTTCAAATCCGGGATTAATCAATTGATAGCGCGCAAAGTCCGGCTTAATATCGATCGCTACTATACCTTCAGTCGGTTCTGCCTCATGATACATAAAGAAAGCATCCGCAAAAATCAATCCCCAGTCTGAAGTAGCATTATCGATGATCTCTATGTAAAGCTCTTTTCCTAGATGCTCAGATAGATCGGCTTTATACTGTGTCAAATTAGCAAGCCGCATCCCATTGTCAGGATCGGGAAAGCCAGCATCGCTAAAAGCATAATTGCTGTATCTGGCAATCACTTGTCCTGTATCCGCTTCCATAATATTGATCAATACTTTATCAGAATTTTTCGCGCCGCCCAGTTTAAAGCTGATCCAGCCGCTTCCACCAAGCTCAAAAGTGCTGGAGCGCAGTATGCCTGTTGCGGATTCGTCATATTTCCATCCGTTTAAATGATAATCTCCTTCCTGATTGTAAGGGATTTGCTCGGCCCACCATGTCGTTTCATCTGTTACGCTATTCTCGCCAAATGCGCTTCCTTGAACAACCGTCCATCCTGTTAAATCTCCGTTTTCAAATCCGGGATTGATAATGTTATAAATACTTTCGTCCGTTGCTACTTGCACTTCTTCCGTTAAATCAGTAGATACTGCCAGCTCTGATGTAGAATACGCTGAGATTGAAGCTGTAGGAACAAATAGCTGAAAAGCCAACGCCCCAATAACCGCCTGTGATAGCAAATTTCTTGCCTTATTCCCTTTTCTCATACATAATCCTCCTTCAAATTTCTTCATTCAAATAATAGAAGAACTTAAAAGTGAAACGTTTCCAAAAATGCAGACTACAAATTTTTGAGTAAACTTTTTAGGGTACACCTGGTTGCAGTAAGCATTGGACTTCAGTACGCCCGTAGGTATCGGCAAGGAGCGTATTAACGCTCCCTTTGCCAAATACCCTGGACTACCCATATATCGATAGCTTGAATGATCAATTCTCCATCTCCTCAGACATCAAGCTCGCCCCTCGATTCGCACATCGCTAAATTGACCGTAGCCTTGGCTGACAAACATACCAAGCTTCCCTCGCGAGATATCATACATTCTAGCACTCATCGCAATGTCTTGATCGATGTAAATTTCACAAATCGATCCGTCAATAAACAGTTTAATGTTGTAAGAGCGGTTGGCAATAAGCTCAATCGGACGTTCTAGCTCGACCTCATAAGGGAACGTCTTTCCTCCCTCTTCTGACTGCATAATCTTCCCACGAAAGGTAATACGATTCCGTTGCGGTTCAAGGGTAACGTAATACGCCTCATCCAACGTATCTTCCGTACGCAGCATAAACCCTACTCCTTGCGTATGCTCGGAGAATGAAACGCTAGCTGAAATCTTGCACTGATTAGGCAATTCCTCCTGGCTTATGCAACCAGCGAAACCATACGACGACGAGCATGAAAGATTACGATCCGCAATGAGCCAATCCCCTGTAATGCTCTGATAATGTACCGGTAACGGATGCAAAAATGCCTTATCAACTGTATCCGGCACTTTGACACCGAGGGTGCCGTCAGCGCGCTGAATGATTTCATGAACGATCAGGTTTCCTCCCCAATCCCATGTGTTGTAATCCTTACCTCTAGAGTTCGGTGGATTCCAACCGAATAAATCATCGTTTTTCGTAGGATTCCAACCGAAAAGATAACGGTTTTGCCCATCTGACACGGTTTTAGCCGCATAGAAGGCTCGACCGTCGAAGGTATCCTCTGGAGGAGTCAACCATGGACCTTCCAAGGAACGACTCATTCGGTAAAAGGTCGCAAAGCGTCCGGTATAGGAGGAATAGATAAGGTACCACCATTCCCCGATTCGAAACAAATCAGGACATTCATGGGCCCCTACGTGTAAATTAGGTGCATACAGCGGCTCACGGTACTCCCAAGTTTTAAGGTCTTTGGAAGAGAGCAACGCGGTACATCCTTTTCGGTTAGTTGGTCCTTTAGCCATTGCGGCGAGCAGCATCCAGTATTGTTCTTCCTCTTCATTCCAGAAAACATATGGATCGCGCCAATCGGACAGCTCATAGATACGGTCATCACCGGCAAATGTGTCCTCCGGAATGGGCTCCCAGACTTTCAAGTCACTGCTGATCGCATGACAGACAAGCTGCTTGCCTTGAGGAAATATGCAGTAGAACATATGATAGATACCGTCCACTTTCAATATATGGCCGGTGCCGCCTTCGATTTTACAGGCTCCTTTTGTTTCATAATTCACGAAATCCTTCGTTCCAACCAGATGCCAGCCATGATCAAGACCCTCTTGGTAATTCTCTCGCCAACCGTGTAGATAGAATAGTTTAAATTCACCGTCTTCGTAATAGGGAATAACGTCTCCAATCCATGCATTGTCTGGCCGATAGAAAAATTCTCTCATCCAATAATCCCCCTTGAAAGATTGAAATGGCTTCTGTGTTTAAATAAGGACTTTATTGCCAGATCCCCTTCATATCCCATATATCCAAAGCTTTAACTGTCAGCTCACCGTCTCCCCAGATCTCAAGCCCTAAAGCGTCCACGCGACTCGGATATACGCGCGTTGTCAAGCTTTTCAAACCATTCGCATATGCCTCAACCATGGAACGATCCAAATAAATATGCAGTTTTAAGTTTTCACCTAATAGCTCCAACGAGCCTCCTTGGACTCCGCTGCACTTTTCACCCGGATGCAACGTCGTTTTTGTACGATCGACTATTAGCTGAGCTTGCTTGGCATCATAATAAAGCAGTGTTTCTTCTTCTCCATCTGGCGAGCGCCGCACCTTAATCCCATACTCCTTAGCAGTTCCAGGCTTGATTTCCAATTGGATTTCCAGCATATCGCCTTGCACCTCTTGAAGCAATTGGTTCGTCTCAGCCAGCGACTTGTTGCGAATTGACAGCTGATTGGTTCCTCGCAATGATTGAAGCTCCTCAATTGGCTCAATTCCAAGCCTGCCATCCTGCCGCAAGTATACGCTGATTGGCAAGCCCCCATTATGAGCCCAGCCGGATTGATATTCCAATTCCGCTGTTCGATCACCTTGGGCAATCGTAAATACGATATTTCTGCCTGTTTTCGGATCAACCATGCCACTCGGACCTGTAAAGTGGAAATCACCAACATCGATCAATTGCGGTTCTTCTTGATCAGGGATGAACGACACATTGGTCTTGTCAAAATGACCGATCCAATAGAACACCTCGACATCTGCACCCTTTCCTACTGGGCTGACTAAAAGAAGATGCTTCTCTTCACCATCCTGGTCAACACCGAGCGGAAGAAACACTGGGAGCTCCCATATTGGTCCAAGGTACGGGAATTGTTGAATATCCGCCTCGAAAAATGACCCCTTATATTCCCAGCTAAGCATATCATGCGACTCAAATGCCAATGCTGCACCACCTGCATCTTCAATTCCTGAGCCAACCAAAGCGAACCAGCGATCTTCATCCTTCCATACGAACGGATCTCGGAAATCGCCGAAAGCGCCCATACCCTTCTGCTGCACAATTAACGGCTCAGGATGCTTGACCCAATGTACTAGATCAGGATCTTTATCCTGAGTATAAGTGCTTCTAGCAAGTGCCACACTTTGATTAGGGGAAGCACTGTCATTGCCCGCTGTAAAAAACAGGACAGGCAAACCATTCTCGTCGTAGGTCGCACTTCCTGACCAAATCCCATCTGGCGCAAGCTGATCCTTTTCAGGCGCTAGAGCTATAGGAAGGTCGCGCCAATGCACTAGATCCTCGCTTACCCAATGACCCCAATGGATATGGTGAAAGTACGGCCCAAGCGGGTTATGCTGATAGAATAAATGATACTTTCCGCCAAAATAAATCGGTGCATGCGGTTCGTTCATCCAGTGAGCTGGCGGGCTGACATGATATTGCGGTCTATGGCGATCCAATAACAAAGGCGTCCGATCTAGCTTGACCTCCTCAGCTTTTAAGCGAGGGTGGACACCTTCACTTAACGTTTCCATAGTCTGTCGATATGAAGCTGCTACCTCTTCCTTGCTTAAAGCGCGACGATAGACTTTAAGCTCATCGAGCATGCCACTGAACATATGGAGGCTGAAAGCACCCACTAGCAGGCTGCTATGATTGTTTTTACCGATAAGCAGATCCGTATCCATCGCTACAGCGATACGTGAGCCTTGCGGCAAGGAGGACGAAGCAATCTCAACACCATTTAAATAAAGCTTGATTTCCCCTTTAGCTCCATCAAACACAGCATTTACATAGGACCATTCATTTTTGGGCAATTCACATCCATCTGGAGACCATATTTCTTCCCAGCTTCCTCCTTCAAGTCCGACCTGAAAGGACCAGGAGCCGTGGCGAAACATGCCTAACAAAAAGCCCTGTTTACGCTCTGAGCTATATTGGTTTACAATCGCTGACAACTTTCCTTCGTGTCCAAACTCATAGGAACGCGGTGCCACCCATACGCCAACGCTGAACGCTGATACATATTCCTGCTCACTAGTACTATCCTTTTTGTAGGGATGGGCAATATAAGTCGAATATCCATCGAATAAAAGCCCGCTTCCACTTACTCCTTGTCTCCATTGCGGATCGCAGGATTCGGTGAACTCCGCATGATTGAACACGTAATGAATCTCATTCCGAACTTGGGATACATGCTCCAGTGCAGCTGTGCCTGCTCCTTCATCGAAGGGCCAATACATTATTAGCCCCTTATTGTTAGGTATGTGATTCATGTATGATCGCTCCTTATAATTGCTCTTTATTAGAATGATGAATGGAATTAAGATGATGAATGTTTAGCGAATTCAATACGCTTTGTCCTGTAGCTACTTCGATTGCGACTTTTTCAATTGGGGCATCAGGAAAAATTTGATCAGTCAATACAGTTACCCCATCATTGACGAACACTTCAACAGAACTACGATCCAACCAAATATGCAGCTTAACGATACCATTTTGCGGTATAGCTTCAGCTCCGTGCTTACATGGAAAAGCTGGATTAAAATCGGTCGCACTGCATTTCGAACGGTCGATAGATAGCCATTGCTGCATCGGATCATATCCAATAACTAATTCACTCTGTTCTGTTGCTACTAATCTGATCGATACTTCTGCACCAGAGCGGACATCGATCTCCGTCTCAATCTCCAATAGCTCACCGTTCGTTTTCAAAGTGAATGGAGCCGTCGGTGTCACAGTCAATGCGTTCCAGCTCATGGATGATTTACGCAGCTGCTCTACTTCTTGAACTGGCATCTGTACTAACAACAAGTCATTATCGTAGCTTTTCAGCGAAAGCGCTCGAGGTAAAGTCATGGCGCCTCTCCAATCACCAGTCGGTGTCTCGTTCGCATATTTCCAGTTGCTCATCCAGCCGATCATGACTCGACGCCCATCCTGCTTAGGTACATCCGACCAGCTTACCCCGGCGTAGTTATCCCGTCCATAATCGAGCCACTTCACTTCGTCGGCAGGATAATCGTTGATGAATGTAGTTCCATCAAACTCACCAATAAAATATTGAGTACGCGATCCTTCTGGGCAATCAGGGTTATCTCCAATGCTAATGATCAACACCCATTTGGATTGACCACTGTCATCAATCTGCAACTCGAAGAGATCCGGACACTCCCATACTCCATCATGTGAACCTTGCCCAACGCCAAATTCACTAGTAAACGACCATTCACGCAGATTGGTTGAGCCGTAAAATCTCACTCGATCACCAGCAACGATCACCATTACCCACTTTTGGCTCTGTTCATGCCAAAATACTTTCGGATCTCTGAAGTCAATGAGCTCATTCTCTGTCAGCACAGGATTGCCTTCATACTTTTTCCACGTTTCTCCACTGTCGCTGCTGAATGCCAAGCTTTGTCGCTGTCTTGGGTTTCCTGTTTCTGGACATGTATCAGCATGAGTAAATAGCGCAACTAGCCCATGAGTATCATCGAACAGACCGCTGCTGTTATTCCAATCCACGACACAGCAGCCGGAGAATATAGCACCGTGCTCATCTGGAAACAGAGCGATTGGTTTATGCTGCCAATGAATTAAATCCTTGCTGACCGCATGCCCCCAGTGCATCGGACCCCATTTATTACCATAGGGATGATGCTGATAGAAGAGATGATACGAACCCTCGTAATATACTAATCCGTTAGGATCATTCAACCAATGAGAAGGCGGTGAAAAATGAAACTCCGGCCTGTAGTTTTTATTGTATAGTTGCTTTGTTTCAATCAGATTGTTGATCTCGTTTGCTGTAGGCATAGATTGAAGAGCTCCCTTCCGTGTCGTTACTAAGGCACCGCCGGCGTTAGCAAATGTCAGCATACTGATCATTTGCTCATTTTCCAGCTGCTCCAAAGAACTTTCAAGTTGTAGTATTTTATATAACAAGCTACCCATAAAAGCATCACCGGCACCTGTCGTATCTACGGCTTGAACAGTGAACCCTGGCACATAACCGTCATGATCTGACAAACGATAATAGCAGCCTTTCTCTCCTAATGTGACTATAATTAATGTAATATTGAATTGTTTCTGTAATACTAAAGCACCTTCTTGTACATCCGTTGTTCCCGTTATAAAGAAAAGCTCTTCTTCTGATATTTTCAATATATCAGCATAGTTCATGCCCCAACGTATGCACTGCTTCGCTTCCTCGTCGTTCTCCCACAAATCAATACGAACATTTGGATCGAATGATATTAAAGCTCCTGCTGCCTTTGCTCTCTCAACTGATTCTTTCGTGGTCGCGCGTGCCGGCTCATGAGTCATCGACACCGAGCCGAAGTGCAGTAATCGGCAGTTTTCTATTCTATCAAATGGGATATCCTTCGTTTGCAAGAAAGTATCTGCTCCCGGCTTCCTATAGAAGCTGAACGATCGGTCCCCTTCATCATTCAAGTGGACAATTGCTAGTGTTGTATTGGCTTCATCCGTGAACGAAAGCATCGATACATCAACCCCGCACCCAAGCAAAGCCTCTTGCAGCAATGCACCAAAATGATCTCTACCAACCTTGCTGACCAATGCTGCTTTGCTTCCCAAACGTGCTAGTATAGCCACTACATTGGCTGGAGCTCCTCCAGGGTTGCATATAAACTGTTCGTTCTCCCCACTCGATCGGTCTGCCGGTGTAAAATCTATCAATACTTCCCCAATCGCAATTACATCAAGCACAGTTTCTCCCCACCTATTTCATCATCTATTTATCTATTAACTGTTTAGAGTTGCATTGTAACGGTCAAGCGCTGTTTGGAAGATTTCCATCAATTCGTTCAATCCCATCTTCTCCAATGTTGAAACATAGCTGTCCCATTGCTCTTCTACGCCGCCATCAACAATAAACTTGCCTCTTTGAGTGTTTACATATTTGATCAATTCCGGCTCAATTTTATTGATTCTGTCTAATTCTTCTGGCTCGAAGAAGATGCTAGGATAGTTTTCCTTCTCCATATACGGCTCATAGTATTCTTCTAAATCCTTAGCACGTTGCTGTGCACGAGGCTCCAAATCTACCACTTTACCTAAATCTTCGATTGTAATAACGCCAGGCGCACCTGCTCCAGGTGAAACTTTTTGACGGAATTCGCCAGCAGAAACACCTTCCGGTAGCGGCAGATTCACTAATTTCCCATTCTCATCCTTTTCGAATACAACATCTAGCGGTCCCCAGTGAATTTGTGCTGCCATATATGGCTCATATTGTTGATCAATCCAACGCATCGTGACTTCAGGATTTTTATTTTCTTTAGTAATAATGAATGAACCACGTCCTGGTCCGCCACCATTGGAACGTCCAATTGTTTGATCTCCGTTCGGTCCTTTAAGTGGAGATAGCAACGCATAATCTTGGCTTCGTTCTGTTCCAACAACTTCCTCAACTTCCCACCAAATGTAGGATCCGAGTGTCTCTACCTGTGTCTTACCCTTCGCAAGATACTGAGCAGCATCCTGTGTGAAGGATTCAGGATCGATTAGCCCTTGCTTATACCATTTCTCGTGAAAATAATTCAACGCTTCTTTATATTCAGGCTGTATCGCAGTAAAGATCACTTTGCCGTCTCGAACGATTCGATGCTCCAAGTTATCAGGCATTCCGAAAGCACCAAATATGCCAGCAATGTCCATGCACCATTGCATGTGCATAAAGCTCAATGGAATTTCATCTGCTTTTCCATTGCCGTTAGGATCCTGTGTTTTAAAGGCAACCAAAGCTTCTGTGTATTCATCCAACGTTTGCGGCATACTCAATCCAAGCTCATCCAGCCACTTTGTGTTGATGACATGGAAGAATGGATTGCTTCCAAGATTATTCTCTTCAAAGGAAGGCAAGCCGTAGATATGTCCATCTGGTGCAGTAATGGATGATTTAATGTCAGGTCTACGCTCCAGAAGTGCCTTTAGATTAGGAGCATATTGGTCGATCAAATCCTCAAGTGGAATAATCGTGCCGTCTTTTCCATACGTAATCAGTTCATAGTCTGAGAAGCCGGCTGCGTAAAACGCATCTGGCAAAGTTGAACTAGCGAGCAATAAATTTTTCTTTTCTGCAAAATCTGTATCAGGGATGTTTTCCCAATCTATTTTCACATTTGTTTGTTCTTCAAGCTGTTTGAAAATTTCCATTTCTGAAAACTCTGGAGATAGTGCAGACTTCGGAGACAGCATTTTCAACGTTACCGTTTCATTAACAATCGGTAAGCCCGTTGTGTTGAAATTAGCCTCTTGATTCGCTTGATTTGAATTCTTTTCCCCATTTTTAGCGTTGTTGTCTCCACAACCACTTAAAATTAATGATCCTGCCAATACGAGTGTCGTTGCGCCTTTAATTATAGATTTCATCCTTACATAACCTCCCTTAGATTCCTTCCATACTTCTGAATGCACACGTAATCATTTTTCTTTTTTTAGATAAATGGAGCATATTACTCTCCTAAACATCCCCCCTTTCAAAGCATTATCACACTTAACCTTTAATCGAGCCGATCAATACACCTTTAACAAAATACTTTTGCAAGAAAGGATACAAGATCAGCAGCGGTAAGCTTGATACGATAATGACACCGTATTTAATTAATTCGGTTACGCGCATTTTTGCGGCGTATGATTCAACGTCCACCATCATGCCAGCGTTTACCTGGTTCTGAACAAGAATATTGCGAAGCACTAATTGAAGCGGATACTTGTCACCATCATTCAGATAAATCAAAGCATCGAAAAATCCATTCCAGAATCCTACGACATGATAGAGCACCATTACAGCAATGATCGGCTTAGATAAAGGCAGTACAATGCTCCAGAAAAATCTAGTGTTGGAGCAACCATCAATCGAGGCAGCCTCCCACATTTCATCAGGGATAGAGGATTGAAAAAACGTCCTCACAATAATGACATTGAACACAGCTCCAGCCCCTGGAATGACCAGTGCCCACATCGTATTCAACATGTGCAAATCCTTAATTAACAAATAGGTAGGGATTAATCCACCGCTAAAAAACATCGTAATCAGTAGAAACCACATGATGACCGATTTCCCAACCAGATTTTTGCGAGCTAACGGATAAGCTGCGAATACAGTAACAGCCACACCGAGGAACGTCCCTACACCCGCATAAAGAATAGAATTAAAATAACCAAGCCAAATGGAAGAATCATTAAAGATTCGCTCGTAACCGTCAAGCGTAAAGCCTTTCGGATAAAGCCATACTTCCCCCGAATAAATGAGATTAGGATCACTGAACGAAGCGATTAGAACAAAATAGAGCGGAAGCAACACAATTAGCATAATAACGGTAAGCAAGAAATAATTGATTACATCGAACCACATGTCTCCTCTGCTTTTTCTTTTCAATAAATGATTCATGATGAATTCCCTCCTACCACAAACTGGTTTCCGTCATTTTTTTTGCAATTCGGTTAACGGCAACAATTAGAATAATGTTGATGATCGAATTAAACAGCCCGACTGCTGTTGAAAAGCTATATTGCGCTTTTTGTATCCCTAATTCATAGACATAGGTCGGAATAATGTTTGACGTAGCATAGTTCAGATCATTTTGCATCAGAAAAGCTTTTTCAAAACCGATACTCATAACATTTCCAAGTGCAAGTATTAACAAAATAACGATCGTCGGTAAAATGCCCGGAATCTCTACATGCCATATCCGTTTCCACTTGCTTGCTCCATCCATCGTAGCCGCTTCATGCAACTCGGGATTAACTCCCGCTAAAGCTGCCAAATAAATAATCGTTGCAAATCCAGTCTCTTGCCATACTCCCGACAAAATGTATAGTGGACGGAACCAATCCTCGTCAGCCATAAACAGAATTGGATCACCACCAAACCAGGTAATAATATGGTTTATAATCCCGCTATTCGGTGATAAAAAGACATTTAACATACCAACCAATACAACGATCGATATAAAGTGCGGGGCATAAATAACAGTTTGAATAATCTTCTTAAATCTTTTACTCATCATTTGATTCAGCATGATCGCAATGATAATTGGTGCTGGAAAACTAAATACTAGCGAAAGTAAGCTAAGTGTTAGCGTATTCGTAATAATTGTCCAGAAATTATAAGCATTAAAAAAGTCAATAAAGTGTTGAAATCCTACCCAGCTACTTCCCCAAATTCCTTGACTAGGTGAAAATTCCTTAAAGGCAATTTGCACGCCGTACATCGGATAGTACCTAAACAGTAGGTATATCAAAACGATAGGCAATAGAAACAGATATAATTCATAATCTCGTTTGACTCGACTCCAAGTGTGTCGGTTTGATTTCATCAGTGGGTCTGGCCCGGAATCTTTTGATCTCACATTGATACTCCCCTTTATCAAATGAATGCAATTATTGAAACGTTTCCAATTGTTTTGAAACGTTTCCAAATTGTTGTAAGAAAAACGCCACTTTAGAAGTGGAGACTATATTGTTTTTCTTACAACAAAGAAACCTACATCAAGTCGTTTCACCTTGCCTGAACATGACTGGGATCGGGTAGACTTCTTGCTCCAATGTCTCACCTTCGATCTTCTTGAATAACAAACTAATTGTCATTCGAGCCATTTCCTCCACAGGCTGTCTAATTGTAGACAGTATTGGATGGAAGAATGGATGATTCTGAATACCATCATATCCGATAACCTTCACATCTTGCGGCACTCGGATACCTATATTACTTGCTCTTTCTATAAACTGAGCGGCAAACATATCTGTAATAGCGAATACGCCATCGATATGACGATGTTCATTTAGAAACTCCGTAAAATAAGCTTCTTCGTCTACTACGGGATCAGGCTTTTCATATATCGTGTAATCAATTCCAAGTGCCTTTGCTTCATCAATGAAACCTTCTTTCCGTTTCATTGTTTCACTGAACACTGAGGTAACACTTCCTAAAAAAGCAGGTTTACGCGATCCAGCTTTAACAAGCTCCCTTAACGCCAATCGTCCTCCTTCATAGTTATCAGACGTGACGCATGTGATATTCTTAGTAAAATGCCTGTCGATACTTACGATAGGGATATTATTGCTAATATTATCTTCTATATCGTTGTACGTTATACCAACAATACCTGCCACCTTGTTTTGCTGAAGCATATCTAGATAATATAATTCCTTCTCAGGTTTCCCGCCGCTATTGCACAGCATCAGTTTGTATCCTTCACGGTCCAACTCATCTTCAATGTAATAAGCGAGTTCAGAAAAAAAAGGATTCCAAATGCTTGGAAGTAGCAAGGCCACCATTTTAGATTTACGCATTTTAAAGTTTCTTGCAATTTCATTGGGGATGTAATTTAACTGCTGTATCGCTTCCTCTACTTTTCTGCGCGTCGCAGGCTTTACAGAGCCTGAATTATTTATGACGCGTGAAACAGTCCCGACAGCAACACCAGCCAAATTAGCAACATCTCTAATACTTGACATCTGTTCCTCCTGCTTAAACTTAACGATGAATTTATTATAGCACCTGTTTGGAAACGTTTCAATATTGTCTTGAAAAATTTTTTTAATCAAATTTTTACAGTAGCAGTAGCGTTTCGTTGTTACTTTAATTGTTGTTACTGCTTCAAAATTTAAAACAATGAAAGCAAGCATTAAGAATCTCCCTAATGCTTGCTTCCTTTATGTTCATCATGAATTTCCTTTATGCCTCTCGAAGCCTATACATCGTATTCCATCGTGCGCTTTGCCTGGGCAATCAACTCCAGCGGTGACACTGGATTATGCATATCATACTGCGCAGCTCCAATCTTAAGCTGAAGCTCAACCGTAAACTTATGCTTGAATTCAGCATCATTCAGCTCATCAATTTTATCTTTGAATCGCTTCATAACAATGCTTGAGCCCTCAAGGTCTGTAAACAGCACCACGCCCCACGTCGGATTTTCCTTGTTCAGCAGGTACATTGAATCATTGCTTCGTACAAGCGATTGACTTACATCTGAAACCTCCATCAGTACACCGGAAAATTTCTCAGTATTCATAATGCGCTTGATCTCATCCCAGTACTTCACATTTATGACCAGCAGCGTCAAAGGAATGTTATAACGGTCAGACAACGCCATAAACGTCGTAACATCCTGCTGAAACGAAAGTGTATTTTTCAAATTCGTCGCTTCGTCAATCATAGCAAGTGAATTGTTTTGATTGCGCAAACGATGGTTTTCTTCCTGCAGCAAACGATTCGATTGTGTATAAAGCCAAACGAAAATCGTGAACACTGGCGTTATAATAAGCCAAAAGTAATTGGCTGCTCCAACAATATCACCCAAAGTAGCGGCCTGATAAAGTGTGAATGAGCCATATCCAAAAATAAAGAGCAAATTCAATATTAAGCCTGTCATAATCGTTGTAAAATACGTAATAATTGCGATAAGAAAGGCGGTATTCAGAAAAACCATATTCGTCACGTAAGAGCTCGGATCACTTGCAATAAATACCATAGTTACGATACATGCGCCAATAAACAATAGAAACGCGACATCAGATATTAAGCTGTTTTGAATTCGTTTCATCGTTCTTCCTCCGCTTACGCCAATATTTACGAGTTAACAACAGAAGTGCCACTAATGCTACAGTCATGGTAAGCACGGCAGAAAGTAAAAAGCTTTGCACATCATCACGTTCGATTATATTCATAATTCCTGAAGATTGCTGTAGCTCTTCCTTAAAGCGATAAGCAGACAGATTACCATCCTTATCGATAATAACACTATCTCCATACAGCTTCCAAAGCGTACTCTCTGAAGTAATCGATTGAGAAGCAAGCTCATAATATTGCGGCTCTGCGCCCGTAACGAGCATCATGCCATAGCCTTCGCTATATGGCGATTCAAGAAGCTGCAGGGAACCGATTCGTTTGCCGTATTCTGATTCAATGCTTTTCTTCTCGTTCGAGATGAACCCCGCTCCACTTGCATCATATTGAAAATACAGCTGTTCGTTGTGCTGACGAATAAGTGCATTGTTTTCGTAGGAGCCAATCGCAATAATATGCTTATTGCTCAGTGAAGCAGCATCAACTGAATCACGATATATACTGACTTCCCCATGATTCGTCTGAGCGTAACGGCCTAATAAATGAAAAACATTAGCTATCGTACGATAATCAGCAGCAGTTAGCTGCTCCGGCATTACGACTGCAATCGAATTAAAGCCCCCATTACGCATAAAATTCGCTGGATAATAATTAAATAGCAGATCGCTTCGATCTACGGTGTTCAATTGCATCATGGATGTAGCATCAATGTACGCCCATGGCATTTGCTCCTGGTTTACTGTACAAAGCAAGCCTTCAATCTCTAGATCAAAAGCAACTTTAACTGTAAAATTACCGTTCACATCGAGATTATTCGGAATTGGCAGCTCTAACACATCTTGATTCGCCATAACCTCAGACAGCTTTTTACTACCGATCGGTTTATCATTGATCGATACCGTAACTAAAGAACGATCAAAATTCAAGTTTTGAGCATAACGAAGATCAAGTCGGATTTTACTCGCTTCTGCTATCGATTGATTGGCAGGCAACGATATATAATATGACTTTTCTTGATGCTTCGAGCCCGTTAGCTTGTCTCCCGTTTCAGTTAGCTTAATGAACTGACTAACATTCACGGATGGCGTCAGCACATCAGTGTTCGCATCAATTGTTTTTTCAGCTTGCATCGTTTGCTCCATCAGCTCTTGATTCGCTACATACCGCCCTGCTTTGGCCAGCAGCTCATCGCTTTGAGAGGTAATTAGCAGCATCGCTTGATCTCCGTTGTACAGAAGCTTGATTAGTGCGCGATCTGCTAGCTCTTCACTTTCGAGTTGATTCTTAAGATTAGCTGGCAGCTGATCTGTTTTACTAATATAAAGCACAATATTCTTACTTGCTATCTCTTGATCTCCCTCGATCAGCAAAGGTATGCGCTGATCAGCGTTAGACTTTACTTTGGATAAGCCTGCAATGCTATAGATCGCAGTCTCCAGCTCAACCGCTGACTGCTCGTTGCTAACTACAATTGCCGAGGATGAGGAAGCTGATGTATCGATCCCCGTTAAGCGCTCATACACGTCGCTAATTGTATTCTGCATTGGCTTATTGTCGAACTCAAGGACAATGGCTGAGGTATCCTTGATCGTCATCCAATTGTCACTTTCAGTGTCAACCGTACATACATTGTATAGCTGTTCTTCTGTACTTGTCGTACGATCCCCCTGCATCATAAAGCTGTTAACCCCATCAACAAGCAGATCTTTCGGGATTGAAACCATCAACTCTTGGTTGTTCTCTGCTACAGGTCTGAACGAATGGAAAGGTGCCCCGTTAATATACAATGTCATGCTTGATAGCTGCTCATTCACTAATGGAGAAGCATCATACTGCAGATGCAGTACTGCCTCTTTGACGTCCCAGTAGCTCTCTAACTCAAAGTATTGATCACCCATAGCTTGATAGCCCGATATTGAAACAGTAGACAAGCTTTGTGCATACGTCTGAGCGGGATATTTCTCTTCCGCGTTAGCAGTGTTAACCATACAGCAGAACAATAGTATAAACAATAAAAATCCAGACCATCGCCATTTTGTATTCATCATAAAACGCTCGCTTTCTTTAAGTAAGTCTTCGTTGTCGATCCATAAAACTAGAATCGCTCTGTCTTATACCATTTCACTTCACGTTTAAACACAATATCCTTAATATAATTGTAGAGCCCATACGCGGCTACGATCATCCATAACTGACAGTACGTTATATACATCAGCATAATAATCCATAGGTTGGAAAATCTCATTTCCCCTTTTTCAGTCACTAGTGAGACGAAGGTTCCTACAATAAAAAGCACAATGGCAAGCAGCCACAAAAAAGAGCTGAAGCCGGCAATGGTCGTCTCAACATATCCAAGTGCATTCATAATTAATATTGCATCAGACATTATGAGTGAAGTGAGCAGCAAAAAGTAGATCGATAAAAAGTATAAAATGTCAAAGCGAACACGTTTGGCCGATCGATCGAATAATAGCGGAATGTTTTTGACGATGACGTAAATGTTTCCTTTCGCCCATCTTGTTCGCTGCTTAAACCATACTCTTAATGATTGTGGCTCCTGTTCCCAAGTAACAGACTTTGGCTGAAACTTAATACGATAGCCCAATCGATAAATTTGAAAACTGATTTCTGTATCTTCTGCAATCGCCTTCGTATCCCAGCCTCCAATTGCATCAATAATGCTTCGTCTTAATACAAAATTCGTCCCCGGAATGGTACATAGCTTGAACAAATTCCATCTGCCTGCCTGGGCCATCCATTGAAACGATAACGTTTCAATATTGATAAATCTCGTTAGCAGATTCACATCTCGATTACGCGTTCTGAATTTACCAATTACCGCTCCTAACGAAGAATCATGCATCATTTCTGCGACAAGATAACGAAGTGCCGTCTTTTCTGGTGTATTATCCGCGTCATAGATGGCGATGAGCTCACCCTTGCTTTGCTGAAAGCCGATATTGAGCGCATTCGATTTACCTTTTCCTCCAGTTACTGCGTCCGTATTGATAATCGTCAATTGACGACCTGCATACTGATGCTGCAGTTGCGCTAGTAGCTCACTGCTGTTATCTGAGGAGTTATCGTTAATGACGATAATTTCATATCGATCATGAGGATAATCGAGCGCTAGCAGTGAACGAACCGTTTGAACGATTACCTTGCCTTCGTTATGGGCAGGTACCATAATCGATACGAACGGTGCCTCTCCTTCGATATCTGGAATAGCTCGCTTATCATTTTTAATGTAATATAAATAGCCCGCGATAATGAGTACAACATTGACGAGTAGCAGTGACCAAATACTAATAACTGAAAACAACATCATAATGTCTGCAATGGTCATTTGGCCCCTCCTATCTCCTATATTTTTTTCGATACATGCGGTATCCGATCAGGATCAGCACGGAAAATATAACGAGCACAATTACGATAAGTACGATAAATATTTTGTTTTGTATCGTAAACAGCTGCTCGAGACTAGCTTCTTGCTCCTCGATGTAAACATGCTCCGAGCTGATCGATGCGTACGCCTCCTGCAGCACAACAGTCTGTCCATTCACCTTCAATTGACCTTGCTCTGCAGTAATCTCATCGTTATCCGTCACGACGCGATGATTGCTTGCCTTATAGTCGCTATACACCGTCCATGACTCTGCCAGCCAAGCGAGCTGCTGCTCCAGCAAAGCCGGATCATCCAGCATATTGATGGTTAACGCAATATCAAGCGGCATAGATTGAATGACCTTCTCTCTAGAAGCATATTGCTGCCACCGCTCGACGTCGATGCTGTATACCGAAGATGAATAAGCCGTTATCGTGTCGGTTGGTAGATAGCTCATCACCTTTTCATTCGGAAGCATAATCGCTGAGTCATAGAAGCTAAGCCCTTCCGCTGTATAATATTGATCCGCAAACCAATACATCTCTGCAGTAGCACCCAGTGGAGCAATATCATGCTCCGCTAAAAAATGAATGTACGACATCATATTTTGCTTTAATACTGACTTGTCTGCACTAATGGTGCTCGCAACCGCAGGTGCATCAACGAGAATGCTGCCATTGCGTGATTGCATATACTTCAATGTTTCCGCATACCGTATGGCGGCAGGATAATCAAAATTGCTAAACAGCGGCTTCGTGCTAACGATAAAAGGAATGCCCGCTTCGTACAGCTGATCGCTAAGCGCTCGAAGCTTATCCAGATCAGAAAACGGATAAACCTCCCTTAGCATTACATACACGTTGCCTTGACGCTGTACACCAAGCCAATCCTTAATAACAAAGCTCGCAGCCCATTCACTCATATCTCCACGATTGTAAAATGGCATATATGCATATCTACCCAACTTTGCGCCATAAGGAGATGCGTTGTCTCCCTTATAAGAATAAATGTTGCCATACGTATTCACTTCATTAGCTGTCGATGCAATTAGCTTATCGCCGTGATTCAAGGCTATTGTGCCGCTAAAGCGATCCAGCACTAAGGTTATTCCTTCAGATGGCTCTTCCTTTAGCTCGAGACTAAGCGCTTCTTTTAGCTGGTCAGGTGGACTGGAACCGATATGCATATAATTGCCTTTATACTGCTCCATATCTTGTAGCAGCTTGTCCGATTCATAGATTGGATTCGCCTCATTGCGCATAACGATAACATGGGAGTAGTCCGCTAGTCTTCCTTCCGCATATTGCTCTAATTGAACGGTCGTCACCTCTGCACCCATACTACTAAGCAGACGCTTGAGCGCATCAACATTACCTTCTTTGGCGCTGCCAACAGCAAGGCTGTCATATACAAGCAGCACATGCTGAGCCTGCTGCTGCTCTGCCGCATAGGATACATTGACATCTGCATGTCCATGCCACAGCACAATGATGCATGCAATCAGGAGCCAAGTGAATTTGCTTTTCATGCTGTCTATCACCTCTTCTTTGCTACCACAATTGACGTCCTATCCAGCTGGACACTGCGACATACGTAATGACATCGAAGCATGCCGTAAACAAAAACTGATGCTTTGCCAGATCGGCATCACCCGCTCCAATAATCGATACAAGCATTGCTGAAAGTCCAATAAAAATTAGTGTGATCATTAAAGGAAGCCGGATCATCGCTTTTCGGTCCTTCGTTTTTATAGCTGCAACAAAGGAAGGGGTGAATATTCCGATCACAACAACAATCCACAGCACGACAAAGCCAAATGTTTTTGGAGCCAAAGCCTGCTTCAGGTCACTATACAGAGAGAAAAAGGAGGTCTGCGCACCAAAAGCTTTACCAGCAGCCTGCTCATAATTCCCCATCGCCGCTGGGCGAATAGCAAATCCGTTTTTCGCTGCCATATTAAGCATCTCGATTGCTTGATTCGGGTACTTCACATAATAAAATAAAATAGAGAAGTAGCCATATTTGTTATAGAAGCTATCCATTAGGATCTCGGAGTTAACATCAACCGTTGTATAAGGCAGATAATAGATATCTCCGTTGAGCACCGCATATTGCTTATCAATGCCAAAAGACTCCAAAGCAGCCTCTGGATCTGAGGATTGTAGCAAGACACCACGATTCATCGCATGATACTTATTAATATTTTTAAATTCATCGCTAATCAGTACATACGAACCGATCCCAGCGAACAAAATAACGACAAGCGATAGTGTAGTAACTGCACGGTGTAGCTTGCTTCGCTTTAACAAAATAAGCAATAATCCCATCACCGCTATAATGACACCTACGGGTGCGTTTTGCTGCTTGCTTGTCGTTAGCAGCAAACTTGCAACGGTAAATATAGCAAGCATCACATAATCGTTATACCTGCTGCGATAAAGCAGCAAGCATGCTGCAACCAAATAAATTAATGCAATAAATACGACACTTTCACTAAAAAATGAATTAAAGTACGCAGTGTAAGCCGTATCCGCAAACAAAAAAATCGTAACAAAGCTAATTATATAAGCACGGACCTTTTCAACCTTCCACGTTAATGCTTCTACTAGCAAGTAAATGCCTACAACGTACAGCATCATATAGATTACTGCCTGGAAGCGAATATCAAAAATCTCTGTGCTATAGAGCCACATATTGACTTGAAGCGCGAGCTTAATAAAAAGAGACTGCGATGAAAAGATCGTCGCGCCATTTTCATTGAAATATTGCAATATTCCATATTGCTTTACAAAGTGGCCTAAATATTGACTATCATAATTCTGATCATGAAAGTATAACCCGTTACTGTACAAGATCCGAAAATAGTCTCCATTATCCGCCATTCCGATGTAAGGCGGCACAAACAGTGCGAAAATCGTTATAAGCAATACGCCAATTGCACTGACGGATGCAGGGGTTACATAACGATTCTGCTCAAGGTTCATCAGTTGCTGTTTCAGCTTCATTAGTATCCAGCCTTTTCTTTATCGTTAATATGCATATGCCAGCAAGGCTTGTAAATTATCAAAGGAATATGCTTGCAGCGATCCAATATCACCATACGCTCCGTACAGCTCACTATTGTGCTGAAGCACCTGAAACTGCTCCATTCTGCTTATGCTTTGTTCATACAAGCTTTGATCTCCTAGCTCGGAGCCGATCATCGCAGTAATAGCATAGATCGCAGTAGACTGAATCGTCGTTAAAGACTTGCCGTCGCGAGAATATCGGCCATATAATGTCCCTTGTTCTACCTGTTCTTTGATGTATTCGATGCTTTTTGGGTTATGCTGTCCAACTTCAGCAAGTGAGAGAATGGTTAGCAATGACTCCACCGTATTAATGTCTTCTGATTCGTATTGTTCAGTATCATACCTATATCTCGACTCATAAAAAGGGAATGTGTCTGATAAATAGCCTCCTTGAATAATGGGAAGCATATCATTAATCAGCTCATCCTTTTTGTCAGCGTTAGGCATTAGCAGCAGCGTACGCAGGTCGATATAGCATAAGGTTATGAATGAATTCGTCATATTCAGCTCGTCATCGTAAAAGTCATACAGCTTGCCACCCTGCACATTATGCTGCATAAATAGAGAAGCCAGCTCATCCGCTGCTTGTCCATAGCTGCGATCGTCAAAAGCTTCCTCAGCCTCGTATAACGCTCGAATGATTCTTAGATCATCAACAGCCGCATTCACACGATATGTTTTGTCTAGCTTTGGGCTATAACGATAGCTGAAGCCACTGCTTGTCGTAAAGATCTGCCGAGTAAGCTTCCAAGCTTCATCAAAACGCGCTTGCTCACTCGTCATAGCGTAATATCTCAATAAAAGCCCCATTGACTCACTTAATACCTCATGTCCAGTTGCTACTGGTTCATTTTGCCCTGTGTCCATATAATTTGTATAAATTCCGTAGCTGCCAGATAGCTTATCTGTAATAAATTGATGCAGCACATCTATTCTGTTGTTATGCTCGCTTTCGTTGCTGAATTGATTGCTATATTGATGAGAAGGCAATGCAGCCGGTCTTTTCTCTATCTCTTCTTCACATGCAGCAAGCAATATCGTTAGCAGTAGCGTAAAGCAAACAACAATTCCCGTTCGTAGACGCAGATTGAATCGCTCCTTTCTCATCTAACTATGATACAAAGCGACATTAATCGACATATTATGACTTCATTTATACCATACAATTGAGCATTTTGAAATTGATTTTGGAAAAATTTATATTTATTTTCATTTCCAAATATGGGTTGATAGAGGGAATTATTAACTTGGGGAATATTACTTATGATTGCTCCACAATTGTACCGTGAGATCAAGCATATCTTGATCGACAACGTAATAAGTTTTGCCGATTTTTCCTAGACTAAAGGAAAGCATTTGTTTATTGCCTTCATACATAGTAATCGCGTAACGAAAACCGTCACGCTCCTCTTGATTGGGATGAGGCTTCAGTACAATATGTTGTACTTGCTCGATCCAAGGCTGAATGTCAGCTGCCTCTATAAACTCTTTTTCTTCGCCTGTACCGCCGTCTACAATGTTAACTTTCGTCACTTTTTCTAAGTTGCCTGAATACAGCTTGCTTAATGTTGTTGGATTGTCTTTAGCCGAAGCACAGCCAGCCATTAGAAAAAGTGCAGCAATGAGCATTATCATAATATGGTTTCTCATATCAATTCTCCTTCTTCTTGACACTCCGAAACTTTGCTTAACATCACTTAAACAATTTCTCTAGCTCAAGCAACTGTTTTTTCATTGCTAATCCACCGCGATAGCCCGTTAATTTGCCGTCTTTCGCTATGACGCGATGACAAGGAACAGTAATTAGAACAGGATTAGCCCCAATGGCAGTTCCAACAGCACGTACTGACGCTGGTTTATCAATTCGAGCTGCGATATCCGTATATGAAACGGTCTCGCCGTACGGAATTTCTTGCATAGCACGCCAAACAATTTGTTGAAATGGTGTCCCGTGTAGATCAATCGGCAATGAAAAATCCTTGCGACGTCCCTCTATATAGTCTATTAACTCCATTGCATACGGCTTCAATGTTTCTTTATCCTCTAGAAGCTGAATACTACTAAAACGTTTCTTTCCCCATGCAGCAAGCTCGCCAAATGAAGCATTCGGTGAACCAACATAGCATAGTCCTTCAGCGGTTGCCGCAATGTACAAACTCCATTCGTCATGCTTAAGCATCATCCAATATATTATCTTTTCACTGTGTTTAGTCATTGACTTGAACTTCCTTTCCTACATATGATCTTTGATACTGCTTCGGTGTCTGTCCCGTAATATTTTTGAATAAGGTGATGAAGTAGCTCGTATTATAAAATCCTACGTCTGCACCAACTTTTGCAATTACTCGATCATTACTTTGCAGTTTTTTTATCGCATGTAGGATTCTTACTTGTTGGATGTACTCAATCGGAGTTACTCCTGTAACTTTCTTAAATGTTCGTTGCAAATGATATGGGCTTCCATGACACTGATCAGCTAGTTTTTGTAGTGTCAATGGTTCGTGATAGTTTGCATCAATGTATTGTTTAATCTGGATCACCCATTCTTCGTCTGGTAAATGGATACCACCTGGTTTACATCTTTTACAAGGGCGAAACCCCTCTGCTATTGCCTCGTCCACATCATTGTAAATTAGAATGTTTTCTCTTTTCGGATCTCTCGATTTACAAGAAGGTCGGCAGCAAATCCCTGTAGATAATACTGCGTAAATAAAGACATCATCATATGACTTGTCATTATGAGTAATGGCATGCCACCAATCCTCAGTTAAGCTCAATGTTCCTTGCTTGTTGTTCATCGAATCACCTCTCATATGTTCATTATACCCGCTTCGTACCCGTAATCAGTAGAGATTAGGATGTAAAAGCAAGATAACGAAATTTATAATAGGGAAAATATGATAAAACTAATGATATACGATCTACAAAGGAGGTCATCACATGAATATGAATCGTCAGGATGGTATCGTGATCGAGGTTCCGAAGGAATTTAACTTTCAGCAAAACATGAACTATATGTCGCGTTCTTCCAATGAGTGTATGTTTGAAATACGTGACAATACGATCATTAAAGCGATCTCTGTTTCGGATAAGGATTACTTGATCGAAGTTAGTGAAGCTGCTGATGGAAATCTTCTGCTCCGCTTTTTAGGAGATGCGCAGATTGAGAACGAGAATGCATATGATGATGTAATCCGATATGTTAGGGATTGGTTTGATCTAGATAGAGATCTAAAGCCCTTCTATGACATGGCACAGAAAGATCCTTTACTCCAAACAGCAGTAGTCGAGTTTTACGGATTGCGCAATATTGGCATTCCTGATTTGTTTGAAGCAGTAGCATGGGGAATTATCGGTCAGCAGATTAATTTGACCTATGCATACACATTAAAGAAGCGTTTCGTGGAAACATACGGACGTTCTATGGAGTGGGACGGTCATCGATATTGGATTTTCCCTGAAGCGAAGGATATTGCCAAGCTTACCGTCGAAGAGCTATCTTCCATAAAGACGACGACTAAAAAATGTGAATATTTAATCAAGGTTGCGGAGTTGCTAGAAAAAGGAGAGCTATCGAAGCCGCTTATTAAGAGCAGCGGGAGCATAAAAGAGGCGGAAAAGAGGCTTACTTCCATTCGTGGCATCGGACCATGGACAGCAAATTATGTGCTTATGCGGTGCTTGCGATTTCCGGACGCATTTCCGATTGATGATGTCGGCTTACATAACGCGATCAAGCATTTAACAGGCTCTGAGCGAAAGCCTACAAAAGAAGAAATCTTAAAGCTAGCTGCACCATGGGAAAACTGGGAGGCCTACGCTACCTTCTACCTGTGGCGGTATTTATATTAAGTATTGAGACATAACTTACATATCGATCGTACTGATGAATATCTACACCTGCGGTACTTATCGCGGCTGTACCATCGTTTAACTCCAATAGGCCGTCATCCTTACAGATGACAGTCTATTGGAGTTTTACGTATTACTGAAAGCATGCACGTCACATTGCACGGCTTACCACTAAGTTACAATGTCGTAAGCTTACATTACATCATTGTCACCAAGATCACACGACTAACCTAATCGCTCAACGATACAATTAACCTAGATTTACACCTAATAATTGGATCTTTGAGAAAGGAATGTATAAATGAAAAAACTACGATATGCATACGATGAAGGAATGAGCGATCGAATGAAACTATTGCTAAGAGGTGGAGTCGCTCTCTGTCTATCAGCAGTTGTTCTTACAGGTTGTGCCCCAGGCCTCAATAAAGTGGGCGATACGAAGAAAGATCAAGCTAGCACACTTAAGGTTATGTATGGTCATGAGGAATACTTTAATCAGGAGTTTGGGATGTTATTTAGCGCTGTATATCCTGATATAGACATTGAAATTATAGATACAACATATTTAGAAGAGACGTTATTGGAACAATATAACCAAGACTATGACAAAGCACTCGAAGCATTTATTGAAAAAGAGCAGCCTGATGTGATTTTTCTAGATCCTTCTACTTTAACTCCATTAATTGAAAATGGTAAGCTGTATAGCCTTGATACATATGTCGCTGAGGAAAGCTACAATGTGAGCGGACTTAATCCTGGTATACATGATTATATGAAGGAAATTGGAGGAGGACAAGTGTATACTATCCCTACCTCCTTCCGTTCACAAGCTTTATTCTATAACAAGGACTTGTTCGACCAATTCGGTCTTCCGTATCCAACAGATCAAATGACATGGGAAGAAGTTATTACTCTTGCTAATCAATTTCCAGTAGATGGAGCTCCAAATGAACGTGTATTTGGACTGGAAATGGCTTGGAGCAAGGATTTAAGTGACATTGTGGATGTACTGGCTACTGCAGAGGGTCTTATTTATTTTGATTCCGATACACTGCAAATGACTTTTGATACTCCAGCATGGGCATCCATCGTAGAGCAAGGCAAACAAGTGCAGAATTCTAATGCTATGTTTTATTATGAACTGATCCATAGTGGCGATTACGAAGCTAGTTCTGTAAATTCTTCAGGTGATCCTTTTCTTGAAGGAAGGCTTGCTATGAAGCTTGACAGCAACTATTTCATTGATAGCATTGAGGAAGCGCAAAAACAAGCCCAAGATTCCGAAGACATTGTACCAAATTGGGATATGGTTACAGCTCCAGTTGGATTACAAAGTCCCGATTCAACAGGTTATATGAATTTCTATAATTTACTTGCTATTCATGCTGCTTCCACGAATAAAGATGCTGCTTGGACATTTATTTCTTACGTTACTGGCGATGATTTCGCTCGTGTGCAATCTAAAAAAACCTACGGTAACATTCCTTTGCGTGGTCAATATTTCGAAAAAGATGATAACCGAAACTACAACGCCTTTTACAAGCTGAAGCCAATGAATAATATGCCGAGCTATCATCTTCTGCCTCAACGTTTCATCTATGAATTTCCTTATTTGTTGCAGCAAGAATTTGAAAAGATAAGTGAAGATCAAGTGACGATTGATCATGCTTTATCTGAGATGCAAATAAAAGGAAACGAGTTGCTTGCTACCGAAGTGATGTCGCTAGAGGAGCAGGAGCTTTATTTGAAAGAGCAACAAGATAACCTCACTCCAGGCATTATCACTAGATAGCAATTTATTAATACAATTCATAACATTATGTTTTCATGTACGAACTAAATAAAAGTCCCGAACGCTTTACATGTTGTAAAGCGTTCGGGACTTTCCTGTTTGAGGATGGTGTTGTCCCAGCCTTTTCTATCATTACTTAATACATAATGCTTCACTCGACGTTTGCAACTGTTAACTACGGTAAGCTTTTTACAGCCTCAATAAGCTTTTCCTTCGTCATAGTTGGTGAATCAGACTCTACCGTATAGATGAACGACTGACCATCCTTTTCCTCCATCCACATAACGCTTTGCAATACAGCGTTTTCCGACAGCAGTGACTGATTGTTTTTGGTATAATGCGCTTTTTTACCGTTCAGATCATACTTCTCGTATTCCGTGGACGGTGAGGTGAATCCTTCAATTTTCGATATTTCATCGTAAATTTGCCAAGATAGACGAATGGCTTCCCCATCTTCAGCTTCAAATACAGATATATACGAAGTCATGATTGGATTCGTTGTAGAGTCAGCTAATTTCCAAACGGGCTGATCGTTATTACTTGTCTTTTTCTCGGCTTCCATCTCTTCTAGCCATTCATTCTCTTCTAAGCTAATTAAAGGATGTTCGTCAACTGCCCCCGCCTTAAATGGGTAGGCACCTTCAAGCAACGATTCGGGCAACTGCTCCGTTAATCCGTGTTCCTCTAAAACAAGCTGCCACTCGTGCATATTAGCGATATATGCAGGATTAGTCACACCATAAAGCGGAAGATCTTTAAACACCTCAGGCATGTATACGATCGCAGCTTCACCTGGTGCCAGCTGAGTTTTCACTTCTTGCAGCTTTTCTCTTGCATGCTCCAACGTCTCTGCTTTCAAATGAAACGCTTCACTAGAGTTAAATTGATAGGAAAACTGATTCGTAGAATCTGAAAACAATAATTTACTTCCATAAGCGAAGCCGCATAATAAAGCAACAACCAAAGCAATCAATGCAACTTTCGGTAAACGTCTCTTTTTCATCATATAAACATTTCTCCCTTTATTCATCGCCGCCCGTTCGTACTCCGCCATGATACGGTTATCCAATGAAGGAGGGCAATGCAAGGAAGCTTCGTTATGCTTGAACGCTTCACTTAGTTGCTTCTCGATAGACATAATCGTTCTGCTCCTTTCCATCTTGGATTTGTTCAAATTGTCGGCGTAGCTGCTTCAGAGCGTGATGATGTCTTGATTTAACAGTACCTAAAGGAATATGTAATAAAGCGGCAATCTCCTCTAATGTACAGTCCTGGTAATACCGAAGAACAATAACCTCTCTTGCTTTAAGCGGAAGCTTTCTCAGAATTGGATAGAGCTCCATTTGATCGCCGATCGCAGACAAATCAGCTTCTGCCTTTCTATCGGTCGTAGAATCTGCCATTAGCTTTACCTTTTCTACAATTCGATAGAATCTCCAGCTTTTTCGTCGCCAATTTCTCACTTGCCTTACAATCAAACCATTAAACCATGCTGTAAAAGGCTGCTCCGGTCGGTATTTGTCCACGCTTCTAAGCAATTCGATATATACTTCGCTCATAATATCCGGGACATCTTCCTTGCTGGAAGAGAGATAATAGATTAGCCGATAGGCATGATCTCGCGTCTCTTCATATACCTTCCGAAAAGCCTCTTCATCACCCTGGCTCATCCGGATAAGCCAAGGGCTCCAATCAATGTTTTTCATAGGACCGGCCCTCCAATTAGGTGTTACATATACTATTGGCTCGTTATCGTAAAAAGGTTCAAAAATTCAAGAGTGAAATGTAAACATTTCTCGTTCATCTTCATAATTACTTCCGATCTACTTAACAAGAAAATGTGATTTTTATTTGAGTTAAAAGTAAAATGGACTCCCGAAGGAGCCCTTAAATTCTACTGTTATGAGGTTTTTAAGCCTATTTAGAGTTGTTTGAATTACAATACTATTTCACAGCTGCTGATCTTCAAGTTAATCTTCTAAGGAAGGAGCTATCTCTAAGAAGCTATCTAGTCCTTCAGCATTGAATGTCGTTTTAAATTCCTCTAATAATGCTTCAAGTTTCTCGCTTTTATTTTCATCGCTCTTCTTATTCATATAACTCTTAACTAAAATAGGATATAAGGAGTTATCTGTTTCAACAATTTCTTTGATTTCTAGTAAACTTTCATCATTTGAAGTACTTATTTCTGAATCAATAAAATCCTCGATTGCTTCCGTTAAATTTTCCATTTCTAGATATAGTTTTGCACGATTTCTATAAAGTATATAAGGATTGTATTTAGTAATCCTTATTGATTCAGTATAATTTTCTAAGGCCTGATTATAATAATGATCCTTCTCAAGACCTTCAATTTTCCCTCCTAGCATTTTCAGTAAAATAGCCCTGTCATTATAATCATGGTGATCAAGTTGCGCAATGTCTGTATGCTGAAATATTGATTCGCTTTTCTTTAAGGCAATTTCGCAATAATCTATGAACTTATGGTAATCTTTAAAACTATTCAAAAATCTTAAATACGATTTAATAAGATTTCTAGTATATCGCAGCATAAACTGACCAGCAGACTCTAGGCCTCTTTCATAATACTTGATCGCTTTATCAAACCATTTATTATTAAAGCAGGTGTCCGCCAACTTAAAGTAATAGTGGTGATCTACGGCTATTTCGCCTGCCAATTTTTCAAACCTCTTTTCAGCTGAGTTCCATTTAGCTTCCTTATCTTTAGCTTCAAGATTTTCATCTATTACATAACTGCACATCTCTTGAATTAATTTACGAACAGCGTTTTCATTGACTGGCTCTGGCAATAAATTAATCATTCCATCTTCAGATATAATAGCGATAATACAGCCTAGATTATCTTTACTTAACTTATTGAAATAACGATATGCTGAATTAAATCTAGCTCCACGACTTGCATCCCCAGTTGCTTCATCTGCCACACCGTCTAGAATTACTCCTATGGCATGACAGTTTCCAAGGCTATCAAAATATAAGGCGCCATCGATTGCTGTAAGATATTTGATAAAATTCGCATCTATTTTACTAGGCATAATTGGTGTAGACTGCTTTCTTAACCTCTTTATTTCTTTTTCAGCTGTACTTTGATTGGTAATTACGACCATAGTGCCGCTTTTTTGTTCTGTTGCCTTCTGTATAATAAGCTCCAGCTTTTCAATAGCTCCCTTAGCAATATCTGCTTCCTTAAATTGAGCATGCATCGTACGTTCAAAAACTTTCGGAGTAAATCCACTCGAACTAATATTGGGATGCTTAAACCCAATACTTATTAATCTATACATAATAATTTCCAAGCTCGTAGTCATTTGATATATTTTAGCCTTTTCTCTAACTACTACATGGGCATCAGTAGGTTTCCTTTCTTCTGTTGTTACAAGCAGCAAATCGTATTTGGACAATCCTTTAAACTCCAATTTAAAAATTAAGTTTTCTCCTAATTTACTCCAATCTATTTCTCCTATACCGTATATAGCTTCTTCATCTGCAATTAAATACAAATCTCCTTCCTCGTTTGTAATTTCAAGCAATTTTCTAATACGTCGAGCATCTTCCCAATATATTGGTTGTTGATCTTCGAATTTAATCGAGTAGTCAATAAGTTTAACGTCCTGTAGTAACTCCTTACTGAGAAGCAATATTGAGCCAAACGGATTTTTACCTTCATAGGTTTTATTAGAAATTCCATCAATCTTCTCAAGTAGATTATTAAAATAATATTGATTTTTTATAGTTTCTGTTAATTTGCTTTCAGTAATAAAATTACTATTTTGATCCGCATATTGTTCAAGTAAGTATTGAACTTTCCCAAAAAATAGACGGGCCATTCGTTGCAAAAATTGACTTTCATCTTCTTTGTATTTTGTATCAATTACCTGATCTTCACTGTTAATGATAAAACTATACTCATTAGAAGCTTGGTAATAGTCTTGAAAATAATATTCTAGAACCATGTTTAAAAAAGATAATTGTGGCTTATTTACAAATAGATAGAAAGTTTCGATATCAGCATCTTCTAACGATAGAATATACTTTATTTCGTAGGCTTTTTCGTCAAACTCTACTTTAAAACTATTAGTGTATAAAATGGTCGATTGGTTAGCAACTTGCAAATGTGAATTTTCTATATCGGTGTTGCTGTCAGATAAATCTTCCATACTGTTCTCTTCACATTTATCATCTACTTTGGTATTAAGATTATTTACTGCAAGTTCTTTGATAAATGAGGTGAGGTCATATTGTTCTGAATCAAACTTAATTCCTAATTTTTGAATCAATTCTTCAACATTATCGATTTTCTCTTGAATTGTTTCGAGATCCTGGCTACTATTTTGGCTACTTAAAGTTTTCTTAACCCTAAACGCTTCTGTTAAGTTATCGGAAGCTTGGAATATGAATGCATAAAGTTTAAATGTAATACGGTCATCAATCTTATGTAAAATTTCTTCTAAGTTGTTATATACTGCTGTATTAAGTACATAATGTAAGTCCATTATTGAACCATCCTTTTTTTAGTTTTATTCCTTAATTTTACTACAAATTCAAAATCATAAATACTCTTTCTATCTTTTTACTATCTATATTAAATATAGTTTTGAATAGAAAAACGATTGTATTGATCACACAGCGAGTTTTTTGTGAATCAAAAGAAAAACGGGCCCCCGCAGGAGCCCGTAACATTGATATTATAAGATTTTAGACAACCACTTGCCACATGGAGCGTATATCAGCTTCAACGGCAATGTAATCAACCACTTATCGCGGTCTTTCAACATTGAATGACTTCGACATTGATTATATTACATCATGCCGCCCATTCCACCCATGCCGCCCATATCAGGCATAGCAGGAGCGTTTTTCTCTGGCTTGTCAGCAACTACAGCTTCTGTAGTTAGGAACATAGCCGCAACAGATGCAGCGTTTTGAAGTGCAGAACGTGTTACTTTCGCAGGGTCAACGATACCCGCTTCGAACATGTTCACCCACTCGCCAGTAGCAGCGTTGTAGCCGATGCCTACAGCTTCGTTTTTCAAGCGCTCAACGATTACAGAGCCTTCTTGACCAGCGTTAGCTGCGATTGTACGAACTGGCTCTTCAAGCGCACGAAGTACGATGTTTACGCCAGTTTTTTCGTCGCCTTCTGCATTAACTGCAGCTACTGCTTGGTATACGTTCACTAGTGCAGTACCACCACCAGATACGATACCTTCTTCTACTGCAGCACGAGTAGAGTTCAATGCATCCTCGATGCGAAGCTTGCGCTCTTTCAATTCTGTTTCAGTAGCTGCACCAACTTTAATTACCGCTACTCCACCAGCAAGCTTAGCTAGACGCTCTTGAAGTTTTTCTTTATCGAATTCGGAAGTTGTTTCTTCCAATTGTACTCTGATTTGGTTAACGCGTGCTTGGATATCATCCTTGTTGCCAGCACCGTCAACGATGATTGAGTTTTCTTTTGTAATACGAACTTGACGAGCAGAACCTAGAGAATCTACATCTGTAGATTTCAAGTCAAGACCAAGTTCTTCAGTGATTACTTGACCGCCAGTTAGAGCTGCGATGTCTTGAAGCATCGCTTTACGACGATCTCCAAAGCCAGGAGCTTTAACTGCTACGCAAGTGAATGTTCCGCGAAGCTTGTTCACTACTAGAGTAGCTTGTGCTTCACCTTCAACATCCTCAGCGATAATAAGAAGTTGTTTACCAGACTGAACAACTTTCTCAAGAACTGGAAGGATTTCTTGAATGTTCGTAATCTTTTTATCAGTGATCAAGATATATGGATTGTCTAGGACAGCTTCCATTTTATCTGTATCTGTAACCATGTATGGAGAGATATAGCCACGGTCGAATTGCATACCTTCAACGACCTCAAGCTCAGTAACGAATCCTTTGGATTCTTCAACAGTAATAACACCGTCGTTTCCTACCTTTTCCATAGCTTCAGCGATCAATTGGCCTACTTCTTCATCAGCAGAAGAGATTGCACCAACTTGTGCGATATCTTGAGAAGATTCAACCTTTTTAGAAATGCTGCTTAGTTCTGCAACAGCAGCTTTAACTGCTTTGTCGATCCCTTTACGGATAACCATTGGGTTAGCACCAGCAGTTACGTTTTTCAAGCCTTCGCGAATCATTGCTTGAGCTAGAACTGTAGCTGTAGTTGTACCATCACCTGCGATATCGTTCGTTTTAGTCGCAACTTCTTTAACAAGCTGTGCACCCATGTTTTCGAAAGCATCTTCAAGCTCGATTTCTTTCGCGATAGACACGCCGTCATTAGTAATTAGCGGGCTGCCAAATTTCTTTTCAAGTACCACGTTGCGTCCTTTTGGTCCAAGTGTAACTTTAACAGCATCTGCTAGTGTATCAACACCACGAAGCATTGCGCGACGAGCGTCTTCACTAAATTTAATTTCTTTAGCCATTATAAATTTCCCTCCAATTAAGTATTTTTCATCTCAATTCATTCGCATGTATATGTGTGAACGTCGATCCTATTCGAAGACCGCGTGGATGTCGCTTTCCTTCATAATCAAATACTCTTTACCATCGTATTTGATTTCTGTACCAGCATATTTAGAGAACAAAACGCGGTCGCCTGGCTTCACTTCCAAAGCAACTCTAGCGCCGTCTTTCAATACTCCGCTACCTACAGCTACAACTTTACCCTCTTGTGGTTTTTCTTTCGCTGTTTCTGGCAGCACGATACCACTAGCTGTTGTCACTTCTTGTGCGATTGGTTCGACCAATACACGTTCACCTAAAGGTTTAATCATTGATAAAAGCCTCCTTATATGAATAGTTCTCCGAATTGTTAGCACTCGATACTCTCTAGTGCTAACAATTCATATTTTACCTATTTTAACTGTTGATTTCAAGTATTTACTCAAAAAAATTGCCTATGCTTTTGCAGCAATAGGCATAATGTACATACCGATCTCTTCATCTTTTCGTATAATTGCCTTTACATCATACACCTGTTTCATTAATTCCACCGTCATCACGTCTTCTGGTGCACCCTCAGCTATAATATAACCATCTTTTACTACTTTAATCTCGTCACTATAACGAACGGCTTGATTAACATCATGCAGTACCATAACGATCGTTAATCCATATTGCTCGTTCAATTCCTTCACAAGATCAAGCAGCTCTATCTGATAATAAATGTCCAAGAAGGTAGTCGGCTCGTCTAGAAAAAGCACTGTTGTTTTTTGAGCGAGCGCCAACGCAATCCATGCCCGCTGCTTTTGACCACCTGATAGCTCATTAAGTTTGGAACTACGTAGTTCGCTCAGCTTCGTTACAGCTAAAGCCCAATCGATTGCTTCACGATCCTCTGCTGTTTCCTGTGAGAACATATGCCTGTAAGGCAAACGCCCATAAGCAACAAGTCGTTCCACTGTTAAGTCATATGGAGCTTCGTTCTGCTGATGCACTACCGCTAGCTGACGGGCAAGCTCCTTCGCCTTTAACTCCTGCAGCTGACGACCATCTAGAACAATTTGCCCAGCCTGCGGTACAAAGTTGCGTGCCATAAGTCCAAGCAAGGTCGATTTCCCACTACCATTAGGGCCAATTATCGTCGTAATCTTCCCTTTGCTAAATTCAGCCGTTATTCCATTAATGATCGGTGCACTTTGTTTATAAGAAAAGCTTAGCTCTTTAATTTCCATGTACACGATCACCCCTCATCAGCATAAAGATTAAGAATGGACCACCAATAATTGTCATAATGACTGAGGCGGGAATTTCTATCGGCGCTAGAATTGTTCGTCCAACAGTGTCCGCTACTAAAATAAGCAATCCTCCAAGAATAGCAGAGAATGGAATCAGCCATCTATGATCGGTGCCAATGAGCTGTCGTGCGATATGAGGCACGAGCAAGCCGACAAAAGCGATAAGCCCTCCTATTGCTGTTGCTACCGATGCAAGCAGCACCGCTACAAAAGATACAATAATACGTGCACGCATCACGTTGAGCCCTAGATTACCCGCTGTTCGATCCTGCAGTGCAAGCAAGTTACACCATGTGCTTAGCACTAAGGCAGCGATCAATCCGATCAATCCGTAGATAAGGATCATCTCAACATCATTCCACGTTTTCATTGTGAAAATTGAGCTTACAGCTTGAGTCACTGTACTAACCGCATAGCTACCTCGGTAATTGAACAACTGATTCATCCCAGAAAACATAGCATTGATCGCAACACCTACCAGGATAAGACGCAGTGGCTGCAGTCCGGAACGCCATGAAAAAGCATAAACAAGAAAGCATGCCACTAAGCCCCCTATAACGGAGAACAACGGCATCCAAAAGATTAGCATCGGCCATATCGTAGCAATTAAAACACTAACAAAGCCTGCTCCCGCCGATATCCCGATTACACCTGCATCCGCTAGTGGATTGCGCATCACTGACTGCAGCAGCACCCCCGAAACAGCAAGTGCAGCTCCACTCATAATCGCTACGATAATGCGTGGTAGTCTTAGATCTCGAATAACTTCTACACTATCATTGCCGCCAAAGATCAACCCAGAGATAAGCTCTCCAAAGCTAACCTTAATGCTGCCGGTCGCCATTGAATACAAAGCGACACAGATTAGCAGCACAAGTGCAACCAAATAAATTATCAATTTTTTCATATGTTACACTGACCTATCCTTTCCGATCGGGATATAACATGTCAGCCATTATGTCCAACGCTTCATCAGCTGCCAAATTGCCTGTCGTTCCAAAGAAATCTTCAGGAAGATCGTAGACTCGGCCATTTTTCACCGCATTAAAATGTTTCCAGATATCATTATTTTTAAATTCATCGTCGAACATCTGAATCACTTCCTCCGGCATGCCATGTGCTGCGCGAAGAATAACATCTGGATTGCCTTGATGTAAATATTCTGTATTCGATGCGACAAACTCAACATTGGAGTCTGTTACAATATTGCTGCCGCCTAACTCCTTAACAAGATCACCAATATACGAGTTCTCTGTTGCGACGAGATAACTTCCGGGTATACCCATTAAGATGAGAACAGTAGGCGCAGATTGTCCAGCCACTTCCGCTTTAATAGCTGTAACTTTTTCATCGTAGCTAGCAATAAGGGCTTCCGCTTGTGGTATTCGATCAAACATCTCGCCCAGCTTCATAATTTCTTCCTTCATTGCAAAAAGGCTTGTAAAATCTAAAAAGCTGGCATTGATGCCGACTCCATCAAACAGCTTCTCAAGATCATATTCTAATGTCGTTACGGACAGCACATGCGTTGGGTTCAAGCTTTTAACAAGCTCCATATCAGGACTCATCGGATTACCAACCTCAACGGCTCCTTCATAACGTGCTGGGAGCTCTTTCGCCGTTGTAGGTACGCCAACTACATCCAACTCTAGTGCATCAAGCACCTCTGTAATGGCCACTGTAGTTGAGACGATGCGATACTGCTCTTCGTCCGCTTGCTCATTGCCGCTTACTTGCGAACTGTTCGAATTCACAGACTCGCTCGTACTGTCAGCGCCTTCCTTACTGTTGCTAGACTGAATTATGCCGTTATTCGCTCCGTTACTACCGCATCCAGCAAGCAATAGCAATATAAACAGCAAGCTGCTTACATAAGCGATTCTCTGTCTGACCATTGTCCAATCCTCCTAAAAAAACGCGCGAGGACGCTCGCAATCGAGGTCCTCTGACGTTGTGGTCTATCCTATTTAGATTATTGCTGCTCTGCTGCACGTAAAATAATGGTTACAGCTTGTGCACGAGTCGCTTGTTCGTTTGCTCCGAATCGATCGTTACCAAGTCCTTGAACAAGGCCGTGCTTCACAGCCGTTGCTACACGCTCCTTAGCATAGCCTGGAATGCTGTCTGCATCACTAAAGCTTAATGCTTCAGCAGCTTCAAGCTCTAGATCAAGCGCCTTCGTAATCATAACTGCCATCTCAGCACGCGTAATATTGCCATCTCCGCGGAAGCTTCCATCTTGATAGCCTGTAATTACCTCTGCATCAACCGCAGCTTGAACATAGGCTTGAGCCCATTGCGGAATTGAATCCGCATCTGTAAAGCTTAACGCTTTACTAGAGGAAGCTAGATCAAGTCCCTCTACCAATAGCTTCGTAAATTCTGCACGAGTAATGTACTGATCTGGCTTGAAGCTACGATCTGTATATCCGGCAGCGATACCTGTTGCTACCGCGTTCGCGATGGCTTCTTTCGCCCAGTGGTCGGAAGCATCCGTAAAGCTGACTTCAGCTGCTGTTTTTTCAACTAATGCTTTTGCAGCTGCTTGAAGCTCAGAGTTAGAACGTAAGTAGCTATTGTTGTTGTTAGCTTCAGCAATCGCTGCTTTTAATGTTTCGCTTGGCTCAGCAATTACCTCTGCTGCTGCAATAACTTTAATAAGCTTCGACTTACTTGCTTCTACATCTTCACCAATAACAAGCTTAATGCTGTGAGATTGAGTCTCTTCAAAAACGCCAGGAACAAAGTAAGACGCGGAAGCTTCTAATACAGCATTAGCGTCAGACAACGCATAGTCAAATGTAAAGAATGTAACTTTTTGCGGGCCTGTGCGACCGTCAATCGTTGCCTCATACTCTGCAACCTTTGTTCCTTCCTTGCCTTCAACAAGCACTTTTACGTCATAGCTCTGCTGAACATCGATACGCAAATACGCAGTGCCATCCTTCTCATACGTTTTTGGATTCGCTAAATAATTGCCCATAACAGACAGCTTGCTCGGATCAGCTTCGTTCACATAATGAACAGATGCAACAACTGGTTCTGCTGTAAATGCAACTTTCAATTGCTCAAGTGCTTTTTCTAGGTCTGCTTTTTTCGTTAAATAGCTATTCGCAGCTTCAGCTGCAGTAATGGCATCTGCCAATGCTTTTGATGGTTCAGCAATCGCTTTAGCTTGTGGAAGCACAACTGCCAGCTCTTTCATTGCTGCTTCAACATCGTTATTGATCATAATATAAATGTCATGAGATTGTGGCTCAGTAAAATATTCAGGTACAAAATAAGAAGCTTCTGCTTCGATCGCCTTTGAAACATCACTTAGTGCATAATCCAATGTGAAGTATGTAACCTGCTGCTGTTGACCGCTACGATCTGTCACGGTTGCCTCATATTCAGATACCTTTGTACCTTCCTTGCCTTCCACTGTAATGTTCACGTCATAAACCTGCTGCACATCAATACGCAAATACGTAACACCGTCCTGCTCGTGCAATTTCGGATTAGCAATATACGCTAGCATCGAAGATAGCGAAGAAGGCTTAGAAGCATTAACAAAATGCACTATGCTTTGCTCTGATTGCTGCTGCACATTAGCTGTTCCGGCAGCAGCCTCCTCTGCTAACACATAAGCGGGTGCTGTACCTAATAGTAGAGCTGCAACTGTAAGTGAAGTAATTGTTTTTACAAATGTTTTATTCATATTAATCATCTCCCATATTAATTATTAATAATGTTAATTGCTATTACGCTTACGATTCAAAACAATCCAGCCAATAGAGCCGGCGATAAAGAGCACACCAATAATAATGATCATTACGATTGTTACTGTACCGCCTTTTTTATCCTGTTCATCGAGCTGCACAGCAGCAGTGCCAGACTCCACCTCACTAGATGCCAACAATTGTTCTGTTGTTTCACTTTTTGAAGATCCATCATCCGCTTGCCCTGAAGCTGCTTCAACGTGTGACGCGTCTACTGCTTGCAGTTCATTGCTCGCGTCATCATTAGTGCCAGCCTGATTCGCATTAACTTCTGACGAAGCATCATCACCCTGCTGTGCAGTGTCGCTGCCCGCAGTGCTGCTTGAGCTGCTGCTATCGTTGCTTATGCCCACACTTGCACTTGCTTCGCTGCTATTAGTACTGCTATCATCTGAACTTACAGAGCTGCTGCTTTCGCTGTTTCCGCCTGCACTTGCGCCACTGCTACTAGTGCTGCTTCCGCCTGTACTTGCACCACTGCTACTAGTGCTGCTTCCGCCTGCACTTGAGCTACCGCTATTGCTGCTAGTGCTTCCACTCGTGCTTGAACCACTGCTTCCCTTGCTGCCACCTCCATCAGAGCTGCTTGAGCTGCCACTCGCAGGTTTACTTGAAGTTTCAGCTTGCTGAGATGAAGAAGAGCTTGTGTTATCTTTAGTAGAAGTATTGCTCTTTGAAGATTTCTCTCCTGATGATGAGTTCGACGACTCGCTCGCATTTGAAGCTGGAGCTTCTGTTGCCGTAGGAGCATCTGCTTTAACTAGAGTAAGCGTGTCTGGATAGAAACGAAAACGAGTTTCATAGGAATGAAGGTAGTTCTGACTTGGGATATCGACGGTCATCGAGGTAACGAGATCCTCATCGAAGGAGCTCACTTTAAACTCTACTAATCTCGTATCCTTTTCAGCATTGCGAGAGATAACCTTAGTCTCTACGAAGCTTGATCCTTGCATAGTAGAAAACGCAGTAACCCAAGCGTCCTTATTAATAACAGTACGTACTGTTATAGCATTGTTTTTTATGAGGACTGTTGCTGGCTTATTCCAGTACCCGTTTGCTAAAGACGTTGAATCATCCTTAGGATCACCCTTTAAAATTTCATAATCAATCGTGTACTCTCCATCCACTAATGAGCTTGCTGCAAAACCTTGCGGTGCATAGAGAAGCAAGGTTGCCAGTAGAAAAAGAAAAGCGACCATTGCTCGTGCTGATCTACTCACTATGCTGTTCATAGGCACCTCCCAAAATGATTATCATTCTCACTTAATACTAAAAAAAATAAATGCTCTTCTCGAACATTTAATACTGCACTGCATAATTATCCACGCTCATTCCTCATTACAGGATACATGATTATAAATTAAACCGTCAACCATCTTTTGTGCTGAAAAGCGATTGAAAAACCTATAAGAACTTGAGTTTTCAACAATCCGACATAAGTTATCCTTTTCAATCTGAAACAAATATGTCACAATAGTATTGATATTAAGAATCATTATCATATATATCTGATATCATTACCGTTCTCTTTGGGACGCAGCATTAAAGGAGAAGAAACATGTTACATAAAAAATTTTATTGGCTTATGGCACTCCTCACTTGCGCCTTTTTACTGTCGAGTTGCAGTGCTACCAACAAAGAAAGTAACGAGCTTAATGCAACCTCTAACGTTGAAGCCTTAACGTTAACTGATTTTAACGGACGCAGCCTTACATTTAATGATGTACCTGAGCGAATCGCTGCACTTAGCATAGGAGAGACAAATATTATCTATTCTCTTGGAGGCACTCTTGTCGGCAGACCAACTACAGACGTCCCTTTTCAGTGGGAAGCAGCATATGACGCACGCGAGATTGGCACTACGCACGAGGTGGATCTTGAAAAAATTGCGTTTGTAAAGCCTGAAGTTGTACTTGCTCACAACATTATGAATGAGAAGGACGTTTCTAAGCTAGAAAACATCGGAGTTAAGGTGGTGCTTACGAGCGGAAATTCTGTAGCAGATATTGAGCGACAAATTACATTATTCGGTGAGCTGCTGCAGCAGCAGCAAAAAGCAGAGGAACTCGTCATCAGTATAGAAGCTAAAAAAGCAGAGCTCGCCGAAAAAAATACGAGCACCGTATCATCACTTATCGTATATGGTGCCCCAGGAACATTTATGGCTGCTCTTCCTAGCTCATTGGCAGGTGATATATTAACACTGGCAGGAGGAGCTAATATTGCTGCGGACTATCCAAAGCTGGCTAGCTATCCGCAATATGCTTCATTAGATATGGAACGAATCGTTGAATCCAATCCAGAAGCTATCTTTATTATGACTCATGCAGACCCAGACGACGTTCGCGATAGCTTTATTAAGGAGATGGAATCAAGCGATGCATGGAGCAGCATTGATGCTGTAAAGAATGGACGAATTGAAGTGCTCCCAGCTGAGCTCTTCGGCTCCAATCCGGGAACACGTATAACCGAATCTCTTGATTATATGTATGAAGCACTAACAGGAGCTTAACAGCACAATGCGCTCTCTGATTGTTGATTGCGCAACTTGCTGAACGATTACTAGCTACATCATGAAGTAATGCGCCAATCCAGCATTACTTCATGATGCAGCTACTGCCTGACTATTCCATTCTTATTAATGCTATGGCTTAAGTATAACTTTTATGCAGTTATCCTTTTTCTCATCAAATATATCATATGCATGCTGTGCTTCATGTAATGGGAGCTTATGTGTAATAATATCAGTTGGATCAAGCTTGTTTTCCGCAATCATCTGATACAAAGCCGGCATATAATGAATAACTGGCGCTTGTCCCATCTTAAGCGTGACATTTCTTGCAAAAAAGTCACCTAACGGAAACATATTGTAGCGTGTACCATACACTCCTACAAGCTGGATCGTCCCACCTTTTCTTACTGCCTGCGAAGCAATTTGAATTGCGCCCATAGAACCGCCTTGCAGCTTTAAAGCCGTCTCGACCATTTCGACGACGGTTTTTTTGCCGTCCATCCCTACGCAATCAATGACAGCATCAGCACCGCCCTTCGTAATTTCTTTAATAAGGCTGCCGATGTTTTCTTCCATCTCAAAGTTATACGTCTCAACACCATTCGTTTTCTTCGCATGCTCTAGACGATAATCAATATAATCAATAGCAATGACACGCTTAGCCCCTTTTAGCCAAGCTATTTTTTGAGTGAGCAAGCCAACCGGGCCGCAGCCTAGAACAACAACCGTATCTCCTTCCTTCACACCTGCATTATCGACGCCCCAATATGCCGTCGGTAATATGTCTGATAAAAATAACAGCTGCTCGTCACTCATTTCATTATCCTCGGGAACCTTGAACGAGCTAAAATTAGCATACGGAACCCGCAGCAGCTCAGCCTGTGCACCTACGTAATTACCGAATGCAGGTGAATAACCAAGAAACCCACCCGCTTCTCCTTCAGGATTAGAATTGTCACATTGGCTTTCTAGATTATGTTGGCAATAATAACATTGTCCGCATGACACATTGAACGGAATAACGACACGGTCGCCTTTTTTAAGCTTAACTACGTCACGACCTACCTCTTCAACGATGCCGATCGGTTCATGTCCAATGACATAATTCTTTGGTAGATTAGGAATCATTCCATGTACTAGATGCAAGTCCGAGCCGCATATCGCGGTGCTCGTAATTCTCACAATGATGTCATCTTGTTTTTCGATCCTCGGATCGTCGACCTCCTTGACACGGACATCCTTTACACCTTGATAAGTTACTGCTTTCATTTTATCGCTCCTTTTTGTTTACTTGGAGCTATTATGTGTTGAAAGTCTGATTTATATATAAAAAAACTGAAGCCGGATTTTTATATAATCGGCTTCAGTTCCATCGCTAATTAGGCTGATTTTTTTCTTGTTTTAAGAAATGCATCAATAGCATCCCATACAGTAATAACAACAACTATAGCTGCAAATACACGTACAATGACATCCCGTTGATTAACTACATTAGAAAGAGAAATCTGGAATAACTGTGCGACATCATTGAAAAAGGCATCGCGGATCAATGATGTATCATTGACCATTACGATTAACAAAATTCCAATCAGTACACTTGCAATGGTATGAACTGTCCATAAGCGAAGATTCCAATACTGCACAATATACTTCCATACAAAAAGTATCATTTGAAAGAGTGCCAAAAGAAAAACGAAGGGCAAATAAGCTTGCAAGCGGTCAGTTTCAAGCAGAGAATAGATCGTGAAGCCTTCGCTATCTTTACTAAACACTCCGATTAGCTCAGGTTGAAAATATACAATGGCTGTAAAAAGCATCGTAAAAATGATTGAGAAAATCGTACCTGAACGAGGTATCTTTTTGGAATGTGCAGGAATTGTAGGTAGATCGCTCACAGACCATGGATCGTCTATCATCGAGACTCCTTCTATTTTCCCACGTATACCAAACCATTCTCGCTCGATTGCCACGAATACGAGTGTTACCCACAATGCGGCTTGCAGTCCGCCTTGAACAATCGTCCATAATAATTCACTAAACATCTCAGCATAATTACTTGGACTATCCCCCTCAGTCAAAGGCATAAGCACCCAGCCCATAATCGTAACAGCTGCTACTACTGTCATTACAATACCCACCACAAGCTTTAACACTGTGAAATATTTACTGTATAGTGTCGGGCCGATTAAATAGCGCTTCTTCGGTTGATACTCCTCTGCGATTTTCCACGGGTTACCAAGTTCCTCTAGCACTGCCTTAACATCTTCCTCAGTGTAATCGTCGGGAAGCATATCTTCAATATTGCTCCGCAGCTCTTTCCTGACATCTTCCTTCATATCTTCCGGCAACTGCTCGATCACAGCATAAATATAACGATCTATAAGCTCCATTAGACATTCTCCTCCATTAATATGGTTGCTAATTGCTGAGATAACGTCTGCCATTCACGTTTTAGCTGTTCGTACACTTGTTTGCCTTGTTCACTGAGTATATAGAATTTGCGCGGACGACTTTCTGTTGTATCCCATTCACTTTTCAATAATTGCTGTTTCTCCAATCTTCGTAAAAGCGGATATAGCGTTCCCGCTTCAATCGGAGCATTTTTCTCTTCTAACTTTTGAATTAATGAATACCCATACTCTGGCTGATGCAGCTGACTCAGCACTAATAAAACAAATGTGCCTCGTTTCAACTCGACCATCAACGACTGAATGAGTTCTTCTGTAGAATTCACATCATCAACTCCTTGGTAATAATATACTGTACGACATACACTATTGTCAATAATATAACAATATAAACTTACCAACAATGAGTAAACGACTAATAAGATTCAACACAGTGAATAGGAAGGCAACAAAAAATGCCCTGTTTTACACAAGGTCACTGAACAACATTAGGTTCTTCAGTAGCCATGCATTACAGGGCATTTATCATACAATATTTTTACTTAGCCTTTTAACATACAGCTCTTTTTAACATACAGCTCACAGCTGCAGCCATTACATTAGAGCTTCAACACTTTACTACTCTGCTGACTCATCTTGAGTATTCCACTGGGCATCTTTGGCTAGCTGTTTTTTGTAAACAGAGTTAGACATCCACACGCTGATCTCATACAACACAATGAGCGGTATAATAACTAATATATCCGAGATAAAGTCTGGCGGTGTAATCATTACCCCAATTACAGCCATTATAAAATAAGCGAGCCTTCTCATTTTTTTCAAACGAATAGGGTTAACGATTCTAATCGCAGTTAAAAACATAATAAGCAAAGGAAGCTCGAACAATATCGTAATCGGAATAAGAATGCCGAACATAAATTCAAAATATTGCACGACACCGAATGTTTCCTCTAAACCGAGATTTTGCGATACAGAGCGCGTAAAGTTAAATGCAAGTGGAAACACGACAAAGTATGCAAATGATAGGCCAATTAGCGCCATTATAAGTGCAAAGGGAACATACTTTAAGGTCGATCGCTGTTCATGCGGATGAAGCGCAGGCTTTACGAACAGCCAAAGCTGAAACACGATAAATGGAATCGTAACGACCAAGGCTAGCACAAAGGCGATCTGCATATAGATGCCGATCCCGTCCCAAAAGGAAAAGGTATGCAGCACAAGTGACCCACTTGCCGGTTTTTGCTCAAGCAGAAATTGATAGGTAGGCTTTGCGATGACGATTCCACCAATTAAAGCTAGAACTAGCACGATCAATACATAGATTACTCGTCTGCGAAGCTCTGTCAGATGCTCAACGAGGGACATGAGCCCTTCCTCAGAGACTAGCTTGCCCGTCACAGAGCCGAGACGCTTCGCTTGACTTTCCAAGCTCATTTGCAGGACACCCCTCTTTTTCCTTCATGATGTATGTACAAGAAAAAAGCGGGCCAGCTTAATCTGGTAACCGCTTGTTAGTACGATCTGCTTGTTCAACAGCCTGAACCTCGATTGGAGCAGCCTCTTCCTTTTTCTTGTCATTGGAGTCCATCATTTCGTTCGCTCCAGCTTTAAACTCTTTTAACGTTCTGCCGACAGCTCGTCCTAATTCTGGAAGCTTATTCGGACCAAATAACAACAACGCAATAAGTACTAATAATATAACTCCACCTATACCAATTCCGCCTAGCATTAAACCTACCTCCTCACTTGCTTAAGATGTCTATTTGCTGTCCTCAGAGTTCTCAGACACGCCCTAGTTAGCAACCGAGTAAGCCGCCATAGCCTAGCGTGACGATATCCTCCTTCTCGATACGTTCTCCAAGCAGCAATCTTGGCAGCAACACATCAAACGAAGTGTAAGGATCATGCATCACACAGCCTGGCAACCCAACAATCGGGATTCCTTCTATATATCCTACTAAAAGCATTGACCCAGGGAGCATAGGTGTTCCATAGCTAACGATATGCGCTCCAGCAGCAGCAATCGCTCCTGGCGTTCGGTCATCAGGGTCTACAGACATACCGCCTGTAACCGCAATCATATCATAGCCGTTAGCTGCCAGCTCGAGAATTTCACGTACGATTACCTCACGGTCATCAGGTGCGAACCTCTGCTCTGCAATAGTAGAGCCTAACGCTTCCAGCTTTGCTTTTACAGCAGGACCAAATTTATCCTTAATTCTGCCATTATACACTTCACTGCCCGTAGTAAGCAAGCCTATTCGCCTACTTGGCAGCGGAACTACTGATATCGGAGCTTGGCTATACGTTAAGCGATATTGCTGGGCTAACTGCTCAACTCGCTCTACCTGTTTTTTCGCAACAACAAGAGGGATAGCTCTAGTTGCAGCAAGCTGACCGTTTACCATAACCGCTTGATTGTTACGTATCGTTGCCAGCGCAATCTCACCGATACGGTTGACCTCATCTACGATTTCTTTCGCAATTTTGGCTACACCGATCACAGGTGACTTCACACTAACCTTACCTTCATGCGGCTCGCTCATTAGCAGCTGCTCGTCCATTAAAGCCAACGCCATACGCTTTGCTGCATCATCCTCATGCAAATCCGCTTCCCCTAGTTCCATTACATAGATATGCTCCTTACCGATATCAAGCAGCTTTGGTATATCTTCTTCTGTAATGAGATGGCCCTTTTTGAATAAACGACCTTTGAACTGCCCGGGAATAATTTGCGTAAGATCATGAGCGAGTCGTAATCCAATCGCATCATATACGGATATTTCCTTTAGCGTTGTCACTTGCGCAGTAGACTGCTCTTCTGCTTCTATATAATTGCTTTTAGGATTACTTTCATGCTGATGCTCGGTCATCGTTGTCATGCTCCTTTAGTGCTCTAATTCTATTCCTGACAATATCGTTAATGCGTGGGGCAACTGATCAATAATTGCCAATAGACTTTCGGATACCCCTTTTGGACTGCCAGGCAGGTTAATAATTAATGTATTCCCACGAATGCCGCACACACCGCGTGACAGCATCGCACGTCTTGTTCTGCTTAACGCTCCGATTCGCATCGCTTCGGCAATGCCTGGAACTTCACGGTCAATAACTTTCTGCGTCGCCTCAGGGGTTACGTCTCTTGCCGACAATCCCGTACCACCCGTCGTAATCACTAGGTTCGCTTCATAATATTCCGTCATTTCTATTAAAGCAGCCATAATCTCATCCTGCTCATCAGGCACGACTCGATAGTCCACGATCACACCGCCAAGCTCATCCTCTACTAGCTCGCGTACAACCTGTGCACTAACATCCTCACGTTCACCTCGTGCTCCCTTATCGCTAGCAGTTAGTATCGCCACTTTCCATTGCATCTCCATATCCTCCGTTCACGCTATCTATTTATTGTTCACGACGATAATCTCCATGTATTCCGCCCGTTTTTTCCATCAACGAGGTCGGACCAATCACCATATCCTTTTGCAATGCCTTGCACATATCATATATTGTTAATGCAGCTGCAGAAACAGCGGTTAAAGCTTCCATCTCCACACCTGTTTTGCCTGTCGTTCTTACTGTTGCAGCAATGTAGAGCTCGTCCTCTTCGTTATCTGAGAATGATATATCGACACCTGTTAAACTTAACGGATGACACATTGGGATTAGATCCGATGTACGCTTCGCAGCCATAATTCCAGCTACTTGCGCAACGGCAAGCACATCGCCCTTGCTGATGCTGCCAGCCTTAATCTGCTTTAGCGTATCCGGGTTCATCTTCACCATTGATGTCGCTGTTGCTTGTCGTTTCGTCACATCTTTCTCTGAGACGTCGACCATTTTAGCTCTACCTTGTTCATTAAAATGTGTAAATGCCATATTCTCTACTTCCTTTCATTCTATGAAAACGTCTCAATTCCTTTATTCGAGACGACAAAGTTCAAAATAATATCATATTGATCTACAGGAATTTTATCGATAAGCTGCTGCTCGTGGGCAATCCCGATCCATGTCGTATTCGAGCCAAGCTTTTCATACAACCGATCATAATATCCACCACCATAGCCTAGTCGCTGACCTCTTCCATTAAAGGCCAGCCCAGGGACAATAACCGCCTGCGGGATGTCATGATCTGGCTTTAACTGCTGATCATCCGGCTCCAGAATTCCATATGCTCCACTACGAAGCTGATCTTTATTGTATAATGGGAATAGAGTCATTCCATGGGTTGCTACATCGCAGCGTGGAGCGAGCACCTTTATAGGCTGCTCCCAACACCATTCAATAAAAGGCCATGTATCAAGCTCGCTGCGAAAAGGGATATAAACGAGCACAGAACGAAAGCGAAGAGACTTTGTTAGTTCGATTAGATAACGACAGGCTTGTTCAGATTGTTGTATGCTGACACGTTGTGACAATTGATTGCGCACAGCTGCCAGCTCCTGCCTTAACTGCTTCTTCTCTAGCGAAATATCATTCACTTGACTTCCACCTTCGTTCATAGGAATTGATATTAGTGTACCATTGTTTCTTAAGTTTCGCCATTCAAATACGTGCTTATGATACACTATATAGTAGTTATACTAGTTTACGTACCACTACATTTTGATGGGGGTTTATGAATGCTTCTGCAAGTATCCAATCTAACAAAAAGCTACGGAGTTGATCCGATACTTTCCAATATTAACTTACAAATTTTAGAACGAGATAAAATAGGCTTAGTAGGTGTTAACGGTGCAGGCAAATCGACCCTACTCAAAATCATCGCTGGAGAAATGAGCTACGATAGCGGAGACATTCATAAAGCGAAGGAAACTAGACTCGGTTATTTGGCACAGAACAGCGGTCTGCAGTCCGACCGCACTATGATCGAGGAAATGCTGCTCGTATTCTCAGATTTAATAGCTGTTGAACAAGAGCTGCGTGAGCTTGAGATCAAAATTGCTGACCCTAACCTGCACGATGACGAAAAGAAGTATCAAGAGATTCTTGACCGCTATGCAAACCGCTCGGATTGGTATAAACAAAACGGCGGCTTCGAGATTAACACAAAAATCAACAGTGTGCTGCACGGAATGGGCTTTGGAGAGTTTGATCACCATACACCAATCACTTCCTTAAGCGGCGGACAAAAAACAAGACTCGCATTAGCAAAAATATTGCTTCAGGCACCAGACCTGCTCATGCTCGATGAGCCTACCAACCATTTAGATATTGAAACGCTAACGTGGCTTGAAGGGTATTTGCGCTCTTATCCTGGAGCAATTCTTGTCGTTTCCCATGACCGTTACTTTCTCGATGCCATGACAACGACAACAGTAGAAATCGAGCGACATCAAGCGAAAAAATATACTGGCAATTACAGTCGATATTTAGAAATAAAAGCAGCTGAGTACGAAGTTGCAATGAAGCACTTTGAAAAACAACAGGACGAAATCGCTCGAATGGAGCAATTTATCCAAAAAAATCTTGTTCGTGCTTCAACGACAAAGCGTGCGCAAAGCCGTCGCAAAGCGCTAGATAAAATGAATCGCATCGACCGACCGATGGGAGATCTAAAGCGTGCTAGCTTTGCTTTCGAGATTGAGCGAATGAGCGGCAAGGATGTGCTGAATGCTAGTCACTTGTCTGTTCAGTTCCCAAGCAGCACTACTCCGCTGTTCGCTGATATTAACATTCAACTGCAGCGTGGTGAAATGGTCGCGCTTGTTGGTCCGAACGGTATCGGCAAATCAACACTGCTCAAAGCACTTGTCGGCCAGCTACAACCGACGACGGGAAATATTGCGTTCGGCTCCCATGTTAAGCTTGGTTACTATGACCAAGAGCATAATGTACTCAATCCAAGCAATACTGTGCTAGAAGAGGTTTGGAGCGCTTATCCACATATGGATGAAGTACGCATTCGCACTGTTCTTGGCAATTTCTTGTTTAGCGGTGAAGATGTATTAAAGCGTGTTTCATCATTAAGCGGTGGAGAAAAAGCACGAGTCTCTTTGTCCAAGCTTATGCTCTCACAAGCCAATCTACTTATTCTTGACGAGCCGACAAACCATTTGGACTTATATAGCAAAGAGGTTTTGGAAGCAGCTTTAATCGATTATGAAGGAACCGTCCTCTTTATATCGCATGACCGTTATTTCCTCAACAAAATGGCAGAGCGCATTGTCGAACTAACACTACAAGGTGCCAACTATTTCCTGGGAAATTATGACGATATGCTGGAGAAAAAACTCGAAATGGAAGAAGCACGACAAGAAGTTGCACAAGCCTTGCAAGCGAGCAAGAAAAACCAGCAACAGGAAGCGACAGCTGCACCCGCTCAATCGTATGAAGTCGAAAAACAACAAAAACGTGCGGAGCGTAATAAGCAGCGCAAGCTGGAGACGCTCGAAGTTGAAATAGCCGAGCTGGAGGAAAGTATTGCAGTATGGGAAGAAAAATTAACAGACCCCGAAATTTTTAATGATTACATTCGTATTCAAGAAATTCAAGAAGAGATCGCGTCTCGCAAGCAGCAACTCGAATCATGCTACGAGCAATGGGAGCAACTTATGAGCTAAGCCAATGCGATGCTTCATTCATATCAATAGCCGACCCTTCACGAAGTTTATGCGGTGCTTTTCCAGCAAGCATATACGAAAGTGAGTATGGGTCGGCTATTATGTTCTCTAACTAACCTCTGAATAAGCAGTTTATACTCCTTACATCCTGTCTTTATCCGAATCCTTGTCCTACATGTTCAAAAAGTCCTTCCTGCTAACTACTTAAACAGTCTGCTTCTGATCATATGTATCCTTTACGAGCTGGTGCATAAGTGCAAATCGCATCAATTGTATTCTTGATCGAACATTGACCTTATTATAAAGCTTTGTAATATGATATTCGACTGCTCTTTGGCTGCGATTGTGAAGCTGTGCTAATTCCCTATTGGAATAGCCATCAACAATCCCTTGCAGCAATTGAATATCTTCTGTGTCGAACTTAAGCTCCTCTTGAAGCTCTTGATCTCTTACTGATGATAAAAACCCGGGAAGTCGAAGCTTATTCAGCATATGGGTCGGTATAAAGGAATAGCCTCGAATTAGATAACTAAGTGCTGTTTCAATTTCCTCTACACTACATTCCTTTGTTAGAATCGCTTGAACCCCTGCTTCCATCATTGCATTATAATGGACATCCAACTCATACCCCGAATACATCGCGATCTTCAGATCAGGCTGCATCAGCTTAAGTTTTCTTGCAAGAGTGATTCCATCCATTACTGGCATCATATAATCGCATACTACAATATCAAAGCGCTGTCCTTGGAATACTTCGATCGCTTGCTTACCAGACATCACATAGGCAACATGGCAATTAAATCGGCGCTCCAAGATTGATTTCGTGCCGTAGCCCACTGTAGGGTGATCATCAACGACCAATATGCTTCTAATCAAACAATTTCACTCCTTTGAAGTTTTCTACAGCGCATCTCATAGAATAGTTCGAGTGGAAGAAATACCAACGCTGCAACAATTAAAGCGTTTTCATTTAATTTGTCATATTAATTAGTTGAGGCGGTAACTTATGTCATTGTGGGGAGTTGTATTACGGTATTGCTCCAAAAGGATTCATCATTGTGTTCTGAGAGAGACATTACGGAGGAGAAATACGATCATTAATCATCAACATACATTACAGAATCAAATCATCAAAATGGAATATCGGCATTGGAAATTAAAAATTATGTGGTAATTTGAGGATATAGAGGATATTACAGGAATAGTTCAATTATACTATTAATAGTTCATACGATAAATAGTTAATATCCTCAAAAGTTTTTACGGATTATCAATATCATAACAAAACTACTTAATAGTTATCAACAGACTTATTAACAACAGTGAATAAATTGTTAGTCAATTCTGTCTTTATTTCTAGAAAAATATCGCCTAATTTTAAGGAATTCATCATAAAAATCAATATCACAATAGTTATTCACAGATTCTATCCACACTATCCACATTTTCAACAGGAAACCACTGAAAAAGTTATCCCCTTTTCTATTTTTCATTCAACCAAAAAAAGTACTGATATAGCTAGCTTTCATCATTATTATCCACAGCATCTTGTTCTTATGTGGATAACGATATTCACACTAACAATATTAGTTGTTAGTGCTTTAGCCCCGTTGAGCGAACGAAACTGCTTTACATCGTCTCGTTCACACTGACGAAGTAAAGCAGTTTCGTTTCGTTACTATTGGATCGACCAGCCCTCTAAAGAAAGTCCTGGGTCAGCCTTCATATCAAGTCCTGCAAATTGGCCATGCTTATACTTAACAGCAGCCGCAGCCCCAATCATCGCAGCGTTGTCTGTACATAACTTTGGTGAAGGAACAATTAGCTCCAGTTTCACCTGTTCACAAGCTGCTGCGAGCTCTGCGCGAAGCCCGCGATTCGCAGCAACGCCACCACATAGAATAAGCTGCTTCACTTCGTATTGCTTTGCGGCACGCAATGCTTTCTTTACTAACACATCAATAACAGATTGCTGAAAGCCTTTGGCGAGAGCTGATTCATTCAGCTCTAATCCCTTCATTCGATGCTGGTTAATCGCAGCAAGCACTGCTGACTTAAGTCCGCTGAAGCTAAAATCATAGCTGTCTTGCTCAAGCCACGCTCGTGGCAGAACGATTTCCTCCTCGGCCTCCTGTGCTAGACGATCAATATGCGGACCGCCAGGATAGGGAAGCTTGAGTGCTCTTGCGACCTTATCATAAGCTTCTCCAACAGCATCGTCTCTTGTGCGACCAATGATGTGGAATACACCCTCCTCAGGCAACAGAACAAGCTCAGTATGACCTCCCGAAACGACAAGTGCCAATGCTGGAAACACCATCGTATGCTCTAGCCGACTTGCATAGATATGTCCTGCAATATGATGGGTCGCAATTAATGGAATATCGAGCGCTAAAGCCAAGCTCTTCGCTGCAACATTTCCTACAAGCAATGCCCCAACAAGTCCAGGTCCTTCGGTGACAGCAATCGCGGATAAATCCTTCGCTTCATAGCCTGACTCCGTAATCGCAGCTTCTATAATTCTCGTGATTGTTTCCACATGCTTTCGTGAAGCAATCTCTGGCACAACTCCGCCAAAGCGCTCATGAACATCGATCTGGCTCGATACAATGTTGGAGCATATATGTTTCCCGCCTCGAATAACAGCCGCACTTGTTTCATCACAACTTGTCTCGATCGCTAATATTAATTCATCACTCACTTTTGTTCCCGTCCTTCCCTTGAGGTAAGTCCGCCCACATAATTAACGCATCCTCTTGATTGTCTGAATAGTAGCCTGGTCGTATGCCAGCATCCTCAAAACCGTAGCCACGATACAAGCGTTGAGCGATCTCATTGCCTATTCTAACCTCTAACGTCATACGAACAGCACCTAAAAAGCTAGCCGTTTTTTGCAGCTCATGCATAAGACGCTTGCCGAGCCCTCGCCCTCGATAAGGGGTAAGTATCGCAATATTGGTGATATGCGCTTCATCAACAATGATCCACATTCCTGCATAGCCGATCACTTGTCCCTGGTATTCCATAGCCATATACTGAGCAAACATATTGTTGGTCAATTCGTTAACAAATGCTTCCTCAGACCACGGTACAGAAAAAGCATCCTGTTCTATACTCATAATGTCGGGAAGATCATCAAGCGTCATTTTGCGAAATACAAACTCTTCAGCCAACACGATCACTTACCCTCTTCCTTCTCCTTAGCGTTCTGCTTCACTTCAGCTTCCGTAAGCTGTGCATAATTCGGCACTAGCTCATGCACGTCTGTCATTATCACTCGCTCATCGACGAGCCACGAGCCTGAGCCTAGCTCTGCCAAAGCTCTGCCATTCATCACATGGCTCCAAGCGATAACTTGGATGCCGTGAACTGCAGCAGTAGCTCGAAACGCAGCTATACTTCCTTCATGCAGAGATACATCCCCAACAAACGCTATTACTTTTGTTCCATCTGCTTTCAGCGCTTCCAGCTTCATTGTCCATTCACTGCACCACTTGTCCATCATGACGATATGATCGTTATGCAGCCTAAGACCAGCGCCAGCTTCACTTTGATTCATCAAAAAAGCTGCAGTATACACCTGTCCTCTTCTTGCATCCACGATCGGAATAATAAGTGAAGAATGCTCCAACTGCTCTCGCTCTGCCAGTACACCACTAATCGCAAGCGCTGCTAGGCTTGACACACCGATTAATGGCTTCGCCACTGTCCAAGCTAACGTTTTTGCCGCAGTTACAGCAATACGCACACCCGTATAAGAGCCTGGTCCAATTCCTGTAATAATTCCATCCAAGTCGTTTAGCTTAAGTCCACTTTCTTTAAGCATTGCTTCAATATTCGTCATAATATGAATGGAATGATTGCGTTCAGCTTCCGTTTGTACGGCTGCAAGCTGCTGTTCCTGGCGCAATACAGCACCTGCCATCGTAGCTGTAGATGTGTCGATCGCCAATACGGTAGATAGCTTGTTCATCAAGATAGACTCCAATCATGTAAGTATTGCAGCAATTGCTCATAACGCTCACCGAAAGCTTGAACATGGGCCATACGCTGCTGTTCATCTATATATTCTATATGTATTGATAAGTACTGTTCTGGCATTAGCTCCTCGATAAGCGAGGCCCATTCGACGATCGTAACACCATCCCCATAGAAATAATCATCAAGCCCCAGCTCATCTGCTTCCTCCAGCGACAAGCGGTACACATCCATATGGTAGAAAGGGAGCTCGTCTCCATTATATTCCTTAATAATCGTGAAGGTCGGACTGCTTACGACATCCTTCACACCAATTGCGGCTGCCAGCGCTTTGCTGAACGTTGTTTTACCCGCGCCAAGATCTCCATCAAGCGCAATAACAATGCCTGGCCAGCTCCGAGAGCCAATATAAGCTGCAAGTCGCTGCGTATCTTCTAGCGAGGCGATAGGCAGCTGCCACTTGTTTTTATTCATCCGATTCACCACTTATCTATGTAAAATGATTATAGCCTCGATGTTCTATCCGTTTGCGCTCTTTACGCTGATGTGATAGCTCAGTGCCTTCTAGCCAAATCTCACCAGAACCGACTTCAACATAGCCTATCTCATACAACTGCATACCAAGCTGCTGAAAGCTTCGCTTCAGCTCCTTGTATGCTTGAGGCATTATCGTTCCTACCAATATATAGTCTTCCCCTCCATATAGAATCCAATCTAACATGGATAACTTACAACTTGATGCATAACGCGATAAGCTGTCGCTAATGGGAAGTTTCGCTTCTTCAATAATAAGATCTACTAACGATGCTTGGGCGATCTCGGCTGCTTCGCTTGCCAGTCCATCACTTATATCGTTAAGCGAATGACAAACTCCTGATTGACGAAGTAATCTCGCTTGCGCGATATGCGGCTTGGGCAGCTGATGATTGCGTTTTAGCTGTATGCTATGCTCTTGCGGCACGAATTCTTCCTGCTCTGGATGCATCAGCAGATGCAGGCCAGCTGCGGACTTACCTGCTACACCTGTCATAACAAGCATATCACCAGGCTGTGCACCACTTCTAGTAAGTGCAGTGCCTGCTTCAACTTGTCCAATTATCGTAATCGTTAGAACTAGATTATGCGGAGAAAACGTTGTATCTCCACCTACAACAGCAACTTGAAAAGTATTCGCACATTGAAAGATGCCATCATAGATTCGCTTCACTTGCTCTGCCGTTACATGCTGAGGAATACTGATCGCTACAAGTGCATGTAGCGGAATGCCACCCATCGCTGCAATATCAGACAAATTGCTCGCCATTGCTTTATAGCCAATATGCTCAAAGCTCATCGTGTTCGATGTAAAGTGTACATTCTCCACCATCGTATCGACTGTATACAGCAGTTCATAGCTTTCTTGCCCGTCCATTGGGACGGGGCCAGCTACTACAGCTGCATCGTCTCCAATCGCCAATCTGACGCCGAGATGTTCTAAATGATCTCTTTCTTGTTTAAGATTCGTCCAGTAGCTAATCCGTGAAAATTCATCCATCTATGATGACTCCTTCACTAATATCTTACTAAGCCTACAGTATATTGTACCTTAATGACTGCATCTTTCAAATCGATATCACGTATTCCAATAGCTTATAGCTCTTTCAGGATCGTAATATGCAGCTCATTTTTAAGATCAAATTGATATGGTATTTTCGGAACCGAGCCGTCCGCCTCTTTTACGACACGTACGATCGGGCGATGCAAAGCGAGCTCACTGTTCTCTACGACAACGACAGTTTGTCCAGTATTAAGCAAAAGCATCGTCGCAATTGGGTAGATCGAGATATGACTGCAGAACAGCTTAATAAGCTCATGGTCAAAATAAGTGCCACCTGCTGCAAATAAAAATTCAATTGCTTCACTTGTACGATATCGCTTACGGTACGGGCGTGGTGATACTAGCGCATCATACATATCTGCGAGCCCGACAATTTGGGCATATAAATGAATGTCATTGCCCTTCAAGCCGCGCGGATAGCCAGAGCCATCGAATCGTTCATGATGCTGGTATGCACAGTGAGCAGAAACGAGTGAAACATCATGATACTTCCGCAAAATTTCAAATCCTTCACGAGGATGCGTTTCAAGCAAAGCTCGTTCTGCCTTCGTTAGTTCGCCCGATTCCTTAATGATCTTCTCTGGCATTTTTGTCATGCCGATATCAAACAACAGCGCACCTACCCCGAGCTCCTCAAGCTGAGTACGATTAAGTCCTTTCGCCAATCCAATAATACCTGCCAGCACTGCAACGTTAACGGAATGTTGGAATAAGTAAGAATCCAGGGAGTGGATACTCGTCAAATTTACGAGAATATTTTCTCTAGAAGACAGATCAGTCATAATGCTACCAAAAATGTCACGAAAGTTTTTCCCGATATTCGGTGCTATAATTCTACCCTTACTCAAATCATTGTTTTTAAATGCATTCATCGTGGCAGAAATTTCTTTAACTGCCTCGTTGCGGGTAGCATCAGAGATAGGCTCCTCTGGCACAACACCTTCTGTCAGAGGGTCTTCGATATATACGTAGTCGACTCCCATGTTGCGCAAACGATGAATATATCGATCAGTAAGCTCCATCCCTGATCCCAACAACACATTACCGTTATCCTGAAAAATTGTTTTCGCGATAATATCCCCGGGACTTACTTGATCAATGTGCATTCTTTTCATATCTGTACCTGCTTTCCTAGTGATGCCTATCATCAGCTAAAGGTCGTTACACTTGAAATCGTGCAACGACCTTTAGCTAATTGCAGAACTGCGGTTAACAATTAAGTTTCTACCTTTATATTTCGCTTCATATAATGCAGTATCCGCCAAGTTCATAATTTCTTGCAAAAACACTTTCGAATCCGACACTTGAAACAGCTCGTATCGATCAATTGTTACAATACCAATACTTATCGTAATCGATATATGATCCTCTGCGTCTTCGATCCAAACACGTTGGTTTTCAATCTCATTTTTTATTTGTTCTGTTTTTTTATGTGCTTCAATAGCAGACAACTCTGGCATATACACAATAAATTCCTCGCCACCATAACGAGCAAGTCTGTCGTTGCTTCCAAGCAAGCTTTTCACTTTACGAGCAGTATGTATTAATACGGTGTCTCCATTCAAATGACCGTAAGCATCATTAATAAGCTTAAAGTAGTCCAAATCAAAAATAATAATTGTGAATGGAAGCTGCTCGGCAATGTTTTTTACAAGCTCGACCTCTAAAAACTGCATAAGGTACCTACGATTATAACACTCTGTGAGCACATCTGTAACTGCAATCTCTTCCAATTTCCGATTCGCTTCATACAAATCTTCCTGTGTTTTAATCAATTCACTGTTTCGCTGCTGCAATAGCAGGTTTTGTCGCTTCAAACTATCTGCCAGCCGGTTAACTTCCGTTAAATCCTGCAGCGTATACATATACCCCATTAGTCTTGCATGTTTATCGAGAATAGGAGAAGACTGTACAAGTAAATGTCGCTCTTCAGGCTGTAAGGTTTGCCATTGGAATTCAAGCTTAATATAAGGGTCCGATTCACGCTGCTTTAGCTTTTTTTCAATAATGCTCCAATCGTTAGCCGGCAACTCTTCCTTCATTCTTTCAAGCTCGAAGCGTTCTCCTATCTTAAATGGTACAATCTCATCGACAAATCGATTCATCTCCGCAATATACTCATCTCGATCCACTACTAATATCCCTACCGAGATCGTGTTCATTACATCGCGATGAGCGATACTGATCATATCGAGCACATTCATCCGATTCACATTGATTGACATGTACAAGGCTGAGATTAGCATTCCAACCGACAAGACTGGAAAATAAGCTTGAAATAGTTGAAGAAAGATGATGTTAATTATGAGATCAGCGCAGCCAAACAAAAGTATAATACCGATGCCAATTAACGCAAACCGGCAAACATAACGAGCCATACTATCCTGCTTTGACTGGAAATAGCTTCTTATTAACATTAAAACAGAAACTGAAACATACAGCATCAGTAATGCAATTACAACGCTAAAATAATCTCCATAGACGAAGGTTTTTGCAGATTGCAAATCATCATTCAACTTCAAAAAATAACCATTAGGATTCCATAGAATAAACAGGTTAGCAGCTATGTTTGGGAGGACTGCAAGTTTGAAGGACGTGCTTTTAAGAAAGGAACTTCGATTAATAATATAAAGCGTAAATATTAATGACCCTATACCTAATGTCGACAACGCAACATATGAGAGCTTGATAAACAAAAAACGATATTCAATAAGTGCGGTAGTCTCCGCTGCAAACTGTAACAACGCCCAAAACATGAATGCCAGGTGCAGCGACAAATATACACGGTTTAATATGGATATCGTTTTTGTGAAAATCAAAAATATCAATGTGCCAAGTAGGATCAAGAATATGCCAAAATCAATAATCATTGATAATCCCATGTACCCCACCCATTCATATATCTATCACACTTTAATATAGCAAATCAGCCAGAAAACTACAATTAGCAAAGCTTAGTTCACGACATTTTCATTAATTCTTCAGTAGTTTTTCATTTAATAGCTTCTCTAGTGAATGCTCTACGCCAATTAAGCTCTTAAACGCGCAATATTGCTCCCATTTCTTTTCATTAAAGGATAGCGAGTTAGGTTTTACCGCACGAATCATCAAGTTTTTAGGTGTATGCTCTGGGTCTATAAACTCCAGCATTTGTACTTTATAGCCGATCGTTTCTAGCAGCTGCCCTCTCATACCGTCTGTTGCAAGCGCAGAAAACCTTTCCTTTAATAAGCCTTGAGTAAGCAAAGGTGAAAGCAGCTCACTTTTTACTTGAGGAAATAGCTCATGCTGGCAGCAAGGTACTGACATAATTACAGAAGCTCCCCAATCAACGGCCTTGCTAATCGCAGCATCTGTAGCTGTATCGCAGGCATGAAGTGTAACGACCATATCCGCTTCTGAAAACTCATTAAAGTCTGCAATATCTCCAACCAAAAACTTTAACTGATCATATTGCAGCTTTTGTGCCAAGCTGCTGCAAAATGCAATAACATCTTGCTTCAGATCTAGCCCTACAATGTCTACACTGCGCTTTAATTCAACCGTTAAGTAATGGTATAACGCAAACGTCAAATATGATTTACCACAACCGAAATCGATTATTTTAATCGTTCGATTCGTCGGTAAAGCATCCACTACATCCTCAACCATTTCTAGAAAACGATTGATTTGTTTGAACTTATCCTGCTTTTTCGCATGCACTTTACCATCAGCAGTCATAATACCAAGCTCGATCAAAAAAGCAATCGGTTTACCTTCTTCCAGCACTCTATGCTTCAGTCTGTTATGTGTACGAGGGGCGAACGCTTCCGCTTGCTCTACCGCTTTTCGCTTAATTGTCAGCTGCCCTTTTTTGTTAGCTAATATATGAAGCTGATAGTTTTTTTGCTTAATATTCGTTTGCTTATAATGATCCTGAATGAGCTCGATCAACTTTTGCGCCGTTTCTGTAGATGAAACGTTTTCATGCAGTACTTTATTAGCATAATATGATTCAAACTGGTAATATAGCCCTTGTTTTAACTGTACAGGGCGAACAATTATTTTTTTGGCAGCTGAATCGTCTTTTACCTTCGGCGAGCTCAATATTGCCTGATAGAGTGAATCCTGCTCGATCCAATCTTCCAGCTCCTTCATCAGCTTTATATCTACGTTGCTTTGCGTATTCAACTTATTGTCTCTCCTTTAATCCGCCTATAAACTGCTCGATGATTGCGGCTAACTGTTGCGGTGTTTCCAACATTCCCATATGACCTGCTTCTTCAACAATATGACATGTAGTCGAAGCTTGACGCCCCGTGAATGTGCCTTCCGCGCTTACAATTGCATCCTTAGCTCCCGATATAAGCAGCACAGGAAGGCTTGTATGCTCGATTAACGATGTTCGATCAGGTCTATCTTTCATCCCTCTAGCATAACCAATTACCGCAGCTCTTGTCGTATCATAGCCAATTACAGAGGCGGTCTCTATCAGTTTCTCGCGCATAGGATGGTCTGCTGCAATAAGCTTAGGTACTAAGCCGTCTACAAATGCTTTTACACCTTGCTCCAGTACCGTCTGAATTGCTTTCTCTCGATTCTGCTTCGCTTGCTCAGAATCTGGCAAAGCAGTGGAGTGTATTAGACCGAAGGACTGCAAGTATGATGGCTTCTGATCAGCAACAGCAAGTGTTATATAACCGCCAAGCGAATGACCGAGCATGTGAACGCTAGTAACACCAATCCCCTCCAGCCATTCATTAATGATCAGCGCTTGCTCCGGTAATGCATACGTTTCTTGCTCGCTTGATGCCGAAGCACCATGTCCAATTAAATCTGGAATAAGTACGCGGCAGCAGCCCTTTAGAAGCGGTGCAAGCTCCTTGAAGTAAGACGAACTACCACAATAGCCATGCAGCAGCACCAGTACTGGAAGCCGCTCATTAGCAGCAGAATCGTAATAACCGATCGTTAAACCATTTTTAAGCGAATAGCTAGCATTACTCATACTATGTTTCATGACCATCCTCCTTGTTCATCCCCCACAATTGGGCGATATGCGCTGATAGAACTTCAACCAGTTCCATAACGACATATAGTGAAGCGTTCTGGATTTTCCAGTATGCCTTTGGCCCGAACTCATTAACAACTGCAGCAATACTATAATCCCCTACTGCAGACAATCTTTTCCCAGTTGCTGCTCCTGGAAGCAACGGTCCGTTAAGTAATATGAATTGACCGACTTGCTTCGGCTTTCCTAGACAAGCATCGATAGCAATAACGAGCTTCGATTGTTGCTGTAGTGACTTGATCTCCGCTTCAACGCGGTAAGCATCACATGGATAGGCGAGCGTTCCTATGACATAGGGAAATCCCATCCTTGTCAACATACTTCCCATTAATGGACCGAAAGAATCACCCGTTGATTGATCAGTACCTATACAAATAAAGACAATGTCCTCTGGACGTGGACATTGCTCATAAATTGCACTTAATAAATGGAACAGCTCCTCCAAATTTTGATCGCTGACTACAGCGTCACGCCTATGAAGTAGCTTGGCAATTTCAATCATATTTCGTGAATCCCCTTCTATTTCATGCAGACGATGAATAATAGATCTATTGTATCTAATTTTACATCCTTGTTCAATTTGTTACGCTGTGAGTGAGAGTCATTTCGTGGTACAATGTCCAATAACGTTATGTTAAGGAGCGATTTGATGGTAAACTTGGAACAAGCATCTGTAGATAACATGGTATTTATGATTGACGCGATAAAATCTAAACTTAAAATGGCTTCTGCAGCAGCAATGCAGGCATCAAGCTTTAACTTGGACAATTACGAGGACATTAAGGAAATTTACGAGATCGTTGCATCAAAAGAAAACTTCAGTATCAGTGAAGTAGAAGCTCTAGTCTCTGAACTCGGCAAGCTTCGCAATTAGTAAAAAGACTGTAGCAAATGCTACAGTCTTTCGTTATTTCATCCTTATTCCGGATCATTTTCTTTATCATTTACAATAATTGAAAGCTTAACATCAACATTTTTAGCTTCGCCCTTCAAAAAATAAGCGATGCGTTCTAATTTTTCGGCAAGCTCTGCTCCACTAATTGACGTATTAAGTTGAAAATTAAAATGATCACTCGGGGGGTTGACTTGGTCAGTGTAAGTTCTCCATACCCCATCTGTTCCTAGACGCTGAGAATCAGGCTGTGGATAAAATTTATCTGATTTGTTTACAACTCTTTCGTAAATGCGCAGCTTTTTAAGTAGCATATAGTACTGTGCGGAATGTTTAAAATTCCACGCTTCACGTATATCTTTCAATGTATATGTCATTTTCCAACGTTTTAGCTTTTCTACCTGTTCATCAGAATCCAGTTTCAGGAAATCTTCTAGTGGCAGCATCTTTTCGGACATTTCAACCCCTCCACAATTGGCAATCTATTCATATTATTATATAAAAAATACCACAATCTATATTTTATTACAACAAAAAATTCCCATTTGTTTCTATCAAATGGGAATTTTTTGTCAATTATTTATTTTTCCATTAATCTTTAAAGTTTAAAGAATATATAAATCGTTTAATTGCTTCTTGACCATCCACTGTTCGTTTATATACGCCAGCATCTTGAAGCACCTCAAGGAACTTCGCTCCTGTCTGTGCTTGAACTAACTGCTGCGCAGCTGTCTCAGACATGCCGACTCCATATTGATCTGCAAGCTCACCAATCCAATTAGCATGCTTATTAAGCCGATGCTCGGCAGCTTTTGCAGCTTCTACTTCTTCAGACTTGCTACTGCTTAGAATAGATGCAATCGCAGCAAGCTCTTCCTTCAATCGACCTGGCAATACAGCTAGTCCCATCACTTCAATCAACCCGATATTTTCCTTTTTAATATGGTGTAAATGCTGATGCGGATGGAAAATACCGTCTGGATGTTCTTCGCTCGTGCGATTGTTACGCAGTACAAGATCGAGCTCAAACTCACCGCTAGGAAGCAAGCGTGCAATAGGTGTAATCGTGTTATGAGGCACATTTTCACCGTTCTGTTCAGTGAATGCATATATGTCTGCTTGTGGATCACTGTACGCGCGCCAAGCATCAAGAATGGCAGCAGCCAACGCTTTAACCTCGTCTTTAGACTTGCTTTGCAGACGCACAACCGACATCGGCCATTTTACGATACCAAGCTTAACAGACGGGTAAGAACTTGAGCTGAAGCTGGCTTCGATCGGCGCAGTTTCCATCGGGAATACATGCTTCCCTGCTTGGAAATGATCATGAGATAGAATGGATCCACCGACGATAGGTAAATCAGCATTAGATCCGATGAAATAATGTGGATACTGTTCAACGAAATCAAGTAAGCGTGCCATTGAGCTATGTGTAACAGCCATCGGCTCATGCACACCTTTGAACACGATACTATGCTCGTTATAGTACACATACGGTGAATATTGCAAATGCCATTCCTCATTCTGCAGCATTAGAGGAATTGTGCGATGGTTCTGTCTAGCAGGATGATTGACGCGTCCTGCGTAATTAACATTTTCTACGCACAGCAAGCATTTAGGATATTTGGCCGGTGGAAGTGTTTTTAATAACGCAATTTCTTTTGGATCCTTTTCCGGCTTTGATAAATTTATCGTAATTTGCAAGTCACCATAATCGGTAGCGTGCAGCCAGTTCGGATTCTTTGCAATCCGATCCATTCGAATATAATTGCTGTCAATGCTAAGCTTATAAAACATATTAGTAGCCGCTTCAATTCCTTGCTCTTCCGCTAGCTTATTAAACTTTGCAATAAGCTCCGAAGGACGAGCGACGAAGATCCCCATAATTTTAGCATCAAGCAAATCGCGATAAGTGAGTGTATTTTCTGGTATAAGTCCGATGCTATGTCCGTAATCAAGCAGTTGCTCTAACGGCTCTATTGGAGAAGTCAGCTGTTCTACTGGCGTTGCCTCTTCGTACGGCGCATCGAAGCCGAACAAATCGAGCAAGGCATTCGTTGCATAGTGTAGATCAGCAGCTTCAATTAACTTTTGCTGCTCAGCGAATTGAACAAGACGAGCGATTTGTAATTGTGCCTGTTCTGCTGTAACTTGTGCTGTCATTGTCATTGCCCCTTCCTTTTAGACGTCGATGTTCATTACTTGCTATAGCCGTTAGGATGGTTAAGATGCCAGCTCCAAGCACTTGCAATAATCTCTTTCAAATTGCTGCGAGAAGGATTCCAACCAAGCTCTTCACGAGCACGGCTTGACGATGCGATCAACACTGCTGGATCTCCAGCACGGCGTTGTTCCATAACAACTGGAATTTCACGGCCCGTTACTTCACGAGCAATGTCGATTACCGCTTTTACAGAGAAACCGTTGCTGCTGCCTAGATTATAAACTGCGCTGTCTTTGCCTGCACGCAGCGCATCTAGAGCTCGCATATGTGCATCTGCCAGATCGCTTACATGAATATAGTCGCGGATACAAGTACCATCCTCTGTATCGTAATCATCGCCGAATACAGAAATATGCGGACGCTTGCCAAGTGCCGCTTCAAGCACGATAGGAATTAGATGGGTTTCAGGGTCATGTGCTTCACCGATTTTGCCACTAGCATGCGCACCAGCTGCGTTAAAGTAGCGTAGTGAAATATACTTTACGCCATGCGCAACATCGAACCATTTCATCATTTTTTCCATAGCAAGCTTTGTTTCGCCGTAAGCATTCGTAGGTGATGTACGATCATATTCATCAATTGGTACATTTTCAGGCTCGCCATACGTAGCCGCTGTAGAAGAAAATACAATTTTCTTAACACCGTACTCGTTCATTTTTTCCAGCAAACAAAGCGTACCGTACACATTATTGTGATAGTATTTGCCTGGGTCCTTCATGCTTTCGCCAACTAAAGAATTCGCTGCAAAGTGAATGACTGCATCGATCTGGTTTTCGCTGAACAGCTTATCAAGCGTTTCACCATCTCGCAAATCCCCAACATACAGCTTACCACCTAGTAACGCTTCCTTATGCCCTTGCTGTAAATTATCAAGAATAACAATCTCATCGCCGCGCTCATGCAAAGCCGCAACCGTATGAGAACCAATATAACCCGCACCACCAGTAACTAAAACTGCCATATAATCTCCTCCAAACTTTTTTATACTTTCTATTTTTGAACGACCGCTTCCAATGAAGGTTTAAAAAGCTCGGCTTTCAGGACCAAGAAGATGGGACGATACTAGAAACCGAGGAGCACAGCGTACGTTAGTTGGTACGTGAGCACCGGAGGTTTCGGTAGCGTCACATATTCGACGTCGACTATGCTACGTGAGCATCATCATCGTCATCAAAGTCGTGCTTTTTGAACGACCTCTTCCAATGAAGGTTCAAAAAGCGGGCTTTCAGATCCAAGAAGCTTGCACGCTAGTAGAAAACGAGTAGCGCAGCGTACGTTAGTTGGTACGTGAGCAACGGAGTTTTCGCTAGCGTGCAAGATTCGACGCCGATTAAGCTACGTTAGCCTGATCATCGATATCAAAGTCCGCTTTTTGAACTACCTCTTACAATGAAGGTTCAAAAAGCGGGCTTTCAGATCCAAGAAGCTTGCACGCTAGTAGAAAACGAGTAGCGCAGCGTACGTTAGTTTGGTACGTGAGCAACGGAGTTTTCGCTAGCGTGCAAGATTCGATGCCGATTAATCTACAACGCCGATCATCGTCATCAAAGTCCGCTTTTTGAACTACCTCTTCTAGGAGAGGTGTTCTACTCCGTTCCCTATGGAACACACATAAAACTCCGCAACCAAGCCAGTTTTCTCTGTATACTCCTTACCTACCTGCTCCTTGAATTGCTCAACGGAATCCTCATGAACAAGAGATACTGTGCAGCCTCCGAAGCCAGCGCCAGTCATACGCGCTCCTAATACGCCAGTTACTTTACGTGCTGCATCAACCATCGCATCCAATTCCGCGCCAGTTACTTCATACAAATCGCGCAAAGAGTCATGCGAGCCGTTCATCAATTGACCAAATTGCTGCAGGTCATTTGCTTTTAATGCATCCATTGATTTCAAGACACGATCAATTTCTTCTACAACATGCTGTGCACGCTTTAATACAACTTCATCTTTAATTAAATGCTTCGATGCATTGAACTGCTCTAGCGAAAGCTGTCCAAGCAGCGTTAGCTCAGGATGAGCTTGGCGTAGATCAGCTACAGCTTGCTCGCATTGTTCACGACGCTCATTGTAAGCTGAGTCAACTAGACCACGACGCTTGTTCGTATTACCGATTACAAGCTTGTAGCTGCCTGATTGGAATGGAACAAGATCGTACTCAAGCGTATCGCACATAAGCAATATTGCATGATCTTTTTTACCGTTTGCCACAGCAAACTGATCCATAATTCCGCATTTTACACCGTTAAATTCGTTTTCTGATTTCTGCGACATCAATGCGATTTTCACTGTATCTACCGGTTGGTTTTCAAGCGTAAGAAGTGCATACGCAGTAACAACCTCAATCGATGCGGAAGAAGACAATCCTGAACCGTTTGGAATTTCACCGTGATACAACAGATCATATCCTGAGCCGAATACGATGCCTTGCTGGTGCATTTCGTTAACGATTCCTTTCGGATAGTTCATCCAGTCATCAGCTTCATCGTAAACGACTTTTTCTACGCTTAACACATTCGTGCTTGGGAAATTTGTTGAAGCTAGTCCTAGCCCCTTATCTTCACGTTTACGAATTAGCAATGTTGTTCCGAACGTCAATGCCGCTGGAAATACATAGCCTCCGTTGTAATCTGTATGCTCTCCGATTAAGTTAACACGACCTGGTGCGTGGAACACATGAATGTTTTGCTCAGATGCTCCAAAGCGTTCTACAAAACCATTTTTCAATTCTTGAATATTCGCCATGATTCGTTCCATCCTTTTCATCTAAGTTATTGTTGATCTTGCATTTAGTATAGTCTTAAATCATTGTCAGCAAAATGGTGGCAAGTGAAATTCGTATGGACTAATGTGACTTTCATACTACGACAGAGTACGATACAATAATAATAAGGAGGGATTAGAAATGTTTCGGACTACATTCCATCGCTCAGAGGATCATCACACTGTAGAACAAACTCCTATTAAACCCGAGAGCTATCGCGTTGCATCGAATCCAAGCATGGAGGAAAGCAGCTACCTGCACGTATTGTTTGCAGGTGAAAGTCAAACTCTCCCCCATCACCGTCTAGGTCCAAAAGTGTATAGCTTTTATCTAATGCATATTGTGCTCAGTGGTCACGGTAGCTATGTGACAGAACATCAGCAATACTTACTCAAGGCTGGGGACACCTTTCTTATTCGACCTAACCAGCTCATCTCCTATGAATCAGATACAAAAGATCCATGGCATTATCGCTGGGTCGCATTCACGGGTGAACAGGCAGCTGAGCTTGTTGGACTTGCAGGCTTTCAGCCTACATGTGAAGTCGTATCCTTAGATGACTATAGTAAAACTGCCGACCACTTTCAACATATCGTAGAAGCTTTTCGAGAAGGACATGTTACATCATCGATTGAGGCTTCAGGCCGACTTCAGCTCATCATGTCGGAATACGGAAAAAAGCAACTTCCTGAGGCACAATTACTGCAGAGCTCATCCAGTAACGAGCAGCAGCTTCATAAACAAATGGTACACTATCTAACCTCACAGTATACACATCCAGTTAGCATCGAGCATATGGCTGAAGCATTCGGCTATAACCGAGCATACTTATCAAGAATATTTAAGCAAAAGGTCGGGATGCCACCTAGTACATTTTTGTTGAATTTGCGCCTTGATCATGCTAGACATCTGCTTAGAGAACGACCTGAGCTTACGATTGAACAAGTGTCTGCTTCGGTAGGCATACAAGACGCATTGTATTTTTCGAAGCAATTCCGTAAAGCATATCAGCAATCCCCGACATCATATCGAAGACAAGTATTAGAAGATTAATTGGATTTATGTAGTTAAATTCTCGATTATAGACAACAAACAAGCCTTCACCTTTATTCACCATAGGCTAGAATAAAGATGAAGGCTTGTTTTATCGATTATCCAATACTTCTACAGCACCAGTATTAGGAATGTAGCTTTCTGCCTGATCAGCCAAGCCGAGACTTAACGTTTCAAACATTGATGATGATTCACTTGCCTCTTCCACGATACAGACGACACACTGCCCTGCACGTAGTGCAAGTAAACAACGATGTGCGGTCTCCTCGGATAAGCCGTATTCCATTAAGGAAGGTACACCGTGCTCTTGATTAAAGTCCTGTTGAACAATTCCCGGTATTCCGCCAAGTGGAATATTGAGTGTTGTTTGAGGCGTAAAAAAAGGGGCGATAAATCCTTCATCTGCAATCTGGACTGTATCATCCTGTCCACGATTTGCACTAGCAATCTCACTTAATAAGTCAATATGAATAGCTGTCTCAGCATTTAACAATCGGCTATGCTCAACATTCGAAACAATAACACGCAGCTGATTAGCTGATATCCCACTACTTTCTAAAGCCTGTAGACCTTCCGCACATGCATGCTCGCTATCAAAAAGTAATACCTTCGTAATCAACGCTATTCCTCCTTATTCACATAACAAGTTCAATGTTGTTATTCCCTAATTGCTGTTATATCAATCATAAACGAAGGATTTTGTCGAATATCCAAAGATAAGTTCTAATCATGTATTATTTGAACGATATAGTTGTGCCGTGTTTTAGGTTGCGCTATGATGGTAAGTAGATGTTTTACGTACGTGAAAAAAGGAGGTTGCAGATCAGTTGATCCATCGAAATCTTCGTTATATGGCGGGCTGGGAATGGCATGTTCTGCAGCTAAAGCATATTTCTGTTGCTACACAGCGACGACAGCAAGCTAGTTCTAGATCAATAGCTACTTCCGTGCAAGAGTCAGATGAACGCTATATTGATGAAAAACGTGAGCTTGTACAAAACTATCCTGAGGCTGCAATCTGGATTAACGACAGCTACGAACGGTTTACGAACAATATATTAATTCAAAAAATCGACGGTCATGGATCAGTCGTCCAAGGTACAATTATTATTCAGCTTTCAAAAGATGTGACCGACACTGCTCCACTTCATTTTTGGCTATCTTCAACGAAGCTACTTACGATGCAAAGAGATGCTCGGATCTCACTTCGTCTACAGCAATTCCATTTACTTGAGGATTATGAACGCTGCAACAATGCTCCTGAAGCCTTCTTTCTAATGCTAGGTACATTGCTTGAAAGTATACATATCGGATTAGATCAGTTCGAGGAACGTTTAGGGCAGTTAGAGCGAGATATGAAGGAACATAACCGGAAAGATTTACTAGAGACGATTATTGAGCGTCGTTATGACTTGCTTCACTACAGCCATTTGTATCTACCGGTACGTGAGCTTGAAGGATTAGCAAAAGAAGCTTTCTTAGAGCTATTAACGTCTAGCGAGGGCTATCACCGCATTCAATATCGCCTGCAACGTATCGATCATCTGTTAAAGCATTACGCGATCGAAATCGATACACTGATCTCCGTAGATGATGCGCTATCGAATTTTAGAGGCAATGAAATTATCCGTACGCTGACGATATTCACAGCGATATGCTTACCCGCTACTATTATTGGCGCGATCTGGGGAACAAACTTTATTGATCTGCCTTTTAAGGAAGAACCACTTGGCTTCCTTTACATGCTAGGAGCAATATTGCTTTTAACTGCATTCGTTTACTTTCTGCTGTGGCGGAAAGGTTGGACTGGTGACATCCTTGCTTCGCAACTTAAACGCAAAAACATGAAACAACGTAAGCTGAATGACATGATCCTAGATAAGCAAGCAATGGATGAACAACATGCACTTCCTTCCCGAAAACATAGAGGAAAGCAGAGCATACGAGCGAAATCGATAAATAATAACGAGCAACGAGTGCAAGCCATCGATGGCCCGCTCCCGTCTCGTAAGCGTAAATAAAAACAAATAGGTGGCACAGAAACTTAGAAGGAACTAAGGGTCTGTGCCACCTATTTTATTGGAACAATCTACAGCTTGATGACTTGGCCACTCAGCGCTGATGCATTAGCTGCCATCGTAATCCGATGAGTTTTGCAAGCATCCTCATAGCTTGAGCGTATATGCGAGGTATCCCCTGTTCTAACGGCATGTAGAAATGCTGCCATCTGCCTCTCGTATGGATTGTTATTATTTTTGTATTCTACAATCGTTTCAGCAGTGTAATCTTTAACTCCGCCATGGCTTATTTCTAGCTTGCCTGCATTGGTGTAGAAATGAAGACCACTTTGGTCACCCGCAGGAATGATGCATGTGTTGCTAATTGTCGCAATCATCCCACTTTCGAGCTTTAATGTTACTGTGCCTGAATCCGCTACGTTAGCATTGTCATCTTGTGAGCTTAATATCCCTTCATGATAAGCTGCATAGACCTCCGTTACTTCACCAGCAATATAGCGCAACAAATCAACGATATGGGTCGTCTGCTCAACAAACTGGCCGCCCGAGCGCTCTAGCCTGCGCCACCATGTTCCTCCGGGCGCTCCGCCCATCCAGTAACCTAATGCTAATGAGAGCTGTCGGTTAGCAAGAAGCTCCTTAGCCTTATCGGTTCCATCCATATATCTAAAGTGATAGCCTACGGAGGTTATTAGCCCTTTTTCCTTTACAGCCGCCAGCAACTGCTCAGGCAGCTCTACTTCGCTTGACAATGGTTTTTCTATAAGAAAAGGTATCCCTCGTTCAATGCATTGCTGCTCGAAATTTCCGCGTGCAAACGGTGGCGTGCATATGTATACAGCATCTAAAGTGTGCGCATCTAGCATTTGCTCGACATTACTGTACGCTTTCGCATTGGGAAGCTTTGCAGCAAACGCTTCTGCTTTCTGTTGTGAGCTGCCTGTTACTGCCTGTACCTCAACATCCTTTTGTTGCGTGAGAAGCCTTGCATGCATATCTCCGAACCAACCTGTACCGATCAATCCAATTTTAAGCGTCATATTATCCCCTCCAATAGTGTTATACATCGTTCACATCTTACAACTCTTAGTTGTACATGCGTCGTTATGCTCTCACTATTATATCGAATAAATGAAAACGCTGTCCATGTTATGTTAATTCTTTCGAATCAGCAGTTACCCATTCGATAGTATCGACATACTATATATTCTACTTACCTCATATGATCGGAGGGTTCACCATGCATGACGGACAATCTCAACGCTTCATTCATCAGCCTAATTATCAAAGTGCATTATTTCTAGCTGCGATATGCAGCCAAACGTATATTCAATTCACTAATAAAGAAACCGGCGCATTTATTAAGCCTAATCAGTATGATTTGGTCGGATCGATTGTTACTTCTGAGCTCGGAACTGATCTAGATCGTTATGGGTTTGTACTTACCTCAGAGCAGAACTCGATTCTCGCTTTTCGTGGAAGCAGTACATCCATGGATTGGGTCCATGATTTTATTGCCCAACAAACAGATTATTTCCCAATAAAAAATGTCGGCTTAACCCATAAGGGCTTTACCGACATTTATTACACTTTGCGCGAACAAGTAATGGAGCTGTTAAGCGAGATTGATCCTGACAAGCCGCTTTATATTACTGGACATAGCCTAGGTGGAGCCTTAGCAACGCTCGCTGCGCTTGATATAGCAACGCATATGCCATTTCAAGGTCCTATCGTCTATACGTTCGGCGCACCTCGTGTAGGCGATCCTGCATTCGTTAAAGCTTATAACTATACTGTGCCGCTGCATTGGCGTTTTCAAAATAAGTATGATATTGTGCCGCATCTACCGACGCTTGTATATCATTCACCTCAAACCGATGAAACTTACTTCTATCTTCACGTTAAAGGCGAGGTTCAGCGTAATTTCCGCCATGGTTCCGTCGCGTCCAATCATATTATGGACAGTTACTTCCATGATCTAGCTTCAGACATGCCAGATGTTGCAAGCGCAATATGCTCAAGCCCACTAGGTTTTTGCCCAGTTGAGTTTGAAGATTAAGCTGGCAGCACGTACAGCAGCACTGAAAAGAAATGAACAATTGAGCCAGCAAGTACAAATAAATGCCACACCGCATGATGGTACGGAAAGCTACGCCACATATAAAATACTGTACCGACCGTGTATAGCACGCCGCCAACGACTAATAGAATTAAACCTTGTGGGTCAAAGTTCGCAGTAAGTGGCTTCCAGGCAAAAACGATGCACCAGCCCATTAAAATATACAATATCGTCGAAGTAAATAAGAAACGATTAGCAAACATCGATTTGAACACGATGCCGCAGACCGTTAATCCCCATACTATACCGAAAAGCACCCAGCCGAGTGTCCCTTGAATGATATGAAATAAGATTGGGGTATAGGTTCCCGCTATAAATATATAGATGCATGAATGATCTAATGATTCAAACACACGCTTGGCCTTGCCTTCTGGAAAGCTGTGTACGAGTGTAGAAGCTGTATATAGCAGCACCATCGAGCTGCCATATATTGTGAAGCTGACTATATGAAGCGCAGTCCCTTTAATCGCAGCAAACACGATCAGCAGCACCAAAGCTGCAATGCTTAGTAGGACACCGATTCCATGTGTTACCGCATTTGCAATTTCTTCACCTTTTGTATAGGTGTGTGTATTAGCCACTCTGCCACTCCTTAATTAACAATATTAATTAAGTGTAGCGGATAATAGCCATTCATTCAAGCAACCCTCTATGCGCTGTAAGGTCTTATCCAGATTACAGCTGCTGAGCTCGTCGGTAAAGGAAGAGGAGTGTCTGAAGTAATCAGCATGTCCACCCATAGTATTAACACCTATAATGGTTCCTGGAGCGTATTTCTTTGTATCCCATTGTGGCATTGGCAATAATTCTTGACTTAGTGTCCAGCCGCCCCAGCTTCCGAGCTTAGTAACCGGATCTTTAAAATTGCCCAGTTCATCAACCGAATGGATATAGCTCACTTTATGCTTAAGCGCTGGAATAATCCGTGTTTTGGGTGAACCAATCTGAATCACTTTCGTGTTAATCGGCAAGTGATCCTCATGGATCTTTCGAGCGATTTGGTACGCTGCAACTCCACCGCCACTATGTCCGATCATAAGCAGCTTTTGGGCATTGGCATGAGGCTCGATTCTTTTCCATACCTTTCTGCCGCCAATTCCAGCATTGTACGCGTGCGTCGAAAGATCTGCACGTACCTCAATTAATTGCAATAATAAATTTCTTTCCATCTCACCATAGGGAAATAGCATCTCGATATCTGGTGTAATGCCTTTTTCATTAAGCTTTTGCTGCAAGCGCTGCTGCAAAGTATGGAATGCGCTCGGACTCGTCTTTACACCAGCTAGTAGGAATACTTTTAATGATTGACTAGCTTGCATCTGTCTTCCTCCGAATTTGTTAATATAAGAAACATTCAAAATGCGTCAAGCGTTTTGAACTCGCATTAGAAGCATAGTTACATTATGCTGGCTACAGCAAAAATTCATGCAAGCAAGCGATAAGAAAATAATTTCCTGTAAATTTACGAAACAAAAAAACGCTCACTAAGGAGCGTTTTCCGTTGCGTAAAGGTCGATTAAGCACTATACGCCCATTTTTTTGCGTTGATTGTTGACCTTTTTTGTATTTTGACTTACTAATTTTTTTGTTCCTGTAGACTGCTGCTGTTTCCCTTGCGGGCCTTGCTGCTGTTGCTTGCGTGCAGCTAGCAGTTGCTTAGCTCGTTCAGCCTGACTAAGCGATTTATCTGTGTTTTGATCTGATTGTTGTGACATGTACAACACCTACCTTTTAGGCAACTTTGACTTTGACTTTATTCTACAATACTTATGGCCTTTAATAAAGCGAACAAACATGAAAAAAGTTATTTTTCTACAGATTGTTCACCGATTGGTTCTTCTATCTTCTCATCTTCTTGAATAAATACCGGACTGACGTTCATCATATCATTCTCATTCAACTGCTTTTCAAGCTGCTTTACTTTCCGCTGCAGCACGAAGACGCGAAACATGCCAAGCAATCCGACTGCTAGTCCTCCAAACAGAGTAGATATCATAATAACAAGAATTAACGGAGTGCTCGTCGAACCAACTAAGTAATTGACCTCTACAGCCTCTACATTAATAACAGCAAAGATTGCTATAATGAGCGCAAATAACAACCCGAGAATTAACGTCCACTGACTTTTCATTACCGATCCCTCCTGTTATTAGATTCTCACACAATAAGGAGTTCGTAAAGTCTTCCTTTACAATATATTGTAAGCTTTACAGATCGGATTCATACGTTAAGGTCGAAAGGTTTAATCGCTAACGGTGCGTCTCATCGTGTTAGCTAATTTTAATCCGGTTACGACAAGCATTGCACCGAGCATGCCGCCAGCTGTGTTAAGAATAAGATCATCAACATCAAAGGAACCCATAAGTAAAAACAGCTGCATCAATTCAAGGCTTAGACTTAAACCAAAGGAAACAAATGCAGCATTGGCTACACGCTGTTTTTTGAGCCACAAAGCAGCCAGCACGCCAGTTGGCACAAAAAGCGCAATATTTCCATATAGATTAAGCCACTGAATAGGAGCTAGCGTCCTTGATAAACTTTGTTGAATCGTACGGAACGGAATAAAATTAGCAGTTTGAATTCTACTATCGAGCAATGCTGGACGTTCTAGCAGCAGCATCACTTGATCGCGAATGCTGCTTAGCTGCGGCAATGACATTTTGAATAGAATAACTGCAAGCAACACATACACATTAATGATAAAGCATACGAAAAGCAGTAGCCTCCAAGCCTTCATTCTACTCCCTCCATCGTTGTCGTAACAATGATCCCCCCTGAATTGTCACCGGAAATTTCATAGCTTACATGATCCTCTATATTTATGTTAAGCTGCGGCTCGTAGTTGTAATAGGTAATCGTATATGTTTTATCGTTAGCCTTGATCGTTAGTTGCTTCTGCTCCGATAAAAAATCGATGTATTCTTCCAGTACAAGATCACGATCTTGCATAATTAAACTATGCGGAAGCCCAACATATCGAAAATGCCACGGTTCATATGCAATGCCTGTTATATCCTGCTTATGTTCAGGGTATCGCAATATAAAGCCGTAGGCTGCTCCATGCTGCTGAAGCCATTTCCCCTCTGGTGCAACCTCCATCTTAGACATTGTAGAGCTTATATCAAGCGCTAGGCCGCTGTTGTGCTCACTATAACCGGCGGGCAATGCATAATCGCTACCTTCTTGCTCATACAGCTGAGCTTGATGCTCAAGGCTTCGATAACCGCTAGTTAATAAAAACTGATTAACATTGTCTAGCTCTGCAGCTGCAATCATCGCTTCAAATGAAGCCAGCATTTCACCGGAAAGCTTGAGCTCATCATTAGCTAAAACAAAACCAGCGGCTGACGCCCCTTCACGATCTATCGTTACAAGGTCACTAGCAATTCCTTGAGGATGCAACTGGTGCTGCCCATTAATGAGCAGCAGATCACCTATGTTAACCTGCTCCTTATCTACCTCTATTACTATATTCGATATATCTTCCTGCTTTTGCTTAGAGTCATCTGTTATAATTTGCAGCTCATCCTTTTGCAGCTGCTGTCCAGCAACGATAATAACGATCAATGCTGCCAGCAACAAAAACCACTTTTTCATTATTTAGCTCTCCTTCATTGTAAGTATTAACAGCATACCGGAAAGTTTTTAATAAAAAAGCAGTCAATTTCTTAAAAATTTCTTAAGTTAGGGCTACGCACGAATATCTCCACCGCTTGAACATTCAGCGCTCCGCACAAGTATCTCCACCGCTTGAACATTCGGCGCTCCGCACATTATCTCCACCGCTTAAACATTCCTGCGGAATGAGGGGCGCGTTGGAGATATTGTGCTCCGCTGGAGAAGTTTTGATTGTGTCTCGAAGGTGGGGGTGCTTTGCTTCCTTTTTTTGTTTGATCTGCGCTACATGCAATGCCTCCATCGCTTAAACGTTCAGAGTTACGCACGAATATCTCCACCGCTTAAACATTCCTGCGGAATGAGGGGCGCGTTGGAGATATTGTGCTCCGCTGGAGTGGTTTTGGTTGTGTGTCAAGGGGGTGGATGATTTGCTTCCTTTATTTGTTTGATCTGCGCTACATGCAATGCCTCCATCGCTTAAACGTTCAGAGCTATGCACGAATATCTCCACCGCTTAAACATTCCTGCGGAATGAGGGTCGCTGATGGAGGCATTGCGCTTCGCTGAAGTTAAGTATGTTATAGCTTAAGATGGATTACTTCGTAAGCAAAACATCGTCATCAAAGTCGGATGTTTGAACCTTCCCCTTCCAATGAAGGGTTCAAAATTCGGCTTTCAAGACCAAGAAGATGACCCACTAGTAGAAAGTAAGGAGCGCAGCGTACGGTATTGGTACGTGAGCACCGGAACTTTCGCTAGCGGGTCATATTCGCCATCGAGTCAACTACAGCGCAAGACATCGTCATCGAAGCCGAACTTTTGAAGCTACCCCTTCCAATGAAGGGTTCAAACGTTCGGCTTTCAGGACCAAGAAGCTTGCACGATACTAGAAAACGAGTAGCGCAGCGTACGCTTTTGGTACGTGAGCAACGCAGTTTTCGGTAGCGTGCAAGATTCGCCGTCGACTACGCTACAGCGCAAGACATCGTCATCAAAGCCGAACTTTTGAAGCTACCCCTTCCAATAAAGGGTTCAAAATTCGGCTTTCAGGACCAAGAAGCTTGCACGATACTAGAAAACGAGTAGCGCAGCGTACGCTTTTGGTACGTGAGCAACGGAGTTTTCGGTAGCGTGCAAGATTCGCCGTCGACTACGCTACAGCGCAAGACATCGTCATCAAAGCCGAACTTTTGAAGCTACCCCTTAGGCAAGGTTACTGTGAAAGTTGTTTCAGTCACATCACTCCCCACCCCAATCGTACCGCCGTGCTGCTCGATAATATTTTTCGCAATGTATAAGCCTAGCCCTGTGCTTGCGCTGGCCTCCTGCTGGATGCGAGCTCGATCTCCGCTGTAAAACAACTCGAACAAATGCTTCATATCTTCTTCTTCAATCATCGCACCATAATTCGTTACTTGGATAACAATGTTGTCTTGTACAAGCTCAGCTGTCACATCGACATATAAGCCGTCGCTACCGTAGCGCGCAGCATTGCTTAGCAAGTTTTCAAATACGCGTGCAAGTAACTCGCCATCGCCTGTTAGAGTCAAATCTCCCAATAGCTGAATCCTTCCTTGAACATGGTATGTTTCAAACAAGGGATACATTTCTTCTATAAGCTGAGTTAACAGTTCGCCTATATCAAGCTGCTTGCGATGGAGTGTTAAGTGCCCGTAGTTCATACGCGTAATTTCAAACAACTGCTCTATCAAGCTTTCAAGCCGCTTAGATTTGGCATAGGCAATCGTCGTAAAGTGCTTGCTCCGCTCTTGATCTAATGTATCATGCTGCAGCATATAGCCTAGGTACCCAATGACAGAAGTGAGCGGTGTACGAAGATCATGGGCCAAATTCATAATGAGTTGGTCCTTGCTTTGCTCCGCCACATCTCCCCTTAGCGTAGCTTCTTGCAGTTTTTCTGCTGCCCGATTAATATCATCTGCAATTTGTTGAAGCTCGTCATTCGTAGACAGCTCAACTCTTCTAGTAAAGTTACCACTAGCTAGATGATGTATTCCTTCCGAGATCTTTTGAAAATATTTTACATACGGTTTAGTAATTACATAGAATATAATGATTGATAATGGGATAAATAGCAGCAGGAAAACGTTCAAATCGCCGATCTCAGCCATCCAACGTCTTAATCCTGCTAATGGGTCTTCCATATATACATAGCTGCGATAATAATGCCTCAGCGCCAAGTAGAATAAGTAAGTAGCGGCAGCTGATATTAACATGCTTAGTGCAAACGCTCCGAGCATTTTTGTTCGAAAACTTCCTCTGCCGACAATTCCCTTTAGCCTTCTATCCATTGAAGCTGTACCCCACTCCCCATACCGTTTTAATCCATTTGTTTTTATCTTCACCAAGCTTTTTACGCAAGGTACGAATATGTACCATAACCGTATTGGCAGAATCCATAAAGGATTCACCCCATACATGAACAAATATATTTTCTGAGCTAAATACTTTTTTAGGATGCTGAGCAAGTAACAGCAAAATATCAAACTCCTTAGGCGTAAGCTCTATCTCCCGATCATAAAGCTGAACTGAGCGAGTTTCAATATCAATGCGTAATCCGTTACGCTCCAGTACAGTACTTTCAGATAGATCAGGTCGGGCGAGCAAGCGATATCGCCTTAACTGCGCATTAACTCGTGCGACAAGTTCCATTGGGTTAAACGGCTTGGTCATATAATCATCTGCACCAATTACAAGTCCGGTAATTTTGTCCATATCAGTCGTTTTTGCACTTAGAAATATAATTGGCATCGTATAATGTTCGCGCAGTTTTTTCGTCACCTGAAGCCCATCTAGCTCTGGCATCATAATATCCATAATAATAAGATTTACAGGATGGCTGCTTGCATATTGCAATGCTGACTTCCCGTCTCTCTTTATAACAACAGTATAGCCCTCCTGCTCTAAATGCATCGCAATAAGCTGAGCAATATGTTCATCATCCTCAGCTATTAGAATGGTCACCATTCTGTACCCACCTCATCTGTGTCTTATTCTTCATGCTTGTCCATATCATCGCTTCACATAAAAAAAAGCATCCTTTATGAGAAAAGAATGCTTAAGCAGTTCGAAATTGCTTTCTGCGCCGTGAATTATAAAGTGTGCCGATGTATGAATGAAGACTACCCTGATACATAAGCTCCATTTTCGCTGACATAAAATCAGCTGGCGTCGTAAGTGTTGGCAGCTTATTAATAATGTGTACATTTGCATGCTGCAGTATACTGTTTACAAATTGAGAGCAAAAATAATGATTGCTGCGCTGCCAAGGAACGCCAAAAAGAACAACTAATATACCAAGAAAATTATAATGATATTTTTCTTCTTCTTGTATAAAACTAGCAATTTGTTCACGAATATTTGTATATGTCTGCTCATCCACTTTTAATTTATAAAGTCTGCAGGGCGAATTCTGAAACAACGGCCCACGAACATCCTCTTGTACAAAGCCACCGATCCATGGATTTGCTTGATCCTTACGTCCAAAGCTGTATACCTCTTTTAGCTCCGAGTCAAATGCTATGGAGACGTGACAAAACTGTTCACCAGTACAAAACTGTATCGAACGAGCAAGCAATGTACCTGTATTTGTAAGTAAGATATAAATTTCCTTCTCCATACTAATTTGACCCCCTGAATGCATCTTATGATCTTAACAATACCGTAACATGCGATTCGACGTAACCGCCCAAGGTATTAATTGTATACTGGACATAAGTCTTAAAGGAACATCCATCTTTTAACATATATATTAATTTTACTTCATTTTTAGTAGACAGTAAATAGACCAAATATATGCATCTTTCATCCCTATCGAAAAACTAATGTCCTCGTTGTACTGCTTCAATAAATGTGGCACAATTTACTAGTATTCTATAATACCACATCCTCTATAATTGTAAATCAAGAAAGGAAGTAAATACCATGCCACAACCATATGATTTACCACTAGAGCAGCTGCGTCAGTATAAACCAAGCTCTACTGCAGCAGCCGACTTTAATTCTTTTTGGGAAGAAACATTAGCTGATCTGGCCGCAGTTCCTCTTTCTTTTGAAAAACGTGAAATCGCTTACCCTGTAAAAGGTTTGAAGGTTTATCAAGTCTACTACAAAGGATTTAATAACGCTCAGATCGAAGGCGTTCTAGCAATGCCTGACCAAAGCGAACCGCTGCCAGGGATTGTTGAATATCACGGCTATAATTGGGTAAATGATGGGGACATTCACCATGTCGTTAATCTAGCATTAAAAGGCTATGCTGTGTTCCGCATGTTCTGCCGCGGACAGTATGGCGGCTCTATTAACAATGTCATTGCCAGCAATGGACATAACTCCGGTTGGATGACACAGGGCATTCAAGATAAATACGAATATTATTACCGAGCTGTCTACATGGACGCTGTACGTGCAATAGATGTGCTTGCAGCCCAGCCTGAAGTTGATGAAAAGCATATTGCCGTTACTGGCGGTAGCCAGGGTGGGGCAATTACACTAGCTGCTGCAGCACTCTCTGAAGTTCCTATACTCGCAGTAGCAGATTATCCTTATCTTTGTAATTTCGAACGTGCAATCGACGTTACACCTAATGGTCCATACTATGAGCTGAATGAATATTTCAGACGTACTTCAAGTTCACCGCAACTAGAAATAAATGCAAAGCAAACGCTAAGCTATTTCGATATTATGAATCTTGCTCCTCGCATATCATGTTATACATGGTTAACTGTAGGGCTTGTCGACGATATCACACCACCGTCTACTATATTCGCTGCTTATAATCATCTAACGTGCAGCAAGGATATAGAAGTATACCGTTACTTCGGCCACGAGCAAGCACCCGCTTCCGTTGCCATTCGCTTACAGCTCTTCATGGATTACTTGCAAAACTAACTAATAATAAACGAGCTAGCTGTCTGAATACTTATTCATGACGAGCTAGCTCATTAGATTATGCTATTACTCTACTACTTCTTCAGCAGTTTCTTCAGTTGCTTCTGCCTCATCACGAGCCATGTCGTCCATAGGCATTACTTCAACTCCACCGCCGCCGTTATATTGTTCTTCCCAATACTTTTCCATTTCTTCTTGTGACATCATGCCTTTAGCAAGAAGTTCATCACCTTTAATTTGCAGTGTCGATAGCGCTTCAGCTACCGTAACCTCACCGCTTGATACTTTAGCTAATTCTTGCTGCATAATGCCGTAAAATTCATATTGGAACATTTGCGGAACTTTAGTGTAATCCATCGTATTATTCATTGTTGATGGACGAACTTTATAGAATGCATCATAATTGCGACCATCGTCTTTTTTCATATATGCGCTGCGAAGCGGCATACTTCCATAGGAAACTTTAGATTTAACACGTGAATACTCATCACCAGTAATATATGAGATAAAGTTCCACGCTTGATCAATATTCGTTGATTGGCTATTGATTGCGAAAATACCTTGGTAGTTAATATAGCTAGACTCTTCAGGATTAGATGAGCTTACTGGAGCCGTAACGATATCCCAGTTTTGAATCAAATCTTCAGGATTTTGAGCATAGTTTGCTAGATTCTCAAGCTCATTCATCAAGTAGTTTCCATCTAAACGCATCGCTAGTTTACCTGAATAAAAAGGATCACGAGCATAATAATCCATGCTGCTTACCGCACCTTCATTTTCCCACATCACATTTTCAAAGAATAGAGAATTTGAATCTTTTACAGAGATCGCTGTTTCGATTAGAGAATTCCAAGCTGGAGTGTCAATCGTCATTTTCAGCGTATCCGTGTTAAACATTTGAAGGTTATCACCTTGCGATAACATATTAACGATTTCACTTAGATCATCATTCCAAGCCATTTTCAAGCCATAAACACGATCCGGGTATTCACCTTCTGTAGGGAACATTTTAGCTAGATCAATAATTTGCGCCCAAGTCATTTGGTCAGTAGGGTATGGTACTCCGTATTCATCGAATAAGTCCTTATTGTAAAAAATAACTTGACTGTAGAAACTCGTAGGAATACCGTACAGTTTGCCGTTACCGAGAGCTTTCATCGAATCAACTAGACCTGGAACAAGTCCAGAGGCATTATATTTTTCTTCATTAACGAAGTTTTCAATGTCATACAGCTTACCTTCATCTCCTAAAGTAGTAAGCTGGGACGGCTCGATCATAATAACATCTGGCTTTTCTTCTTCAAGAAACTTCGCGAATGCCGTGTTATAATCGATTCCTTCCTCTTCATTGACACTTTCGTAAATCTTGTTCGTGTTAACAACTTCGATCTCCACATCTGGATTCACAGCACTGTATACCATTCCATACTCCGAAAAGAAGGAGCTTTCATCGTAATACATAACTTTCAAAGTTGACGGCTCGGTTTCATTGCCGCCACTGCTTTTGCCAAAGCTACACCCAGCAAGCAATGCCGTAGACATGCAGACAGCAAGACTGGTCTTCATCCATTTTTTCATATTGCGTTTACACCCCTCAAATTTTTTCACTCTGCACTACTAACGTAACAGGAGGGAAAAAGGTTGCAGGGTTACCAACATTTTCTGAAATTTTTCTCAGAAAATTTTCAGTTTCACGTTTAATCCGCTTTTCGATTCGGATAGGATGAGGTGTATCGATCAGATATTGACATTAATTGAGTAATATAGTTATATTCTTTTTCTAAATCTTCTGTAAGCTCTACAGATTCATACGTATCAAGCGATATCGCTTTACCGTCCTTAAAGCCTTCCCCTGGGATAAACAAAACCTCATCATTAAAAAAGCTTCCTGTTGGCAAGTAATAACGAGCGCCGACGATATTAGTCATTGCATTGAACAGATCAGAGCCAAATAAAATAAGATCTGAACCTTCTTCCGTTATTCCAAGTAGGTTGAGCACAGTCGGCATCATATCGATCTGTCCGCCAACCTGCTCCATAACCTCACCCTCTAAGCCAGGAGCGTGAATGAAAAACGGTATGTTCATCCGAGTAATTGTCTCGTGATAGTTAATTCCTAGCTGCTCACTCACCCAATTCGCATCATTATCCTTTGGCTGCAAACCAAAATGATCTCCATATATGGCTACGATGCTTTGTTCCAACAACCCTTGCTCCTCAAGCTGCTTCATAAATTGCTCCAGCTGTCCATCCACGTAGTGCATCGCTTGAAGATAATGACCAAGCTGCGTCCCTTCAATCTCAGAAGGTAAGTTCAGTACTTGATATTGCTCAGGAATTTTGAATGGATGATGACTTGATACCGTAACAAGCTGTGCGTAAAACGGTTGATTCTTTTGCTGAAGCTCAACCATCTGTTGCAATGCCACTTTATACAACTGCTCATCTGAAGCTCCCCAGCTGTTAAATTCGTCATTTTCAAAGCTTGGTTTATCGAAATATTTAGTAAATCCTAAGGCAGGATACATTTCATTGCGATTCCAAAACGTAACGTCGTTGACATGAAAAGTGTAAGATTCATAGCCATGATCTGCCAGCAGTCTTGGCAAGCTGTATGCCATTTTCCCTGTTAGCTGCTTACTTGTTGATTGAACGGCACTTGGATAAGCACTCGTGTTCATCATATATTCCGCATCAGAAGTGTTGCCTTCAGCGATTTGCTGGTAAATATGCGGAAAGTAAAAGCTTTGCTCTGCTAACTGATTGAGATAAGGCGTGATGGTTTGCCCGTTCACCTCTAGTCCAATGACAAAGTTTTGCATCGCTTCAACTTGGATAGCAATCAAATTACTACCTGCTGCCGAACCGTGATACATAAGTTGCTCAGGATGATCTTGACTGTCAATCCAAGCTCTGATCTGCTGATGTAGCTCGCTAAGTTGTTCTTCTGATACTTCGATGTTTTTCTCAACATCGCTCTTATTGAAAGCCAATTGATACGTAATTACACCTAATCTTTTGGCTAACGCATGGTTATTCTCGATATGTTTGCTGCTATATAAGCTTCCTATAACAACTAGCAAACATACAACTGCAGCAATAACTGGGTATTTTCTAGATTGCCAGAAGCTTTGTCTTGTCGTTGTCCATTGAATGGAACGGGTAGCAGGCTTAATGCGCCAAATAAGTAGCGCACAAGCAATCACAATAAAATCAATGAAATACAAAAGCATATACGGTTCAATTGATGAAACGATACTCTCTTGAATTTGGCCGACTTGATTGAGATTCGCTAAAGTGTAGTAAGTTGGTACATTTCCGTAATAACTATAATAAATTGCAACTGCGAACCATAAAGTAGATATAGCAACTGCTACAACAGTTTGAATAACTTTGCGCCATGCACCTGTAAAGATGCAGGCGGGCAATACCATTAATAATCCTACCACAGCGATATCTGAACCAATGCCCTGCCATGACAAATCGTTCAATACCATAATTCGAAACAACAACAGCTTGAGTCCTAACGCTACTGCCCATACGATTCCAAGATGTGCTCTTAATTGTTTCATTTGTTCACTCCTTAACTCAAGGTTGTTCAAAAAACTCACCTTTACAAAAACTCAACAAATTGCATTATTAACCTTGGCGCAGCAGTTGTCAACTTTCGATATATATTTTCAAAAATTTGGTTGTTCATTGTTGATTACATTATTCTTTGTTATGATAAGAAACATAACTATGTATCTCTCAAGGAGGATTATGAATGAGCGAGCATTCAAATAACGGGGGACCTTTTGACGACAATCCTAATCCGTCCCAACCGAATCCTGCATCTGGCGAATCCAATCAGCAAACGGCTGGACAGGAGCAGCAATCCCGATATGAACAGGAGCAGTCCCAGCAGCAATACACGCAACCTGGGTCCGGCCAATCCCAATATGGAGAACAAAATTCCTATTCATATCAGCAGAATCAACAGCATCAACAGCAAGGCAATTTCCAGCAAGGTCAGCAAAATAATTATGAGCAAGCACCGTACGGACAAGGCGGCTACACACAGCAACATCAACAACAGCAGTATCAGCAAGCCCCGTATGTGGATCAACAAGCGCAATATCATCAGAATCAATACCAATATCCACCTCAACCGAATGGATATAATTATCAGCAGCCAATGTATATGGCTAAAAAAACTAATACGAAATCGATTGTCGCACTTATTCTTGGAGTGGCATCAATCATGCTTCCATATATCGGTTTCTTTATTGGAATAGCAGGCATAATCGTCAGTAGCCTTTCGCTTAAAGAGTTTAAGCAACGTCCCGAGGACGGCAAAGGTCTTGCGATAAGTGGTCTTGTAACAAGCATCATTGGTACAGTGTTATACGGTATTATTTTCTTAATCTTTATCATTGCAATCGCTGCGTTTTCTGAAGCGAACAACTACTATTACTAACATAAAGGAATTAACGCATGAAAAACGAAGTTTCATTTGTATCATGGAACGTGAATGGCTTGCGTGCTTGTGTCTCTAAAGGTTTTCTTGATCATTTTCATCATTACGATGCAGACTTTTTCTGCTTGCAAGAAATAAAGCTGCAAGAAGGTCAAATCGAGCTTGATCTTGGCAGTGAATATAAACAGTACTGGAACTATGCCCAGAAAAAAGGCTATTCTGGTACCGCTATATTTACAAAGCATGAGCCGTTATCAGTCTATTATGGCATCGAAGAAAATGAAGAACCTGAAGGACGGATCATTACGTTAGAATATGATGCCTTTTACTTGATTACCGTCTACACTCCGAACGCAAAACGCGACTTATCACGCCTTCCCTATCGTTTAGAATGGGAGCAGCGATTCGCTAACTACGTTACGGAGCTGAACAGTAAAAAGCCGGTTATTATATGCGGTGACCTTAACGTCGCGCATCTTGATATTGATGTAAAAAATGCGAAATCCAATATTGGCAACTCAGGCTTTACGGATGAGGAGCGTAGCTGTATGACATCACTTCAGCAACGAGGTTTTGTGGACAGTTTCCGTTATCTTTACCCGGCAGTAGAGGATCGATTCACTTGGTGGTCATTTATGGCTAAAGTACGTGAGCGGAATATTGGCTGGCGTATCGATTACTTCCTTGTATCTGAGCAGTTAAAGAGCGCTATCGTTGAAGCAACGATCGAGGATCATGTGATGGGCAGTGATCATTGCCCTGTTAGCTTGAGGTTGCAGCTCGACAAGTAGTATAAAAGATTTAATAATAGGGAGCTATCTAGAACGTCAGTTTTAACTGAATTTCTGGATAGCTCCCTATTTTTTTGCATGTGACGCCCGATTTCCTCGACGGGCTGTAACGGAAGTGAGCGACCTTATTGTGGCAAATATGCCAAGGATGTGATTCTAATGGAACTGAGAGACACTACTGACTAGGCTCGCCCGTTAATGGAATTCGATACTCAGAATGCGTTTCAACAATGTGCTCACCTTGGTCGAAAACCCAGCTAAAGTGAAATTCATTGCCTTCGTAGCCTGTGCGATTGCGGATATCAGGAACAATCACCGTATCCATATTAGCGATAATGATCTGTTCCATTTCCTTCAAACGCTTCAGCGTTTCATGAGCCAATGGTACAGCTTCTTCTTCGGGCAGTGTCTGTAAAAAATAAATTTCAGCGATATCTTCTGTCGTTAGACCATCCTCCAGCACGATGCCACCCCCACGAAATACTTCCCTTACTATACTGACCCAATCAGCTACCAGATCCATTTCGATGTTGTACATAAACATTCTCCAATCTAACCATTATACTCTTCCATTTCTACTTCACCAGCTCCGCCGCCCGCAAATTGACTTTGATACAAGTCAGCATAGAAGCCTCCAGCAGCGAGCAACTCATCATGTGTTCCCTGCTCGATCACCGTTCCCTGATTCATAACAAGTATGCGATCGGCATCTTTTATCGTCGATAGACGATGGGCAATAACAAAGCTTGTTCTACCCTGCATCAGGTTATTCATCGCCTGTTGAATATAAAGCTCTGTCCTTGTATCCACACTACTTGTTGCTTCATCCAATATTAACATTGGTGGATCAGCCAATATTGCACGTGCAATTGTAAGCAATTGTTTTTGTCCGGAAGATATATTGGAAGCTTCCTCGTTCAACACGGTGTCATAACCTTCAGGCAGCGTGCGAATAAAGTGATCGGCATGCGCTGCTTTTGCAGCTGCAATAATCTCCTCTTCGGTAGCTCCGGCACGACCATACGCTATATTATCACGAATCGTTCCATTGAACAGCCAAGTATCCTGCAACACCATCCCGAACAATGAACGCACATACGAACGATTGAACGTGTCGATAGGTTCACCGTCGATCGTAATTTTACCGCCTTGAATATTATAGAAGCGCATAAGCAGGTTAACGAGTGTTGTTTTTCCTGCACCGGTTGGTCCAACAATGGCGATCATCTGACCGCTTTTTACATCAAGCGATAAATCCTTCATAAGCAGCTTATCATCGCTATAGCCAAACTGCACATGCTCGAACGAAACTTCTCCTTTTGGACTAGCCAATGTTTTCGAAGATTGTGCATGCTCTTGCTCTTCTTCTTCATCGAGAAGCTCAAATACGCGTTCTGCAGAAGCAATTGTTGATTGAATAATGTTAGCTATATTAGCGGTTTGCATAATTGGCTGCGTAAATTGTCTTGCATATTGAATAAATGCTTGAATATCACCTACAGAAATCGTTCCTTTAGTCATCTGGATACCACCGACCACACAAATAAGCACGTAGCCGATATTTCCGATAAAGCCCATTAGCGGCATCATAATACCAGAGATAAATTGAGCCTTCCAGCTAGAATGATACAGCTCCTCGTTCATTTGGCGAAATTGCTCAACGGATTGTTTTTCACGCCCAAACGCTTTAATAATCGTATGTCCCGTATACATCTCTTCAACATGACCATTCAGCTGTCCAAGCTGCTCTTGTTGACTTTTGAAATGCTTTTGAGATTGCTTTGCGATCATTGCAATGACGATAAAGCTAAGCGGCAGCGTCAGTATTAATATTAGCGTTAATAGCGGACTAATCGTTAGCATCATTATGATAATACCGAGCAGCGTGACGACCGACGTAATCATTTGCGTCAAGCTTTGCTGCAATGTATTAGCAATATTATCAACGTCATTAACCATTCGGCTTAATATATCACCGTTAGATCTAGAGTCAAAAAACTTTAACGGCATTCGTCCAAGCTTCGTGTTAACATCTTCACGCAGCTGATAGACGACCTTTTGCGCAACCTTCGCCATTAAAAACTGCTGCATAAACGCGAATAGCGAGCTTATGACGTAGAGCGCAGCAAGAATTGCCAATATAAAAGCGATACGCTGAAAGTCAATGGCAGCTCCCGGTTCATTGTTGAACTTTGCCATCCATCCGCTTAGTAAAACATCTGTTGCTTCCCCCAGAATTTTAGGGCTAACAATTGAAAACAGTGTGCTTAATATTGCAGTTAAAAATACGATAAATAACCGAATTCGAAACGGCTTAAGATAGCCTAATAACCGGCTAAGCGTTCCTTTAAAATTTTTAGCCTTCGCTCCTGGCATCATCATGCCTGGTGGTCCACCATGCCCAGGAGGACCTCCCGGCCCTGGCGGACGCCCAGCACCTTTACGTGGATTGCTTGATTGTGCCTGGCCTGCATTTGCAGCACTGCCTGTATTGGTTGCGTGACTGCCAGTTACGCCGCCCTGTACACGTCCCACATGCTTATCACTCATGCGCTCTCCTCCTCTGACAGCTGCGATTGAACGATCTCACGATAAACATCGCAGGTTTCCAGAAGCTCTTGATGTGTACCTTTTCCTACAATAGCCCCTTCGTCCAGCACGATAATCTGTTCTGCGTGCATAACGGTACTAACGCGCTGTGCGACGATAATCATCGCTGCATCAGTAACATGCTCCTTCAGCGCACTGCGCAGTGCAGCATCGGTTTTGTAGTCAAGCGCAGAAAAGCTGTCATCGAACAAATAAAGAGAAGGTCTGCGAACGAGCGCACGTGCAATGGACAGACGTTGCTTCTGACCGCCAGATATATTCGTTCCGCCTTGTGCAAGCACCGTATCGAACCCATGCTCCATTCTTTCAATAAATGGAAGCGCCTGTGCTATTATTGCTGCCTCACGAACCTCTTCCGCTGTCGCATCTTCCTTGCCGTAACGAATATTTTCCGCGATCGTACCACTGAAAATCGTAGATTTTTGCGGAACTAAAGCCATCTGATTACGGAGCTCTTCAAGCTGCCAATGCTTTATATTCACGTCATTGAATAATACTTCACCCTCATTGCAGTCAAAAAAGCGCTCAATCAGATTAATGATCGTTGATTTACCTGAGCCGGTCCCCCCGATAATCGCTGTTACTTCACCAGGCTTGCATGCGAAGGATATGTTATGTACAGCCGGCTTCTCTGCACCAGGATAAGTGAAGCTAACATTTTCAAATGCAATAGTACCTTTCTCCGCATTTGCAACAACTGCTTTATTAGTCTCGGAAGTATCTGCGACGGAAGGCTCCGTATTCAGCACCTCATTGATTCGTACAGCAGAGGCTTGTGCACGTGGAAGCATAACAAACATCATAGACATCATGACCAGCGAGAACATAATTTGCATTGCATATTGAATAAATGCCATCAAATCTCCAATCATCATCTCGCCCATATCAATACGCTTGCTGGCGAACCATACAATTGCGATGATACATAAATTCATAATGAGCATCATAATTGGCATCATAAAAGCCATGATTTGATTTACTTTGACCGCTGTATTCATTAAATCTTTGTTGGCATCAGTAAAGCGGCCTGCCTCGAAGGAGGTACGATTAAAGGCGCGTATAACACGAATACCAGTTAAGCCTTCGCGAAGTACAAGATTAATACGATCCAGCTTCTTCTGCATAATCTTAAAGTAAGGCATTCCAAATCGTACAATAATTAGTATTGCAAGCGCCAGCACTGGCAAAACAACTAATAGCACAAGAGAAAGTTGCACGTCCTTGTACAACGCCATAATAATACCGCCAATACACATCAGCGGTGCCATAACCATCATACGCAATATCATAAGAATGACCTGCTGTACCTGATTAATATCGTTTGTTGTACGTGTAATTAGTGAAGCCGTACCTAACTTATCAAACTCCTGGAGTGAGAATCCCTCCACCCTATTAAACACATCATGTCGAACAATTTTACCGAAAGACGATGAAACTTTAGAAGCATAAAGGCTTGCTAGTACAGATACTATGGTCCCGATTATGGACACCGCAAGCATAAACCCACCCATTTTCCATATGTAGCCTGTATCGCCTGTTAATAGTCCATTGTTCACGATATCTGACATTAATGTGGGCAGATACAAATCCGCCAGTGATTGCATTAATATCAATATAATGATTCCGATAATCGCGAACTGATACGGCTTCAAGTAACGCATCAACTGGAGCATCGATCAATCCTTCTTTCTGCTTATGGCGCATATGTCCATATCTAATAGTAGACTAACGATCAGATGGCTATAATATGTATCGTTAAGCCTATTAGCCAAATTATATCAATTCATTCTCCCAGCATTCAACTTTTTGCAATTTTATTTACTTACTGATGAGCTCGACCAGACAATTCCAATGTACCATTTACAATAATTACGATTGCCCCTATAATTGGTTAGTTATAATAATGTGAAAAGAGAGGACAACATGAATAAGCAGAAGTTATATTATGTATCCATGTTAGCGCTAGTGCTTCTATTCGCTTTGTTTGGTCCTGTGTGTAGCGTCTATGCACAAGAAGCGACAGATCAGCCAAAAAAGACACTAATTATGGGTACCTCCCCAGATTTTCCACCCTATGAAAGCGTGGATGCAAAAAATAACGGTGAAATCATTGGTCTTGACATCGATATTGCTAAAACGATTCTAGATGAGCTTGGCTATGAGCTGCAAATTCAAAGTATGGACTTCAGCGGACTTATTGCAGCCCTGCAAACTGGACGCGTTGACTTTGTAATGTCAGGTATGTCTGCGACCGAAGATCGCAAAAAAAGCGTTGATTTCTCTGACCCCTATTATTTCGCAAGGAACACGATTGTCTCAAAGGCAGACAATAACTTTGACACAATAGAGTCTTTAGAAGGACATGTTATCGGTGCACAGCTCGGGTCTGTACAGGAAGCCGTTGCCAATCAAGTGCCCGGTGCTTCACAAGTTCGAAAATTGAACAAAATAGCTGATCTTATTCAAGAAATCAACTCGAACCGTATCAATGCTGCGATCGTAGAGGATGCGGTTGCGGTTGAAATGACTAATTCTAATGCAGGACTCGTTATGAACTTTCTTCCTGCTGATGAAAACGACGGCGGCTATGCCATTGCCTTTCCAAAGGGCTCGCCTTATGTTGATGAATTCAATACGGTCATTGCTCAGATGAAGGAAAGCGGCAAATTGGACGAGCTGCTTCAGCAATGGTTCCCAGAGCCGAATACCAATAAATCAGCGAGCAATGCGCTTATTGATTTTAGAGTGCTTGAAGGCTATGTCCCGTATATTATGAAGGGTGTAGGCGTGACATTATTGTTCACGCTTGTCTCAGCACTGCTTGGACTCATTCTTGGCAGTGTATTATCGCTATTCAAGATCTCCGGCATTAAGCCGTTAATGTGGTTCGCAACCGGCTATACGTCAATATTCCGCGGCACGCCGCTGCTAGTACAGCTTACATTAATTTATTATGCAACTCCGCAGCTAACGGGCTACGATATCCCAGCATTGCTTGCTGCTGGCCTTGCATTCGGTCTAAACTCTGCCGCTTACTTATCTGAGACGATTCGTGCCGGCATTATGGCTGTTGATAAAGGTCAACAAGAAGCAGCAATGGCGCTCGGTATTCCTTACCGTAAAATGATGATCTCTATTATATTCCCGCAAGCACTGCGCAATATATTGCCCGCGCTGGTGAATGAATGCGTTGCATTGATTAAGGAATCATCACTCGTATCGGTTATCGGTGTCGCTGATCTTATGCGTCGTGCTGACATCGTGCGTGCGGACACATTCCGTTCATTCGAGGCACTTCTACTTGTAGCAGCTATCTATTACGTGCTCGTGCTCATTTTAACATCATTGGCTCGCATGCTCGAAAGGAGATTACGTCGCGGTGATTAAAGTACAAAAACTTACAAAGTCATACGGTAAGCACCAAGTGCTTAATGGAATTTCAACAACGGTGAATAAAGGCGAGGTCGTTGCTATTATCGGACCTTCAGGCTCTGGTAAATCTACCTTTCTTCGCTGCCTAAATCTGCTTGAGGTGCCAACAAGCGGTACGATAACGATTGCCGATCAAGAGCTTACTTCACCTAAAGCGGATGTAGCGAAAATTCGTCAGCATATCGGGATGGTGTTTCAGCATTTTCACTTGTTCCCACATATGACTGTTATGGAGAATATTATATTTGCTCCAACTCAAGTAAAGGGTATTCCACTTGAGCAAGCGAAGGCGAAAGCCATGGAGCTGCTAACGAAGGTTGGTCTTGCAGATAAAGCGAGCAGCTACCCATCCAAGCTGTCAGGTGGACAAAAACAGCGTGTAGCAATTGCCCGCTCCCTTGCAATGGAGCCTGAAATTATGCTATTCGATGAACCAACCTCTGCACTCGATCCGGAAATGGTAAAAGAAGTGCTTAACGTTATTAAAGATTTGGCTGATTCAGGCATGACGATGCTCATCGTTACACATGAGATGAAATTTGCTCGCGAAGCTGCGGATACGATTTACTTCCTGGATCAAGGAAAGCTTATCGAATCAGCTTCTCCTGATCAATTTTTCACCAATCCACAAAGCGAGCGTGCGATTCGCTTCCTTGAACAAGTTCTATAATTTTATTAATGCTGCTAACGATACAGAGGCTATCTCAACTATCATTATTAATGATGACGTTCGAGATAGCCCTGTTTCGTTAAGTGTGTGTATCTTTCATTAAATATGCTATCATTAGTGACGTACACCCCACTTACGCTATGGTGGATGATGTTTTGCCGCATGAGTTAGTTCATAACTTATGATATGGAGAATCAATATGAAAAAAAATATAAGGCTGCTTCATAAATTTATCGTCTCCTATGCACTACTTGTCGTTCTGCCTCTTTTGATCATACTCGCATTTTTTTATCCAATCACGACTTCAATTATTAAAGAGAAATCAAGCGCCTGGAATGAGCATTCCACTGAACAGCTAAAAAACTCAATGGATATATTTACGAAATACGTATACAATCTACCTTCCGAGATTTTGCACAACCGTGAAATCAAACCCTATATGGTCGAAGATAATGACTATCAACATATCGTCATTATGAATGAAATGAAAAAGTATAATGTCATTGATTCTTTTATTGAGAATGCATTGCTTTACTTAAAGGATGCTGATTATTTCTTTAGCAATAAAGGAAGCGCATACACACTGAAGGACTTTGATACGAGGGGCGTTGGCTACTATTATAGCCAGTGGCCTGTAGAGCAAATGCATGAAGATCTGCAGCATCTAACTAGTCCCATTGTTCGTCCAGTCGAATCTGTTATCGTACCTGGAGGCCATGCAGTAAAGCTTCTAAGCTTTGTTCTGCCTCTGCCCCTTGGTGGTGAGCAATCCCCCGGTTCATTGTTAATACTTGTTAGAGAACGCACCATTCTAGATATGATGAACTCCACTGGTGAGGAATCAAATGGCATCTTTATTATTACAGATGAGGAAAAACGTTGCTTAGTTGCATCGATCGACTGTGGAGAAGTAAATTCTACTGAATATAGTGTCGTGCTTCAATCCGATCTTGATATGCTTCAAGGTACAGTAGAAATGACAATTCATTCCGAAAAGTATCTAATATCCGAGCAAATATCTGATAGCACAGGATGGCATTATATTCGCCTGCTCCCCGTGTCTGAAGCGATCCAGGATATACGTAACATTCAATATATGACCTTACTGTTGCTGCTCATTATCGTTATCATCACATCGGTTATTGTCTATCTTTCATTGCGCTTCAATTATGGACCGATTAAACGCCTCGTTGATGCGGCTTCATTAATATTCGAAGATTCTAAAAACAACAAGCTGAATGAAATCGATACGATCCATTATGCACTCAATCAGCTTACCATTACGAGAGATTCTCTTGATGAAAAGATCAAGCAAACAGAACCTAAAATAAGAGACCAAATTGTACTAGAGCTTTTACTAGGACATTATGAGGATTGGGAAAGCTTTTGCATTGATTCAAAAGCGTACCACATCGATTTTCCTTATCCGTATATTACAGTTAGCACCGTGCTCACGGAGAAAGAATTGGACGGAAAACTGCTTCCATATTGTAGAGAGCATTTAGAATCAGCTACTGCTAATGAAGCGATCACAACCCATATCGTTAAAAGCACATACAACCGGGAATTCATAGTCATTTTCTCTCATCATAAGCAGGCTCCAATCATAAGCTGGATTGAGCAGCTGCAGAAGCAGCTCAAGTATCAACTTGGACAAGACTGTCTAGTCGGTATTAGCAATAAGCATAAAATGAACAACGATATCCATTCGTTCTATGTCGCCTATCTTCAGGCTTCACGATGCTTGGAGCATATTCGTTTTCAGCGCACTACGATGATTATGGTTTATTCCGACGCATTACATTCATCTCATGGTGTCATTTCCTATCAAACCGAGCTTATGCAATCGTTAGAGCTTGCTATCATAAAAAATGATGTAGAGCAAATCGATGAGTTAACGAAGCAAATTCAAAGCTATATGAGCAATGATGGAATGCTTCCACATATAAGAAGAACAATCTACTTGAATACGATGAGTATTCTATTCAATGCACTCGAAAAGCATCAGCAGGATAACAGTTCAGCACTTAATCATATTGAATTTGTGTTTCAGTATCGATATACACTCGATCAAATGCTGGACATTATGTCCGATACATCCCGCAAACTTTGTGAGCTGACGTTAGCTATGTTTCCTAACACTGCAAAACGCACACCATCTGAGCAAATTATGGCTTTGATGGATGAGCACTGGGCAGATCCTAACTTATCATTGCAATTTATGGCAGATCAATTTCAGATGTCTCCCTCCAACTTCAGCTATTACTTCAAAAAAACGATGGGGCAAAACTTTAAAGAGTATAGTGATCAATTAAGAATTCAACATTCGATACAATTGCTGAAGAGCTCAGATGCCTCTGTTGAAACCATTGCACTTCAGGTTGGTTACATGAATGCTTCCAGCTTCATACGCTCATTCAAAAAAATTATCGGTATGACACCCGGGCAATATCGCGAGCAAACTAGAGTATCAGATTAATTGGTATTAACATCATATGGTGAGTACGTGTTCAAAAAGTGAGGATTTCATTCCTGAGCTCTTGAACAACCTCTATAAGTAAGGAGCTGTCTGCTATTGTTCAGTGTTGAACGCATACAGCTCCTTATTCGTTCTACGATAGAATATACAATAATTAAACCATCTACATTTTTTGAATGCCTATCATAATTTACACCCACCCAAAGCACATGTAACCGCTTTTGTGAAGCGCTTTCAATTTTTGCCGATCAATCAATTCTTGTTCGTTTACGCAGGACAGCGGACTGCACTACACTGATATCGCCAGGCTGAAACAACTCGTTCATCCTCTAGCAGCAGTCATTGGCAACATTTATAGGGGGTATGACAATGAAAAAGAAGATGTCAGCTTTACTTGTCTTTACGCTGCTTACTTCATTGCTCGCTGCATGCAGCAATGCGAGTAATGGGAGCAGCAACCAGCCAAGCAACGGGTCTACAGCTCCAAGTGGTAAAAAAGAGAAGCTTACGGCCGTTGTGGTTAAGCACCCACTAACGAAGCCTCTAGCAGATATGGAGTGGCTGCAGGAGATTGAAGAAAAAGCGAATGTCGATATTGAATGGCAAGAGATTACAGCGGACTGGGATCAGAAAAAAGGCCCAATGCTGGCAAGTGGCGATATTCCAGATCTATTTGTAGGACCTAATGTCATTACAGATGCTGATTTTGCTCAATTCAATGGTTTATTCCAAGACTTAAATGAGCTACTCGATCAAGCACCTAATGTGCAGCAGATGTTTCAGGACAATCCTGCCACACAAGTCATCGCCACGCAAACCGATGGACGAATTTTAGGCTTGCCGAAGTATCAAAGGTTTTGGCCTGACTCTGTAAATCGTCAATACATTAACCAAACTTGGCTTGATAATCTAAACCTTGATATGCCTACGAATTGGGATGAGCTATATGATGTACTGCTTGCCTTTAAAGAGCAGGATGCGAATGGCAATGGTGATCCTAATGATGAAATTCCTGTTGACTGGCCTGGCGGCATCGGAGGCTATTTCAACCCTGCCGTTATGCTGGGAGGCACAGGGATGAATCTATCATCTGATGTTAGCGGTCAAGGCTACTTCGTTGAAGACGGTCAAGTAAAAAACTTTTTAATCGATGATCGATATAAAGAACTGGTGAAGTTTCTGAACAAGCTGTATGATGCTGGCTTAATTAATACTGAAGTGTTTACACATGACTATACAAAATTTCAATCCGTCGCTCGTGGTGAAGGAGATACTGCTAAAGTCGGCTTTACTTGGGGCTGGGTAGCATCCGATCGATTCGGCGAGCAGCTCTCACCACAGTATACATCCATGGCTCCGTTAAAATGGAGCGCATCCTATAACGGTGATGTGTCTTGGAGCTATGACTTCAATACGCTGAATTATGGCGCCAATGCGATTGTCATGTCTGGTAAGTCAAAAAAGAAAGACGCTGCGATGCGCTTTATTAATGAGCTGTATGCCCCTGAAGTAGGAATTCAAGTACTATTCGGTTCAATCGGACCTAATATTACTAAAAATGATGATGGAACCTATACGGTGCTTCCACCTCAAGACGCTCAAATGGACCCAGGCACATGGAAATGGACATCGACTTGGGCTGATAACGGAGCGTTCTACATCTCCGATGACATTCAACTAACACTAGGAACGGATATGCAAGAGGTACTCAATCATTCGGAGGCTCTACAGGATGTGCTTGCGCGCATTAATCCGGAAGAAGACATCTACCCAAGCGTCTTTATTAAATATTCCAGCCAAGACAACAATACGATGAGCTTGAACAACACTAACCTGATGAATCTAGCCAATACAAGCTTTGCAAAATGGGTAACGTCTGGCGGCATTGAAGAAGAATGGGATAGCTATGTTCAGGAAGCGCAAAAGGCTGGTCTGCCGCAAAACCTAGAAATTATGCAGCGCTACTTCGAAGAATATAAAGCAAGCAAGTAAGCAACGGTAAGGAGCTGTCTGAAAAGTACTGTGGTTAGCTTCAGACTCACCGTAAGCGAAGGAGTACATCGATTCTGGAAAACGATAGTGGCTCGCCTTTAGAGCCTGATTCTACCTTATTAACTTCAAGAATCAGGCTTTAAACGCGAGTGGAAGAACGATTTACTCCGTAGCGGCTTTCGTTGCTGCAACTTGCTTTCAACTACTTTTCAGACAGCTCCTTCCTTTTAGGAGGACGCCTATGAAACAGACATTTATTCGTCGAACCTTTATCCGTGATTATCAGCTATGGCTAATGGTTCTTCCGGCCATTGCAGCGATTTTTATATTCAACTATATCCCGATGTACGGCATTCAGCTTGCCTTTAAAGACTTTGATTTTAGTAAAGGTCTGACGGGCGGAGAATTTCGCGGCTTCGCTTACTTTCAGCAGTTTATTGAAAACTATCAATTTGGCAGTTTAATGCGGAACACATTTTTCATTAGCTTCGCTACGATTATTATCGGCTTCCCTGCACCTATTATTCTCGCGTTATTGCTTAATCAAATTCGAGTAAAACGCTATAAGCAGCTCATGCAGACAACGGTTTACTTGCCGCATTTTATCTCGGTTATCGTGCTTGTAGGTATGCTCAATGTTCTACTCTCTTCTGAGACTGGAATTGTTGGACATCTTATGGAGGCGATCGGCCTTGGTCATATCAATCTGCTAGCCTCTACTAATACGTTCATCCCTGTGTACGTGCTATCTGATATATGGCAGCATTGCGGATGGAATAGCATTATCTACTTAGCCGCCCTATCTACGGTTGATCCGCAGCTATATGATTCAGCTAAAATGGACGGTGCCAGCCGCATGCAGATGGTTCGCTTTATCGATCTACCTGCACTTAAGCCTACGATCATTATTCTATTCATTTTAAGCATGGGCAATATATTGAGCACTGGCTTCGAAAAAATATTCCTTATGCAGAACTCTTTGAATTTGCCTGTATCAGAAGTTATTGCAACGTACGTGTATAAAATTGGGATCATATCGAATCAATTCAGCTATGCATCTGCGATCGGACTGTTCAATACCATTATTAACTTTGTGTTTTTAATTAGTATGAACGCGATCTCTAAAAAAATGTCAGATACAAGCTTGTACTAAGCCCATCTTGCAAGCTGGCACTATTCGCATACAGAAAGGAGCAACGCGATGTCACTACGATCAAAAACGATACCGGAGATCAGCTTCACCATTGCACTCGGACTATTATGTGTATGTATATTTTTGCTGATTGCCTATCCTCTCTACTTTATCGTCATCGCCTCGATAAGTGATTCTGTCCTTGTATCCACAGGGAAAGTATTGCTTTTTCCAAAAGGCATCAGCTTCTTCGGCTATTCGGAAATCTTTCAGGATAGTCGTATATGGGTCGGCTACCGCAATACAATCTTTTATACCGCTGCAGGTACACTCGTCAATTTGCTAGTAACACTGCCTGCCGCTTACGTATTATCACGCAAGGAGTTTAAGTCAGGAAAATACATTATGTTTGCGTTCGTGTTTACGATGTTTTTCAACGGTGGTTTAATTCCTACGTACCTGCTCATGAAGGATCTTCATCTTATCAATACGGTGTGGGTATTCATTATTCCGTTTTGCGTCAATGTGTTTTATCTTATTATCGCACGTACATTTTTTGAAACCTCGCTCCCTAAGGAGCTGTACGAGGCTGCGGCGATGGATGGCTGCTCGCACTTTACGTACTTTCTAAAGGTTGCCTTGCCTTTATCGAAGGCATTAATATCCGTCATCGGCCTATATTATCTTGTTGGACATTGGAATAACTTCTTTACTGGGTTAATTTATATTCGCAGCAATGATCTTCAGCCACTTCAAATTGTGCTGCGTGATATTCTACTTTCTAATCAAGTATTCTCAGGAGGGGCAGGAACTGGTGGTAGTGCTGGGGGCTATGCTCAGCGCTATGCGGATCAGATTAAGTATGGAGTTATCATTATTTCAACCTTGCCAATACTGCTCGTCTATCCGTTTATACAGAAATACTTCGATAAGGGCGTTATGATTGGATCTGTGAAGGGGTAATTGTGTTTTTGTTGTAGGCATTATGTGTCGCAGGGAACCTGACGGTTGCCTTTTGCTCTTTCGATGATTGCAGCAAGAGACGGAAATCCGCATTTAAAATGATTGAATGCTTAATGGGCACATTTAAAACGAATATATGCTGAGGAGGACAGAGGACAAGGGTTCGCTAACGGAACTCAAAGGCGTTATTACACCTAATTAGGAATATTTCATCGGCTTACGGAACTGAGTGACGTTATTGACCCCATTTTACTTCAACTTGAAGAAAATTTGTCTAATAACGCTTCTTAGTTCCGTTAAAATCACAAACTTGAGAATTTTAGCACAATAGTCGAGTAGGTGGGGCCTCTCCTTTCGAGGATTGTGCCCCTTGCCCCTCACAGATCCGTACGTGCGCAATTCACGCATACGGCTCTTCACAACGTCCTTACAGGTTGCATACTCGT
>Ga0160467_100137_pt1 | contig 102655 bp, 98 predicted proteins | sample HID1972I_E11MG_FD_108221 | JGI IMG/M metagenome (GOLD analysis project Ga0160467, IMG submission 108221) | Enriched pill bug-associated microbial communities from UW Madison campus, WI, USA - HID1972I_E11 MG | ecosystem: Host-associated > Arthropoda: Insects > Digestive system > Unclassified ... | reverse complement strand
TGGCCTCAAAACCCTAAAACCCAATATCTTAAGAACTTTTCCCATCCCCGTTTTTTCGACCGGAGTGCAAAGGTAGACCCTTGATTTTAAATAAACAAATCTTTTTTTAAGTTTCTCGAAAAAAAATTTCCGAACCATTGCCTCTTAATATCTTAAAGAACTTTCCCCGCTTTTTCAAACGGGTTGCAAAGATAGGCGGTGAAATCTTCTAAAAAAAATTCTGCAACATTTATTTTGGAAGATAGCCGTAAATTTATTTATTAAATGTATTGTGCTCAATGAACGAGTAGTTTATTTCAATCAAGTAGAAGTATTTCCATCTGGTGAAATTGAGCTTGGTATCACATTATATATAGGAATTATATATCTTGAAGCCCGGGCTTAACGGGTCAGAAAACACTAAAACACAAAAAAATTGTCGTTAAATGAAACTATGCTCAAAAATGCTTTATTAAATCCAGAAGAAGTAATACTCGAGTCTGTATAGAATTTGCAACTTGACCATATTAAATTTTTATATGCTCAATTTTAAATTATTGTCTAACTTTATCCATTATTCGCAATATCAAAACAGAAAATGAAGAAATTATTATTGAGTGCCGCCTTAATCTCTATTTGTAGTTGGAGTTTCGCAAAGCAAGTAAGCCCTGAGAACGCCAAAGTGGTGGCACAGAACTTCATCAGTTCAAAAACCACTCAAACACCTTCCCTCGAATTAGTGCAATCCTTTGGTGGAAATACACCTTTAGTTTATGTATTCAGCTACAATATAGACAAAGGGTTTGTAGTGGTTTCTGGGGACGATATTGTGACGCCAATTTTGGGATATTCTTTAGAGAATGCGTTCCCCATTTCAAATATTTCACCAGAGGTAAATTATTGGCTGAATAGTTATGTCAGCCAAATTGAGTATGCTCAAAATCAAACCAATCCGGGTTCGGAAGAAGTACGGACAAAATGGGCATCTTTACAAAATCCAACAGTGCATACTGCAAATAAAGCAACTGCCGTTACTCCAATGGTTCAAACGAAATGGAATCAGCTGCCTTATTACAACCTGCTCTGTCCTGCAATTCCTTCGGGTTCACAAGTGCCTTATGACAATGCACCAGCAGGTTGCGTAGCTACAGCAATGTCGCAAATCATGAAATATTGGGAAAATCCAACTACCGGTACAGGTTCAAGAACTTATAATTCCAGCACTTTAGGCGGCACATTGACTGCAGATTTTGGCAATACGACTTATGACTGGGCCGACATGCCTAATACTTTAAACCAAAGCTCCAGCGCCATACAAAAAAATGCGATTGCTACGCTCATGTATCATTGTGGCGTTGCAGTAAAAATGGACTACGATGTGGAGGGCAGCGGCGCTTATGTAATTTCATACGGAAGCAATAATCAAGCTTGTTCTGAAAATGCGCTTAAAAATAACTTTGGCTATAAAAGCACAATAAAAGGATACCCAAGGGCAGATTTCACGGATTCAACATGGATAAAAATGCTAAAGTTCGAGTTAGACAATGAAAGACCCTTATTATATACGGGTGCAGGTCAAATTGGTGGTCACGCTTTTGTCTTTGACGGATATGACAATAGTGATATGTTTCATATTAATTGGGGCTGGGGTGGAATGAGCGATGGTTATTTCATTGTGGATGCCCTTTCGCCGTCTGCACTTGGAACAGGTGGTGGTGCTGGTAATTTCAATTTTTACCAAGAAGCGTTAATTATGATAGAACCAGCTAACTCCATATTGCCAGCAAATCCATTTACGCCCGACTTTACGCTTCCAGATTTTAATTTAATTCTTAATTCGGATCCAAATAGTTCTGCGGATAGCATTATTTTTGGAACACCGTACTCCTTATCTGCTGAAATCCACAATGTAGGATCCGAAGCGTTTACGAATAATAATTCCTTGCTAATTATAGCAATCAATCCATCCAATCCTAATGCGAATGCTATCACACTCAAAAATATCACAACGGATATCTTGCCAGATTCAGTATTTAATTTTTCTTTTTCTACACAAAATATGACAGCCTTAACACCCGGAACTTATGTAATTGCATTTATTTATGTTGACCAGCAACAAAACGGAGATATGCTATATAACCCAACCACCGGAGGAAATGCAGCTATGCTTACCGTACTACCTCAATCTACAGACCCTGCAAATATTGTACAAGTATCGACTGAAAAAGTAATCTCTGTTTTCCCTAATCCAGCATCTTCATCAGTAAGTATCAAAACTGTAGATGCTGAAGATAAAATCCAAGCGCTTTATTTAACGGATATTCAAGGAAAGGTACTCTTTCAAAAAGAAGCCCTTTCTGCCGATTATTTCCAATTAAATACAGAAGCTTATGCTAATGGCATTTATTTCGTAAGAATTCAAACAAACAAAGGAACTTTTGCTCAAAAAATAACGATTAAAAAATGAGATCTGTTTTAATCATTGCAATCATTTTCATTGTTGCCGGTTGCAAAGCAGGCAATAGTGTTGCTCAAAAAAATAAAACGTCCTTGGTATTGGAACAACAGGCTGAAATAAATATAAATGCGCCAGTTGTCATTTATAAAACGCAAAAGGATTATTCTGACCTCGTTCCCATCACACTTTCAGACAATGGGAAGAACATTATTTCCTATCCCGATCCGAAAGATTTAGTTTCTGACGGAGGATTTCAAAAGCCAACTAAATTAAAGGATGGATATTTATTAGACAATCGAGGGGTTTCAAGAAATACTGCATTTATCAACTTAAGTTACGAAGTATATTCCAAATTAAAAGAAGCACCTACTTTAGCGGAGTTGAATGAAATGATTGTGGATCGTGATCCTTTTATCGCATTGTATAATTGCGGAAGCAGAAATCAATATCAGGACATGGTTCAGGAACTAAACAAATTGATTAAGCAAAACCAATTTGGAGGCAAATTCAAGGATTTATTGAAATAGAAAAGAGCGGCTGTTTGAGAAACAACCGCTCTTTTTAAGTAAGTTAAAGGCTTAGAAGTCCTTTTTAGCAACTTTATCTTTAATTGCCTGAAGTGCTTTTGCTTCTCCAAGTATAGCACTCATTTTATTACCGTTTCCATCAGTACCTTTAGCGATAAAACCACCACGGGAAGTTTTGGAAATTACTGCATCATGCATTGGTACATTTTTTTCTTTTGTTTTCAAGCAATAAGCTGTCAAGAATTTTGAAGTGTCCATTTTTGTTTTCTAATTTAAATGAATGAAAAAGCAATACTATAACTTAGTAAACGCCTAATAATGACTAAAAGTACAATACTCAATCTATATAACCAATATTTTTTTCAAAAAAAACCGTCAAATTCCGCAATTTTTACAAAAAAAACGGATTTGAGCTCGAGTTTTATAGATTGAAGCCGACCTCAATAACATTTATAAGCTAATTTCATAAAAACAGGTCGATTTCAATTGCTTGAACCGACCTATTTTTGGTGTATACTGAATTTGATTAAATTTCCAATAATGCCATCATGGGATCTTTTCCAAACAACATTAAGTCGGGTTTTTCCAACAATTCTTTTACGCGTACCAAAAATCCTACGGATTCCCTGCCATCAATAACGCGATGGTCGTAACTTAAAGCCAAATACATCATCGGGCGGACTTCTACTTTCCCATTAATGACCATTGGCCTGTCCTGAATCTTGTGCATCCCTAGAATAGCGGATTGCGGCAAGTTAATAATCGGCGTACTCATCAAAGAGCCGAAAACGCCGCCATTGGTAATCGTGAAAGTACCACCAGTCATTTCTTCGATGGACAATTTATTTTCCCTTGCTTTTTTTGCCAAGGCCGCCACTTCTTTTTCAATTTCAGACATGCTCAGGCTTTCTGCATTCCTGATAACGGGAACTACCAAACCTTTTGGTGCGGAAACAGCGATGGAAATATCGCAATAATCATGATAAACCAATGCTTCGCCTTCTATATAAGAATTGACTGCTTCCCATTCCTGTAATGCAATGCAGCATGCTTTTGTAAAGAAAGACATAAATCCTAAGCCAATGCCATGCGCTTCTTTGAATTTGTCTTTATTTGCTTTCCTGATTTCCATGATCCTGCCCATGTCCACTTCATTGAAAGTGGTCAACATTGCAGTTGAATTTTTGGCTTCCACTAATCTCCGGGAAATCGTTTTGCGTAGATTACTCATCTTTACAGTACGGTCTTCCCTACTGAATAGTGGTTTCCCAGGTGTCCTGCCAGGATTTTCCAAAGCTGCCAGCACATCCGTCTTCATAATCCTGCCTAAAGTTCCACTGCCTTTGACCGTATTGGGTTGTACATTTTTGTCCAGCATGATAGATTTAGCCACCGGCGTCGCTTTAACATCGGATGCAAGCGTTGCTTCCGGGGCGCTCTCCACAATAGGTGCGGCTTTCGCTTCTTCTTTAGGTTGTAATGCAGCTTCTGCGGGGGCAGGAGCTGTCTCTGACCCACCTTCCGGTTTTTGCGCTTCGTTATCAATTTTACAAGCTACATCACCAATATTGATGGTATCGCCTTCTTGTGCAACATAATGCAAAATGCCCGCTTCTTCCGCATTTAGCTCAAATGTGGCCTTTTCAGATTCGAGTTCACAAATCAACTCATCACGATTGACCCATTCTCCGTCTTTTTTTAACCATTGCACTAAGGTAACTTCGGTAATGGATTCGCCTACAGGTGGAACTTTAATTTCTATCATAGAAAGAAAATATAAATAATTAAGATTGTTTTTCTGATAAAACAGCCAAAATGCCATTTGGGTGCTAAATTAGGAAATGGCAGGCACTTAGCAAAGTAAAATTGCGAAACAGAGCTAATTTAAAGAAATTAAAGCATCGTAGCGCCTGATTACTTGAAGCAAACAAAGATGTACATCAAAAAACCGGGAGAAAAATTCTTTTTTATTTAAAAGATTGCATATCTTTGCAAACTAAATAATGAATTAGCGGTCAAAAGTTTTATTCTTTTGACTTTTTATTTGGGCAAAAATACGGATATAGTTCAATGGTAGAATAGAGGTCTCCAAAACCTTTGATCTGGGTTCGAATCCTAGTATCCGTGCAACAAACGATTCCAAAGTTTTTAAATCAAATTTTTATGGCAAGTTTCGGAAAATATGTTCAAGAGTCTTATGACGAGTTATTACATAAAGTAAGCTGGCCTACTTGGTCGAAATTGCAATCTACAACGATTGTCGTTATTGTTGCCTTAGCTATCACAACCGCCCTTATCTTCGGAATGGACGCCGCTTCTGAAAATGTCATGAAGTTGATTTACGGTCTTGCAGGTTAATTTGATTTTATAAAACTGAGCATAAAACATTAAATAAATGAGTGATTCCAATCCCCAAAATACAGTTGAACAAGAAAGTAAATGGTATGTTCTGCGTATTGTAAGTGGCAAAGAAAGGAAGGTAAAGGAATATCTGGATAAAGAAATCAGAAGAAGTGGATGGAGCGATGCAGTACTTCAAATCCTTTGTCCTGTAGAGAAAATATTTAAAGTTGTAAACGGAAAAAAAGTTTTAAGGGAAAAGAGCTTGTTTCCCGGATACATTATGGTGGAAGCTGTGGAAGGAAAATTTAATGACACGATTATCCAGGCCATGCAATCAACAACCAATGTCATCCATTTTTTAGGTAAGGAGCATCCTATCGCATTGCGCAAAAGTGAAGTGAATAAAATGTTTGGCAAAATGGATGAAGTGTCCGAACAAGGTATCGGTATCGCAGAACCTTATATTGTTGGTGAAACGGTTAAAATTATTGATGGCCCATTCAATGATTTTACAGGTAACGTTGAAGATGTAAATGAAGAAAAGAAAAAATTAACCGTAATCGTGAAGATTTTTGGAAGAGATACGCCTGTAGAATTAAGCTATACTCAGATTGAGAAGATTGCTTAAAAGACTGAAGAAATAATAAAAAAACCGTTCTGAAAAGAGCGGTTTTTTTATTATTTGTAAGTAGATTATCAAAGGAGTATTGAATTAACAATGCCACAAAGACACAAAGTTCACAGAGGCTTGGTGTACTTGGGAAGATTTTGGTGCCTTTTGGGGTTAAAGAAGAGGTTTTTGATAAGCGATTTAACGGGCTAACTATATTTGTATAATAGGTATTATTGAAAACGCTTTTCTTTTGAAACAATCTGCGCCTTTGCGGATCTTTGCCGCTTTGCGTGAAATAAAATCAATCCATATTCAATTTTTCAAAATAATGTTCGGGATATGCTATGTCTTCTAAGTATAAACCGAAGCCGACGGCACTAAAATCAGCTTTTGTACAATTTTTTGCCATTATGATTTCTTTGAATTGCCGGATGTTTATTTTCCCCCTTGCCACCTGCAATTGCGTTGCAACCAATGCCCGTACCATTCCCCTTAAAAAACGGCTGGCTTCCACAATATAATGCAACTCGTCATCATGATCTTCCCAAAAAGATTCGAAGATAGTACAGATGGAGGTTTTAGATTGCGTATTCCGTTTGGAAAAGCTTTCAAAATCAGAATAGCCTTTTAATATTTCGGCAGTTTCGTTTAATATTTCCCTATTGAGTTTGTAGGGATAAAACATTCCCCTTTTATGCAAAAAAGGGTTTTTCTTTTTGTAAATGACATAACGATATCTTCGGCTAATGGCGTCAAACCGGGCATTGCTATCTTGATTTAAAGGTTGGTAAATGGCTTCAACTGAAATTTCAAATGGCAAAAGAGCGTTTAATTTATATTGAAATTTAGCATCAATTTCCTTTTCCAAATCAAAATGGTAGAAATTAGCAAGTGCATGAACGCTTTCGTCCGTCCGGCTGGCGCCATAAGAAAGAATTTCCCGGCCTGTCACAACAGACAACGCTTTATTGATTGCTAACTGCACCGTTGGGATTTCCCCTTGCAATTGAGATCCGTGAAAAGCGGGACCATAATATTTTACCTTTAAAAAATAACGCATGAATGCTATGCTTGCTTTTGTAAGGCCAATGATTCAGCCGCTTCTTTTTTCAATTTCTTTTCTACGATAAAAGGCGCGAAAGGCAATAAAGATGCGACGAAAACCAAGAGTATCCTGCCCAACTTCCAGTTGTACTGAATGGCACAATTAATCAATAAAATGATATAAGCAACAAACAATAATCCATGTGCCCATCCCGTATATTTTACCGCCTCGGGCATATCCATAAAATATTTCAATGGCATGGCGATTCCTAAAAGGGCGATATAAGAAATCCCTTCCAATAATGCAACGAAGCAAAAGCGATTCAGTGATTTGAAATTCATGTTTTTTTTTGGCAAAGATAGGTTACGGATCTTAGTAAAAAAAACTAAGGCACTCCAATGAAGAAGTGCCTTTCGTTAGCCATTAAAACTGAAAAATTAGTCTGGCTTATTGCCGTCTAAAAAGGTGTTGATGGAACTGATATTGCTATTTTCAGATTTCCTGTCGCCAACAGTGTAACCGGAAAGATAAGCGTCATCCGAAGGGTTTGAATTTTTTAAATCCTTGTTTTGGCGCATATATGCCGGAATGTTTTCGATCTCCGAAGGATTATCGTTGCCATGGATATTGAAACTCATTCTGCGTAAGCGTTCCGCCCTTTCCTCTAATGCTCTTTTTTGTTCTTCAAACCTGTTCCTTTCCTCAATTTCTGCTTCTGTTAAATAACGGTCGCCAATTTTTTGGGCAGGTTGCATTTCATTTTTGATAATTAATTTTATCTCCGGCGTACTGCTTTCGTCTTGCGTGCTTTTTGCCGGCTCTTGTGCTTTTGCGCTTTCGGGGGCTTTTGGCAATTCCAATTGAAAAGAAGATTTACTTTCTTGCACGAAAGTAGGTTGCTCCGGCGCCTGATAAGTTTCCATAGTAGGCATTTTTACCAAAACTGGAGCAAATGGATCTACGGGATCTTTTTTCACTTCTTCAACTTTTTGATTCAGGGGAGTTTGTGGATTTTGTGCTTGCAGGGAAACGATGATTTTTTCATCTTTTTTCTTTGATCCCGGCACGTCTATGTTTATTTCATTTGCATGAAAACCTGTAGCGATAATAGTTACGGCAATGCTGTCCCCTAAATTAGGATCATGTCCCATACCCAGGATAATGTCGCAGTTGTTACCTGCTTGTTCCTGAACATGTGCTTGAATGATTTCCAGTTCATCCAAAGTGTGTTCATTTTTTCCGGCAGCGGAAGTGATGTTCAGCAAAATCCATTGTGCGCCTTCAATTTCCCCATCATTTAATAAAGGTGAATTTAATGCTTCCACAACTGCAATTTTTGCCCTGTCGTCGCCTTCTGCCTGCGCACTTCCCAAGATGGCTCTTCCGCCACTTTTCATAACGGTTTGCACATCATTGAAATCGAGGTTTACTTTTCCATCAACGGTAATTAAATCCGTGATGCATTTTGCGGCAGTGGATAACACATTATCCGCTTTTGCGAACGCTTGGGTAAATGGTAAATTGCCATATTGCTGGCGCAATTTATCATTTGAAATAATCAAGATTGTGTCCACATGCTCGCGCATGGCCATAATGCCTTCTTGCGCTTGTTTCAGCCGTTTCCTTCCTTCATAGGCAAAAGGGGTGGTTACGATTCCTACCGTAAGGATACCTAAATCACGGCATATTTTGGAAATGATGGGGGCCGCGCCAGTTCCTGTCCCGCCTCCCATCCCGGCAGTGATGAATGCCATACGGGTATTCACTTTAAGGATTTTGGCAATGTCGTCTATTGATTCCTCGCCTGCTTGTTTTCCGATTTCAGGATTTGCGCCTGCACCCAATCCTTGTGTCAAATGCGGTCCTAATTGTATTTTATTAGGGATCGGGCTTTGCGACAATGCCTGAGAATCGGTATTACACACGATGAAATCCACACCGTCAATACCAAGATTATACATATAATTTACGGCATTCCCACCGCCGCCACCTACTCCGATCACTTTAATGATGGATGACTGATTTTTTGGGATTTCAAAATGAATCATAGCCTGTTGTTTTTATTGTGTGAGATATTTGGGTTAGTAATTATTGGTTTGATTATTTTTCTAAATTAGATTTGTTGGTCTTCCGGATCTTCAAATAAATTCATGAACCCATTTTTAAACGATCCGAAGATTTTTTTGATGGTTTCTGAACGGCCGGTATTTTTGGGCTTTTTTATTTTCACTGCTTTTATCACTTCTTCTTCCATGAATTCTTCTTCTTCCTTTACTTCATTTGCCTTTGGTGCAATTTCTGCTTTTGGCAGTTCTGCCGGTGCCGCTTGATGTGCCTTGATTTTTGTATTTTCAATAGCTCCCGTTGGTGATAGTTTTTTATGATGCAATTCAGAATTTAATCCTACTTTATCCAGTTTGCCTTCTTCAAAATCAGAATAACCACGAAGGATCAAACCGATACAGGTTGCATATTTGGGATGCCTTAAAGCATCGGCATGGCCGCCGGCCAAATGTTCAATCGGGTAGCCGATACGCGCATTCATGCCTGTTGTAAATTCGGTTAATTGAATGATGTGTTTCAATTGACTTCCGCCTCCGGTAAGGATAATGCCGCCATGTAATCTTTTATCTAAATTGATTTGTTTTAAATGATACATGACATAATCCAAAATTTCTTTCATGCGTGCTTCAATGATGTACGCAAGGTTTTTGGCAGAAATTTCTTTGGGCGGCAATCCACGCAAACCGGGAATGGTAATATATTCATTTTCTTTGGCTTCGCTCGCCATCGCACGGCCAAATTGCGTTTTCATAGCTTCTGCCTGATAACGCAAAACGCCCAAGCCAATCCTGATATCTTCAGTGATGTTTGTACCGGCATAAGAAATAACAGCGGTATGCTTCAACATGCCATCATAGAAAACGGCAATATCAGTAGTGCCGCCGCCAATATCCACAATCGCAACGCCCATCTCCAAATCTTCCGGATTCATCACGGAAGCTGCTGAAGCCAATGGCTGCAATACCAAATCAATGGTATGCAAATCGGATTTGTCAACGCATCTTTTGATATTCTTGATCGCATTTTTATCGCCAGTGATGATATGGAAATTCGCGCCGATTTTCACGCCGCTCATACCTACCGGATTGATCACATTGGGGGTATTGTCCACAATATAATCTTGTGGGATAATGTCTATGATCTGATCCCCTGCCGGGATATAGGTTTTCATTTGATCTTTGATCAAAAGGTCAATATCTTCTTTCGTGATTTCATCATCGGTTACCGCACGAACCCTGTCGCCACGGGTTTGTATGCTTTTGATGTGTTGTCCGGCAATGCCGACATACACTTCGTTAATGTCCAAATTTGGATTGGATGCGATGCAGTTGTCTATTGCTAAATGTATGGAGCGGATACATTGGTCGATGTTTTGGACAACGCCATGATTTACGCCATTGGATTCAGCTTCGCCAAATCCTAATATTTCCAGTTTCCCAAATTCATTTTTGCGGCCTGCGATCGCTACCACTTTGGTTGTCCCTATATCCAAACCCACGATTACGGGTTGCTCGCTTAATTGTTGCACTTCTGATGTATTTTGTGTATTGTTCATTTCCGTATTGATTATTGGTTGTTTCATGGCAATCGGTTTTTTTAATTACTTTCCTTTATAAATATATTTTGGTGTGTCTTCTTTTTTATTTTCCGCTACTTTCTCCTTCTGGAGGGGTTTTACTGCTGCCGCTTTTACAATTTCCTTTCTTGGTTTTTCCACTGATTTTTCAGGGGGCTTATTTGCGGTTTCAATGATTTTTTTTGCGCTTTCTTTTTTTGCATCTGTTTTTTTTGGTTCTGCCTTTGTCGCAATTGGCGTCGGATCGGACATTACCAGAGGTTCTTTGTTGATTGTCAGCGTATCCTGTGTTGGTAACCCCTCTTTCGGAATCGCTACTTTGGGTGGCGACTTGCCCAATGTCGGCGAAGCGACGACCTGACCCTTGAACCTTAAATCATAAGTGTCATAGGTGTTCCACCCTATTTCAGATGCGACATTTTTGTAAAATGCAAAAAGGTTGCTTAATTTCTCTTGAATATCATTGGTATCGCCTAAAATGATTTTTTGATTACCTAATAATGGCGATGCAATAAAGGTTTGGTCGTCCTGAACTTCTATCTGGGTGATTTGCGCATTCCAGAAACTATCCGAACTGATTACTTTCCCTAAATAAGCAATTTTTGATTTCAATTTTCCACCATCCCCCGCTGATTTATAATTGGGCACATTGGTAAAGACAACAGAAGGATAGGTGTATCCAAAACTGATGGGCATTTCATGCTTAGAGCTATCTAAATAAAAGCTTATGCCGGACTTTTCAAATACCCTTGCAATCGGTGATCTTTGCGTAATATCTATGTGCAGCTTATTTTGATTGTCCAAATACACTTCCGCTTCTGCGACCCAAGGATTGGTTTCAGCAATTTTCTCGATTTTCCTTAAGTCCAACTTTTCCAGAGTGGTACTGGATAAGTCAATATTTCTTTTATTCAATAACCAATCTTTGATATCCTTTTTTTGCAAGAAACTAAATTCATTTTCGTCATTCAAATGAATCACGGGATCGCCGTTCAGCCGCATTTGACTTTGATCTTTGGATGCAGCAATCAGCGTCACCAAAAATATGATGCCGACTGCAACTCCAAACGCAATGCGCAAGGGTTTTTTAAATGATATTTTTTTCTTTTCCTTCATCCTTCTTAATTCCTATTGAAATCGCTGCTTGCAATAGTTATTCCTAATTTAATTTGTTTTCAATTATTTCCTTTATTGGGTTCACCAATTGGTCAATATCGCCTGCACCTGCTGTGATAAACAATTCCAATTGCGCATTTTTCACATACCGCAAAAGTCCTTCTTTACTTAAAACCGTATGGTTTGGATTACCCATCCTATCGGCAATCATTTGTGAGTTCACACCTTCAAGAGGCAGTTCACGCGCTGGGTAAATATCCAAAAGGATCACTTCATCCGCCAAATCCAAACTTTTTGCAAACCCAGCTGCCAAATCCTTCGTCCTGCTGTATAGATGCGGCTGAAACGCAACTACGCAGCGTTTGTTACGAAAAAGTGTTTTTGCGCTTTTAATCAGCGTTTCCAATTCTTCGGGATGATGTGCGTAATCATCGATATAAACCGTTTTTTCCGTTTTTACGATGTATTGAAACCGGCGTTTTACTCCTGTAAAGGAGGCAATTGCGGATTTGATTAATTCGTCTTCAATTTCCAATTGTTTGGCGATGGCAATGGCAATTACCGCATTCTCCACATTATGCATTCCGCCTATATTCAAATGGAAATCCTGGATAACCCAACCTTCGCCGATAACATTAAATGTATAACCTCCATTTTTCAGGACAATATTTTGTGCATATGCATTGGCACCGCTGTTTTGCAAACTGTATTTCCTTTTGTCTGCAACGATGAATTCCGCAGACCTTTTCAATCCCAATTTATACCAAAGCGTACCATTGGGTTTTATATTTGCCGTATATTGAATAAATGCCTTTTCCAATTCTTCCTCTGTTCCGTAAATATCCAAATGATCGGGGGACATTGCAGTGAGGACCGCTATATCCGGATTCAATTTCAAAAAACTCCGGTCATATTCATCTGCTTCCACAACTGCTATTTCATGATTGTCACTTTTCCAGTAATTAGTGTCATAATTAGAAGGGATGCCACCCAAAAAAGCATTGCAGCCATAGCCTGAATCGCGCAAAATATGTGCGGTCATACTTGAGATAGTTGTTTTTCCATGCGTTCCGGCAATAGTAATGGACTTCATTTTTTCAGTAATCCATTGCAAAATATCCGAGCGTTTGAAAACAGGGTAGTTATTGTCCAAATACCATTTCAACAATTCGTTCTCTTTTGAAATTGCAGGCGTGTAAACCACTAATTCCGCATCTTTATTCAAAGATTCCGCATTTGTGGAGAAAGAAATCCGGATGCCTTCAGCTTGCATTTTTTCAGTCAATGGCGTTTGTGCACGGTCATAACCACTCACTATCCCTTCACTTTCATTGAAATACCTTGCCAGTGCGCTCATCCCAATGCCGCCGATTCCAATAAAATAAACATTCTTTATATTGCTTAAATCCATTTTCTTAATTTTTTAAATAATTAGTCCCTGCTATTTCAATCACCTTTTTTGCTATCCTTTCATCCGAATCATTTACGGCCATTTTCTTTATATTCCCCGACATGATTGCCTGCATATTTTCATCTTCTGCCAATGTTTTTAATTTCTTAATCAGGTCAATTTCCACTTCATTATCTTTTACCATCATTGCCGCATTATGCATAACAAGTGCCATGGCATTGCTTGTTTGGTGGTCTTCGGCAGCATAAGGATAGGGAACAAAAATCACAGGTTTTCCAGCAATACACAGTTCCGCGCTTGCTAAAGCTCCAGCCCTTGAAATCACGATATCCGCTGCCGCATAAGCATATTCCATGTTGTTGATAAATTTCTTTGCGATAAAATTATCTTTGTAACTGCTCACCGCTTTTTGCGCCTGGTCAATAAAAAATTCCCCTGTTTGCCAGATCAACTGCATTCCCAACTGCTCAATCTCAGGTAATATTTTTTCAATTGCGTTATTGATGGAACGGGCACCCAAACTGCCGCCTACAACTAACAATACCGGTTTGTCCGTTTTTAGGTCAAATGCTTCGAGACCTTCTTCCTTACTGATTTCCGCAGAAGTTATTTTTGCACGAACGGGGTTGCCTGTCCTGATTATTCGGTCTGTCGGAAAAAACTGACCCATATTTTCATAAGCCACACAAATCACTTTCGCCCTTTTTCCTAAAATCTTATTGCTTTTTCCCGCAAATGAATTTTGTTCTTGAATCAAGGTTGGTATTCCCTTATTTTGTGCTGCATTCAACATTGGGAAGCTTGCAAATCCGCCCACACCCACTACTGCATCTGGTTGAAAAGATTTCAAGATTTTCATCGCTTTCCGCCTGCTTTTCAATAATTTAAACGGCAACGAAAAATTTTTCAACAAATTAGAACGGTTAAATCCGGCAATATCCAAACCAATTATTTCAAAACCTTCTTGCGGCACTTTCTCCATTTCCATTTTTCCCAGGGCACCAACAAACAACACCTCCGTATCAGGCTTCAGCCTTTGCAAAGCATGCCCAATAGCGACAGCGGGGTAGATATGCCCTCCGGTTCCTCCTCCTGCTATGATTATTTTCATTGTTGTCGTTAATTAAGTTATTTACTTGTTCTGTTCAATTTTAGCCCAATTTAATCGCTTGTTTCCCTTCCATTTCATCCACATATCTACTCACACTTAATATTATTCCTATTGCTATGCTGTTAAACCATATCGAAGATCCGCCCATACTTACGAGTGGTAGCGTCAATCCTGTTACGGGCAATAAATGTACATTTACTGCCATATTAATTAAGGCCTGAAACACCAAAGTAAAGCTTAAGCCTACCGCCAAAAATGCGCCGAAAGCATAAGGTATCCGTTTAAAAATCAAGATGCTCCGCCATAAGAATATCAAATAAATACCTACTAAAGTTGCCCCTCCCAAAATGCCGTATTCTTCGATGATGATGGAAAAAATGAAATCAGAATAAGGGTGCGGCAAAAAATCCCGTGCCCAGCTATTTCCTGGTCCCCGACCAATTATACCCCCACTTGCTATGGCTATTTTTGCTTGCGTAATTTGATAATTTTCCGTTTGTTCGCCTTTGCCCATATAGCTTTCAATCCGCTCCTGCCATGTAGCACCACGACCAAAACCAAAAGTTTTGGATGCCACAAAAAGCAATAATACAAGACCAATTCCCAAAGCCGCCAATAAAAGGATATGTTTGATTTCTACCCTTCCGATAAAAAACATGATGCAACAGGTAACGCCTAATAATAATGCCGTTGATAAGTTGGCTGGAGCAATCAATCCGCAAATGATAATTACAGGGGCGAGAACCGGCAAAAATCCTTTCTTAAAATCCTTGATATAAGCTTGTTTCATGCTAAGCTGCCGCGCCAAAAACATGAAAATCGCCAATCGTGCCAAATCAGAAGTCTGGAAAGTTATATTGATAATGGGCAGTTTGATCCACCGTGAACCTTCATTTAAAGTAGTTCCGAAAAACAGCGTATAAACCAATAACGGAATACTGATCAAATATAAGATAACCGCAAACCTTGCAAACTTGGTATAATTGATACGGTGTACCAAAAAAATAATTACAAGACCTGCAATCAATACCGCCAGCTGTTTCACTAAATAAAAGCCTGAGCTTTTATCCATTCGCCAAGCCAAAGAGCCTGTAGCCGAATAGACGGCAAGCAAGCTCAATAATGATAGCAATATCACTACTGACCATATTACTTTGTCGCCCTTCACTTTTTGCAATAGCTCCTGCATCTTAATTATTAATCTTAATTGTTAATATTCTTAATATTTAATATCTCAAATCTCATGTCTCATATCTTTTAAAGATTCCTCACTGCACCTTTAAATTGCCTTCCCCGGTCTTCAAAATTTTCAAACAAATCAAAACTTGCGCAACCAGGCGACAACAACACCGTATCTCCTGTTTCTGCAATGGCATATGCTGCATTTACGGCATCAATTGCGCTCTTTGTTTCCACTATGGTTTTTACGACGCCTTCAAATTTTTTGAGGATTGCGCTGTTGTCTTTTCCAAGACATATAATTGCCGTAACTTTTTCTTTTACCAAATCCATGATCTCATCATAATTGTTCCCCTTATCCTGTCCGCCAAGAATCAATACTACCGGTTTTTTCATGCTTTCCAATGCAAACCAGACGGAGTTAAGGTTAGTGCCCTTGCTGTCATTGATAAAATCAACACCCCTTACCGTTGCCACAAATTCCAAACGATGTTCCAAACCTTCAAAAGTTTTGAAACTTTCCCTAAGGTTTATGTTCCTCATTCCCGTTGCCCTTGCTGAAATACCCGCTGCCATTGAATTGTATTGATTGTGTTTACCTTTTAAGCTTAAATCGTGGATGGATATTTTTAAATCATCGCCATCGTAGTTGATGTTTAATTCATCATCTTTCATAAAAGCTCCGGTTTCGTCTGTGAAGTCATTGTTGTTCATTGTTATCTTGGCTATTTTCGGTTTTAATTGATGTTCTTGTAAATAATGTTTGATTTCCTGGTCATCGATATTCAGAATCAATAAATCTTGTTCTGTTTGGTTTTCTGCAATTTTGAATTTCGCATGGATATAATTTTCAAATTTGTAATCGTAACGGTTTAAATGATCGGGCGTAATATTTAAAATGATGCCAATATCAGGCCTGAAAGTCCTAATGTCGTCTAACTGAAAGCTGCTGATTTCCGCCACATACCATTCTGTTGGTTTTTCCGCAATCTGTTTCGCAAAACTATAGCCGATATTACCAACCAGGGAAACATCTTTCCCCGCTGATTTCAATAAATGGTAAATCAAACTGGTGGTTGTGCTTTTCCCGTTCGTTCCGGTAATTGCTATAATCTTACTTTCTTTTTTAAACCGAAATGCCCATTCAATTTCACTGATGATTTCTTTGTTTAAATTCTTCAAATATTGGATCACCGTGGATTTGTCTGGAATCCCGGGACTTTTTATGATTAAATCACCATCTTTCAATAATTCCAAAGAATGTCCGTTTTCCTCAAAAGGGATTCCTGCGCTTTCCAATTCATTTTTATAATTTTCCTTGATTTTTCCGTTGTCGGACACAAACACCACATATCCTTCTTTTTGGGCGAGCAAGGCTGCGCCATTACCGCTTTCGCCGGCACCCAAAACAATAATTTTATGTTTGTTATCCAAGTTCATAATTTATTTTTCAAACTTTATTGCATTTTTAAACTCACGATACTCAAAACCACCAGCATAATCCCGATAATCCAAAAGCGGGTAACGATTTTACTTTCATGATAGCCGATCTTTTGATAATGATGGTGCAATGGTGCCATCTTCAACAACCGACGCCCTTCTCCATATTTCCTTTTAGTATATTTGAAATAAGAAACCTGCATCATTACGGAAAGGTTTTCCACTAGGAAAATGCCACAAACAATGGGAATCAGTAATTCTTTACGGACAATAATCGCTAAAGAAGCAATAATTCCACCTAAGGCCAAGCTGCCGGTATCGCCCATGAATACCTGAGCCGGGTGGGCATTGTACCATAAAAAACCAATACATGCGCCTACAAATGCACCAATAAAAATGGACAATTCCCCTAAGTTGGGAATGTGCATGATATTGAGGTAATTGGCGAAAATATAATTTCCCGAAACATAGGCAAATACACCAAATGCCAAGCCTGCAATTGCCGAAGTGCCAGTTGCCAATCCATCTAAACCATCTGTAATATTCGCACCGTTCGAAACTGCGGTAATTATGAAAATGACAAAGAGGATATAAATTGTTGGCGTAAGCCAACCCACTGCGCTTTCCCCAAAAATAGATGCGATTTTCGCATAGCTCAATTCATGGTTTTTAAAAAATGGAACAGTCGTTACAGGTGCTTTCACCCATACATAAGTATGATCGATACCATCTTGATCAGAATGCACAAATGGCGGAGATTCAATGCTTTCAGCATCATTAAAGAGAATGGGTTGATTTTCTATAATTTCACGGGAAGTCACCACATTGGAATTATAATACATCGTAAATCCAATAATAATTCCCAAACCTACTTGCCCTAAAATTTTAAACTTACCACTTAAGCCTTCTTTGTTTTTTCTGAACACTTTAATATAATCATCCAAAAATCCTACCAGGCCCAACCAAACAGTGGACAACAGCATCATGATTACATAGACATTCGTAATTCTTGCAAACAGCAATGTTGGCACCAATATTCCCAAAATAATGATGAGCCCACCCATAGTTGGCGTTCCTCTTTTTGCTTTTTCACCTTCCAGTCCTAAATCCCGTACCGTTTCACCTATTTGTTTCTTTTGAAGGTAATTGATCAAGCTTTTCCCGAAAACCAAAGTAATCACTAAAGACAAAACAATAGCCATCGCTGCCCGAAAAGTAATGTACTGGAATATCCCGGCCCCCGAAAGTCCGAAATTATCCCGCAGGTATTGAAATAAATAATAGAGCATTTTTGTCTTGTTTTAATGAATCCTAATTTAATGTCCTTATTCCTTTATCATTACTTTTCTAAAAGATGAAATATTTCCAAAAGCACTTCTTTGTCATTGAAATGATGCTTTATTCCCAAAATCTCCTGATAATCTTCGTGGCCTTTTCCCGCAATCAAAACAACATCACCGGTCGTAGCCAAACTAATGGCGGTTTTTATTGCTTCTTTCCTGTTGGCAATTCGGATTACTTTCCGCTTTTGTGCAAAACTCAAGCCCGACTCCATATCGTTCAAAATCATCTCCGGATCTTCCGTTCTTGGATTATCGGAAGTCAAAATCACCTTATCGCTGTATTCACATGCTACTTCCGCCATTACGGGCCGCTTTGTTTTATCCCGATCTCCTCCACAACCCACAACGGTTATGATTTTCCCGGCTGTGCCAAATTGTTTGATAGTAGCCAGTACATTTAACAGGGCATCCGGGGTATGTGCATAATCCACAATGCCCAATACTCTTTCATTAATCGAACGATAGGTTTCAAACCTTCCGGGAGCGCCCTTCATTTTGCTCAAAATTGCCAGAACCCTTATGGGATCTTCATCACAAAGAACGGCAGCGCCATATACTGCCAATAAATTGTAAGCGTTAAATAAGCCGCTCAATAAAAAATGGACTTCTTGTTTATTTACCAGCATTTGCAAACCATCCAAATCATTGGAAATCACTTTCCCTTTAAAATCGGCAGAAGCACGCAATGCGTAATACTTCTTATCGGCATTTGTATTTTGAAGCATTACCTCGCCGCGCTTGTCATCTTTATTGCTTAATGCGAAAGCGTTTTTGGGCAAAGCGTCAAAAAACGCTTTTTTCACTTTAATGTATTCGTCAAAAGTTTTATGGTAATCTAAGTGGTCATGCGTAATATTGCTGAATATGCCCCCTTGAAATTCAATCCCGTTGATGCGTTTTTGGTGAATGGCATGTGAACTCACTTCCATAAAAGCATAATCACATTCCTGGTTGACCATTTCCCTGAATAACTGTTGTAAGTTAATAGGGTCGGGCGTGGTATGTGTGGCCGGGATTATTTCATCGCCAATTTGATTTTGGACGGTGGAAATCAAACCGGTCTTAAATCCTAATTCAGTGAACAGTTTGCTTAAAAGCGTAGCTATTGTGGTTTTTCCATTTGTTCCCGTTACGCCAATTACTTTTATGTTTTTCGTCGGGAAATCATAAAATGCCGCCGCCATTAAGCCGATTGTTTCTGCAACACTTTCCACCTGAACATAACAAACATCGTCTTTTAGCGTTTCCGGCAAATCCTCACATACGACCGCAACTGCACCGGCTTCGACTACTTGTCCGATAAATTTATGCCCATCCGTCAAAGTTCCTTTTTGTGCGAAAAACAAAACACCATCTTCTGATTTTCTAGAATCTAAAACCAGTTTGGACACAGACATACCTGCATTCCCAACAATTTGTCGGGTATTGCAATTTTTGAGTAAGTCTTTCAGCGTTTTCATAATTTCCAAATTGTTTATCCTAATATCAAATGAATATTTTGTCCTGCAACTATATTGTTCCCAACGGGTAATGATTGATTTTTTACTTTTCCTATTCCACTGACCGTGACATGCAAACCCAAGGGTTCCAATAGATACAAGGCATCTTTTAAACCCATGCCACTCAAATCAGGGATTTTATTTTTTACCATTGGATCTTTTTGCAATTTGTAATCACGCGCAGCTACTACTGACATTTTTGCAAATACTGCTCGTTCCGGAATAGGTGTTTTCCATCCCAAACTTGCAAAAACCGCCTGAAAATTTTCGGAAGTAGAAGTTACGGCAACCAAATCCTTTTTATTCTTAACCGAATCTGCCGGAACTTCCCATCCGCCAATATGATTGGCATATAACTTGTCTGCAATTGCTTTAAAAACGGGTGCGCCAATCACTGCGCCGTAATAAACACCATGCGGTTTAGAGCGAACCAAAACCATTATCGTATATTTCGGTTTGTCATAAGGGAAATAACCAACAAATGAGCCTTGGCGAACGCCATCGCCATAAGCAATCCCTTTATCAGCGACTTGGGCTGTTCCGGTTTTACCGGCTGCTGTATAAAAGGGAGATTTTATACCTCTTGCGGTTCCTTCTTCTACAACACCATGCAAAGCTTCTTGCGCTTGTTTTATAGATTCTGGTTTAGCGATCTGTCCTTCCAATACAACAGGTTCAATGGTTTTTACCACTTGGCCATATTCCTTGATGCCGCTTACCAAATAGGGTTTCATTAATTTCCCATTGTTGGCTACCGCATTATAAACCATGCAAGTATGCAAGGGCGTAATTAAACTTTCATAACCATATCCGATCCATGCCAAAGAAGTGGATTTATTCCAGCTTTTGCTTTTTGTGGTTTTTATAATCGGACTCCGCTCGCCCACCAAATCTATTCCTGTTTTTTTATTCAAACCAAATTTCTGCAAATGCCTGATGTATTTCATGGGATCTGATTGGTAATATTGATTTACCATGGATGCAAATGCCACATTTGAAGATACTTCCAACGCTTTCTTTACGGTAATGATATTCATACCGCCATGATCGTCAACAACGGTTTGGTTGCCAAAACGCTTCCGTCCGCCATTCACATTTACTTTATCCTCAATGTTTACATATCCATCGTCCAATAATGATAAAAGGGAAAATAATTTGAATGTGGAGCCTGGTTCTGAAGGTAACAATGCATAATTGAAGTCTTCCCAATAACTGCCGTCTTTTTGGCGGCCCAAATTCGCCAATGCCAGTATTTTGCCGGTCTGCACTTCCATTACGATTGCCGTTCCGTAAGTGCATTCATATTTAGAAACAATATCCAGCAACGCATGTTCCGCAATATCCTGGATGTTAATGTCTATGGTCGTTACGATATCCCTTCCGTTGATTGGATCCACTTCGGATCCTTCCATTGGCATCCAAACCGCACCCGTTGTTTTTCGGATAATGCGTGCACCTGGTTTTCCAGAAAGAAGCGTGTCGTAAGTTTTTTCCAAACCAATATTCGGAAAATCTTCGCGCCACAAACCTATGGTACGATAAGCAAGCATGCCATAAGGATTTTCCCTTTTTGAAATCACCTCTGAAATAAATCCCCCTCGATTCTTCCCTTTATTAAAAATGGGAAAATTCCGCGCTTCCTGATATTGATAATAAGGTGCATTTTTGCGAAGAAGCCAATAGCGGTTGCCTTTTCTGAATGCAGCTTTCAATTGGATTTTGTATTCATTTGGCGTGGCATCCTTAAATAAGCCGGCAAGGCATTTGGATAAAGAATCCACATTATTGTCAAAAGTATCTTTATTTATTACACTGAAATCGACCCTTAAATCAAACTGTGGAATGGTGGAAGATAAAATAGTGCCGTCTTCCGAGTAAATATTCCCTCTTTCGGCAGGGAGGATTTGATTTCTGATGTGTGCTTTTTCTGCCTTCGCACGCAACTGATTGCCTTCGTTGGCCTGAATGGCGATGGCTTTCACTACAATTGCCACACCCAGCAAAACCATGCAGGTGAAAGAGATATAAACTCTAAATCGTATGTCGCGTTTTACACTCAATTGTTATTTTTTATTATTGGGTACTTTAATTTTTATTTCAAATGCCGGTCGGTCAAGCGGTTTCAATCCAATTGCTTCCGTTTTCAATATCAATTGGGATTCAGAAGTTTGGTACATCAACCTGGATTGTAAATCCATGTAGCGCCATTTCAATTCTTTTAGCTCCTTGGTTTTTTCATTGATCGACCTGGTCAATGAAATCGCTTTGTTGTTGTTTGTTATATATAGTATGCACAAAAGGGTCAAAAACATCAAATAGGGCATGTTGCGTACAATCCCCTGGTAGGAAATGCGCTCTACCAATTTCTTCCAGTCCCGGTTTTGCTTTGGGTCTTTTATTTCCTCAGTAATTGGAGCTGTATCTGCTATTTCTGTAACTATTCCCATTTCCTTTGTTGAATTATTTTTTTTCCGCAATCCGCAATCTTGCGCTTCGTGACCTTGGGTTTTGTTTTATCTCCGTTTGCGAAGGCAATACATCTTTTAAACTTTTTAAGGGATTTTCAAATAACGATCTTCCAAATTCATCTTTTTCCGGCTCGTCTTCAAAGCTGCCTTTCTTCATGAAATTCTTGACCAGCTTGTCTTCTAAAGAATGAAAAGTAATGATGGCTAATCTTCCTCCCGTATTCAAGCATTCCGGCGTCTGTTTCAAAAATGTTTTCAAAACACCCAGCTCGTCGTTTACTTCTATCCGCAATGCTTGAAAAACCTGTGCTAAATAACGGTTGGGATTCCCTTTGATACATTCGTCAATCGCAGATTTGAAATCTTCAATCGTATTGAGCGTCGCTCTTTTCCGACCTGTTATTATTGCCGCTGCCAGCGTTTTTGCATTCCTCACTTCACCGTATCTTTCAAAAATGTCCTGTAATTTTTTTTCGGGATAATTTTGGATGATTTCCTTGGCAGTAAAATCCAGGCGATTATCCATCCTCATGTCCAGTGCTGCATCAAACCGAATTGAAAAACCCCGGTCCGCAGTGTCGAACTGAAAAGAGCTTACCCCTAAATCCGCTAAAATGCCATCCACTTTTGTCACTTTATGCAACCTCAAAAACCGCTTTAGGTATTTGAAATTCTCTTTTACCAAAATTACCCTTTCGTCGTCAGGCAAATTTTTCCAGGCATCTTTATCATGGTCAAAAACGATTAATTTTCCACCTTTCCCTAATCTTTTAAGGATTTCCCTGGTATGTCCGCCGCCGCCAAAAGTACCATCCACATAAATGCCGGATTCTTTTATGTCCAATGCATCCACGGCTTCCTGTAGTAAAACGGATTGGTGGTAAAAAGTGGTGGTATCCATATTGTTTGTGTTTAAATCATCCTTTATTTAGTTTTTTTTATTGGAATGGGTCAATGAAGTCTCCCCCAAATACCTCGTCCATTAAACTTCCTAAATCTGCACTATTTTCATTTATATAATTGTAATAAGTCTCCTTATCCCATATTTCAACCTTGTTGCCCTGAGCGGAAAAAACCAGTTCTTTCTTTAGCCCTGCAAACTCTTGTAAGCTTTTGGGGATTAATACCCTTCCTGCATTATCTAATTCCACTATATTTGCACCGTTCAGGAGTAAGCGTTTTACTTTTTGTACTTTTACATTGAAATCGTTTAACTTCATCAATTTGCCACTAATCACATTCCAGTCGTCCATGATATATAGCGTAACACACTTTTCCAAACCGCGATTGAGCACGAACTTCAATTCGGCATTTTCGGGCAATTGCTTGCGAAATCCAGAAGGCATCATAAAACGCCCTTTGGAATCCATTGCAACTTCGTATTCGCCGATAAATACTGCCATATGGTTGGATATTTCTATTATTACCACAAAATAACACAATTTACCACAAATTACCACCATAATTTACTTAATAATTTTTTCCACTTTATAGCTTGGCTAGGATGCAATGCTATAAGCAATTTCAGACGGAATGTTTAAAAGGCGGAATTATGTGTGGAAAACAGAAAAAGAATGGGGAAAACTTGCGATTTGGCGTGCGCAACTTTGATTTGTGTTAAAAAAGGCATCGTCCATGGGCTTGTCACCCATTTTTATAGCAGCATCAAATGTTATATTTATATCCGGCTAAAGGCTTGGTTTTGAATTCGTCCTGTGTCAAGATATAGCCATGGGAAAGAGGAAAACTGGAAAACCGAACCGGTAAAAATTGAAAGTTACAATTTTGATTTCCGAACAACTTGAAAAAAACATCGCTGTTTATAAAGATGGCGAAGCGGGTTTTTGTCGAATAAAATCGGTCAGTTATTTAAGGCAAAGGAAGTTATTCCCCAACAACTTCTGATGCTGAATTTTCATAAGTTAATAGCTTTTCAGGAGATTTTGAGCTAATGGCGGTTGCGGTGTAAATTAAAATCCAATATGCCAGGGTCATGTCATGCTTACTTCGTGGTAGGTGAAAACACCCAAAAGGGTGGCTCTTAATATGTTGCCACGACTTTATATTCGTGACAGAGTACTAGTACGAGAGTCCCGATTAGATTGAACCTGACCAATTTGACATGGAATTACTTTCAGCAGCTTTAATTGCTTTGCTTTTGATATCCCGGGGAATGGGTTGGGTTTTAAAGAGAGGATTATATTTTGGGAATGGGAAAGAAGCAAAATAAGGGAAACTTGGTACACATTACCCTGCTCGGCATTTCATGGCACTCCTTGAGGCTCAATTAAAGGCGCAGTTGTTGGATTTGAGTCATATCCAATTGCTTCAGGGAAGCAAATTGTTGATAGTTGTTTATATCATTTTATCAGCACTGGAGGAGTGTAGCATACAATTGAAAACGAAGGCATATTAATATGGATAGCATTCTGCTTCACTCCTCCGGAGCTGTGTGAATTCTGCTTTAAAATACTGCATTTTGAATTCCTGAGCATGATGTAATTCTAAAGCTTACTAAATTTAGATGCCTTATTATCTGCTTTTATCAAATACATGCCAGCCGGAAGCATGGATATGTCAATAGCTTTGCCCGGAGGAACAACCGTGGACAGCTCACGCACTCCCATTAAATTATAAATCTCAATATAGATTGGTCTTGTATTCCCGATTTGGATATAGTCACTGGCCGGATTAGGCATCACATTCATTTTTGCTGCTTGTCCTGCTTCATTTATGTTGTTGGGGTTATTTTTTTTCAGCTTCACGATTACTGGTTTGTTTAATCCATTAATCAGCATATGACCTGCCGCATATATATTATTATCTGCACCTACTGCCATACCGGTTATTGTTTCCCTGATGCTTCCGTTCATTTTGGGGATATATAAATTTTCACTTCCCGGAGCTCCGAAATCCTCATCGACCTGCGTTGAAGATTTTATTCTTGAAATGACCATTTGTGTTATTCCCTCATTTTCGCCTGCACATCCGCCAAAGATCATACCGCCATCGTGCTTTTCCACAACATTGAATACGGAATAAGGGGCGTCTACATTACAGCCGACGGAAGTATTGAAATCATAGGTCTGCCATTCAGCCTTTCCATTTACATTAATGCTCGAGGTTGAATATCCTGCCAGGCAAAGATATCCTGAATTGTCGAGCACCACATCATAATTTTTATTTTCATTATTCCCACTATTCCATACTGCGACATTATAAGCATTACTATAAAAAGTATTGTCTTGGGAGCCATCTTTATTCCAGCGAGAAAGAACTTGGTCGGAGGTTAAATCTCCAGGTGAGTAAACGGCGCCAACAGCGACTATTTTTCCATTGGGCGCAATGTCAAGCCCATAAAATGTACTATTTCCATTAAGCCATGACGCAGGATTGCCATCACTAGCGATCACATACCCATCGCCGCCCCCAAAAGCATTGTCGATATATAAATTACTTGTCTTGAACTGAGCCAAAATACATTGTAGCCCTGTCCCTGCCTTGGTATAATCCCCGGCACATATTACTTTTCCGCCCGGTAGCATTTTCAACTTATAATAAGTCGAAGGTGATGCTATGCCTCCATAATTCACATAGTTATATTCATCTTCAATTCCATTGGTATAGCCCACAGTGCCATACTGGACCGGTATATTCCCTGGGCCATTAAATATCTGATTGCCACAAAAAAACAGGGAACCATTATCGGCCATCCCAATATCATAAACTTTCTGCCAGGACAATTCATAAACGCCGTTTTCTCCAAAACTGCTGTCGGGTTTGCCATTCGCATTAAACCGGCAAACCAAACCTGTTCTGTAACTGTTCGGTTCCGTTTCTACGGTATAACCTCCTGCTACAATTTTCCCGTCAGGAAGCAAGAGGATGCATGTAAAAATGGCATTGGCAGATAGCTCGTTTGGAAATAATGCGCGTCCCTCTCTTGTTCCAAAGTTTTCATCTAAAACATAGCTTTGGGCTGCCGCACTATTGATAAATAAAAGAAGCAGCGCTGCCACTCCAGTTATTCTGTTTAAAATGTTTTTCATAACATTGATTTTTGAAGTTAAAAATATCCAATACCATATATGTTTGCAAATGGCAGATTGCCGCCGTTGTTGTGTGTTTGCACCTACCACTAATTCATGTTTCTGAAGATGCCGGAATATAAGAAAAGTACTACCCCCGGCTTTGTGGGCCATAAGACGCAACAAAGGCGTCGTCTGAATTAATTCGCATAGCGTACTCTGAGCTGTTTCCTTACCTTACAATTATTTTTGAAACGAACCTTCCCTGATCCTCAACATTAATATGAACCAAGTAAAGTCCCTTTGCATTATTTGAAGGGAGTTGAACAGTATAGGTATTCGGACTAATGCTCCTAATTGCATTCATGGCAATTGCTCTTCCTGTAATATCAGTCAGCATGATTGTTACCCCACCTTCCAGATGTTTTTGAAAGGTAAGGGTAATGTGATCATGGGCAGGGTTAGGGGCAATCGTATAAATAAGGTCCGTGTGTTCAGGTGTGTTTATGGAAGTACTTGGCTGAAAACACGCCTTGACAGCATGTTGCGCCAATCCAAAGGCAGGATTATTGACGACGAGATTCCCTGAAGCCGTAAGGTTGTTAAATAGCCCGGCAGGACCAGATGCCAACCGGCGCTGCATACAATAATCGTCCGACCACGTCCATGCGAGCCAGCCAATATCATTATTTTGCGCATGTCCAAGTATCGTTTCTAAGTCAACTGTCGTTTCAGGACAAGGTTCGCCATAAGCCGCTACTTCTCCTAAAATAATGGGGAGATTGAATACATTGATTGCTGTAATTTTATTCAATATGTCCTGATTAGTATCCTCTGACCAATACGCATGCGCACTCAATACAATACGATTAAGTGCGTCTGCATCATGCCAAGTAGTGCCATGTGCCAATAATACCTCTACGGCATGCCCCCAATTAGGTGCATCAATCATAATCGGAACTGTAATATCAGCATCCCTAAGTGTCCTTATTGCAGTTGTCATATGATTGACCCATTTCAGTATTTTACTGTCATATTGTGGGTCCAATTGATAATTAAGGCTTGCCGGATACTTTACCGGACCGTATTCATTGGCGATATTTAAAATGATATGAGATTCGTGTTTATTCAATAATGAGACAACTTCAGGACTGGTCCACCAATCCAATATAGTAGTAACAAAAGCGGCGCTGTCAAACATGCCGGTCATATCGTGTAATTCCAACACACTCACGATGTCTGCCCTGCTGAACCTGCTGATTACGCTATCCAGGTCCGAAATGTCATAAGCAGCCCAACCTGCCTGCCGATGTGCGTACCATTGAATACGGACTGTATTGGGATTTGCTTTAATGATTTCGGATGAAAGTTCCGCATTCTCAAAACCCGAACCACTGTTTAGGTTGTTGGGAAAATCCCAGTCGTCAGCCAGCGAATAGTTTAGTCCTTTAGGGATGAAAGCATTCCCACATGGATCAAGAATCTGTTTGCCCGAAGTAGTAAATGTCGGTGTGTTGTTTTGGGCATTTACAGCTATACTGAATGCACAGAGAAAAGTAATGGCTATTGATTTCATGATTATTATATTTAAAATTATACTGCAAAAATGATCCAGTTATTTTGATTAGGCAATACGCCTTTTTACTGAAATCTTGAACCGTCCCATTATTCTTTTAAATAGTCCGATGGCCACCTTTCATCCACCATCGTCATATCAACCGAAGTTTAAATTCATCGAATCGGAATAGAGAAATGAGGAGGCCAAGACGCTAAAGGTCATGAGATTCAATAAAGGCGGAATTGAGTACTATTAGGCATAAAACCTAATACATTTATTTATTTATATCCAAAGCAGAATCCGTATTTTTACGGATTGGAGGGTTGCGGATGCTTTGCTACTTTTAACGCTTCATTTATGTGAATATTCAATATGAGGAAAATGCACGCTCGATGGCTTTTATGTATAATGCTGTTCTTCTTCTGTAATGCTGAAGGACAGGATAGTCCGTCAATGCGTTTTCGTCATCTGGAAAGTCGTTCGGGGTTGAGTGATATCAATACCAGGTGCATTCTCAAAGACAGTTATGGCTTGATATGGATTGGTACGGAAAATGGCCTTAGCCGTTTTGACGGATCTTCCACTTATAGTTACCGTAACATTTCCGGCGATTCTAATTCTATTTGTGGGAATTATATCGTGCATATCATTGAAGATAAAAACAGGGATTTATGGATCGGCACTCAAAATGGATTGGCGCGCTACAACAGAGCTTCAGATAATTTTACTAATTTCCAAAAGCTAAAAACGGATCGGCCATTGGCCAGCAACTTTTATGCATATCCATTTTTTATCGATCAACAGTCTTTTTTATGGGCCTATTTGGGCGGGGAGATATTCAAAGTAAACATCCAAGATAAAGCCGCAACATTTGTCTCCACACATGCTAATGGAAAAGTTTTTATAAACCAAGCTTTTTATACGCCGTTACGCCGAATGGTTACCAATAGCATGAAAGGGTTTTACCTTATCGGCATCGAAGATTCAAAAGAAAAATCAGTGCAGCGTTATCCTAAAAACTTAAAGGATGATCCAGTACTGGCGCGGATGACCATTGCAGATTCGTATTTAGAAAAAGACAGCCTGTATTGGCTTTGTAGTGACGCCGGGCTGATTGCATTTAATCCCATGAATGGCAATTATCAGGTTTATGGCCGTTATCAAAACAAGGATAAAATTACCGTCAACTGCATTGCCCCGTTACCAGGCAGACATGGACAGTATCTTGTCGGGACAGAAGGTGAGGGGCTTCTGTTATTTGACAATAACACAAAGAAATTCAGTGCGCAATATTTGCACGATTACCTAGACCCGCAGAGTATTGCCGGTAACACCATTTCCGCTATACGCATTGATAATAATGACAATTTGTTTCTGGTGCTACCTGGAAAAGGTGTGGACTATGCGAATATGAAACAGATACAGTTCAAGCATTTTTTTAGCAGGGGCATTGCGCTGGAACATGGACTGGATAATAATGTTACCTGTATCGTCGACTTGCCTGGCCTGCCTTATTATATTGCGGGAACAGGCAATAGCGGGATCGTAATTTTTCATCAGGCAACACACCGAATCACGGCTACGCTGCTTAGTCGTCACGGGATGACTAAACTCGTTCGCCTCGATAAGCATCGTGTGCTGGCAGAAACAAATAAAGGTTTGTTTTTTTTACTAAGCTATGTAAACGGACAATGGCAGACGAAAAAAGTAATATTATCAGGATTAAACAATATATCGGGCAGACTACAGATTAATCATTTATTGGTCATAGGCGATTCTTCATTACTTGCGGCAACGGATAACGGTTTAATGAAAGTGGCTTTCCAATCAGATAATGGGCTGCATTTTACACAACTTGACAGCGTCAACAGGTCTGTGGAATGGCCCCATTTCCAAAGAATTATTCAATACAGTCCGCAACAATTCTTTTTACAGACTTATTATACCAATATTTATTCTTTCTTGTTTAAGAAGAGCATGTTCGGCGAGGGCAAAGAGCTGGGCCGCACTCCTTTTTTAATCAACGGACATTTAAAAGACGGTCGGAATGTCTGGCTGGCCACCTCTTTTGGTCTTTGGGAAATTCTTTTACCTGAATTTCAATTGAAGCAAAAAGGCATGGCAGAAACTTATTGTACCGGTATCGCAATGGACCGTAACAAAAATCTTTGGATAACAAGCACAAATGGCATAATCAAATTTGATGTGACCCACAACACCAAATATAAATTCACTCCGGAAGATGGCTTGCAAGATTATGTTTTTAATAGCCAGGCTATATTGCAAACAGAAGAGGGGAAAATTATTGCCGGTGGAGTTAATGGAATCAATGAATTTGACCCAAATCAAATTCAAAACACAAACCAAAAATTTGATGTTCACCTTAACCGCATTGAAGTCAATGACCAGGTATATAAAGCAGCCGGGAATCCACTTATCACGCAAAAGCTGGAGCTGAGCCATTTGGAAAATAATCTAACTTTTTTCCTCACGCCGGTTAGCTATACTGAACCTTTAGAACATACGCTGCATTATCTGCTACAAGGATATGACAGCAAGCCAATCAGCATTAAAGGAAGGGCGGTCATTCGCTATCCCAGATTACCTCCGGGAAACTACAAACTCTTATATTATGGCAATGATGCTACTACCGCCAAAACCCTGTCTATCATTATTCACCCTCCTTTTTGGAATACCTGGTGGTTTCAGTCCATAATTTTCGTACTGATCACCGCCCTAGTACTTGCTATTTTCCTCTTCCGCATTTCCATTATCCGAAAAGCACAATTGCAGCGCTTGCGCTTAATGGTTCGCGCTCAGGAAGAGGAACGAAGGCGCATTGCCAGAGATTTGCATGATGACTTTGGTGCAAGGCTCTCCACGCTTAAAATGTACTTGCAGGCAATCGGCAAACAAACACCCGAACAGGTAAAGAATTTATCTGGTCATGCCGCAAGCATGATCGATACCACCATTCAGGAGTTGCGCAATATCCTCTTCAACCTAAGTCCTAAAACTTTGGAGGAGCATGGTCTAAGCGCTGCATTGCATGATCTGGCGGACAATATAAATCGGATGTTGCCTTTGGAATGTCAAATTGATACTAAAGGCATGAAATGCCGTCCTGATATGGCAACTGAATTTTCGATTTATCGAGTATGCCAGGAACTGATCAACAATACCATCAAACACGCCGCCGCTACTCATATTTACATTTCACTCGTGACCTATGATCATGCCTTGGTATTGCTTTTTGAAGAGGACGGAAACGGATTTGATATTAATACTTGTAAAAAGGGCTATGGTTTAAATAACATAGAAACACATATACAATCCATGAAAGGTTCTCTTTTAGTGGACAGCAGTCCGGGAAAAGGGCTTGCAGTTACCATAACCATCCCTTTATCCCCTAAACATAAAAACCCGAGATCATGATTAATCTATTAATTGCCGATGATCATAATATGTTCATCAATGGACTTAAAATGCTCCTTGCGTCGGAAAAGAAATACAAAGTAACCGCCATCGCACATAACGGTACAGAAGTCCTATCACAACTGCGGGCTTTTCCCATAGACATCGTGTTGATGGATATCAACATGCCTGTATTGAGCGGCTATGAAGCTGCACTGGTAATGGAAAAACAGTTTCCTGATGTAAGAATCATTGCTTTATCCATGCTGGCTGACGCATCCAGTGTGCGTAAAATGTTGGAAGCAGGTGCCCATGGTTATATATTCAAAAACACGGATGAGAAAGAACTTTTTCTTGCTCTTGAAACAGTTTATGATTATGGTTATTTTGTTACGGAAGAGATGCAGCCTGTATTAAAGGAATATCTTAAGCGGAAAAAAGATATTGAGAAGGGGTACGAGAAACCAGATGTTCATCCACTTTCAGAAAGAGAAATAGAAATCCTGAAACTGATTATGGAAGGATTGACCAATGTGCTAATTGCGGAAAAACTTTACCTTAGTAACCGTACTGTAGATACGCACCGAAAAAACATCCTTGCCAAGCTAGGGTTGAAAAATACTGCCGCATTGGTTAAATATGCGGTAGAGAATGCCGCTTTTTTGAGTTTGAATAATTAATAAATAACAATGGCATTGTCTGCATGGTTACTAATCTCAATCCAAATTTCCCAGCATGTAAAGTTGCTAAGTAATTTTCAAGTATTCCTTGTAACATTTTCACTTATGACAATCTTACTAGAAAGAAGGACACTAACCTATTGAACGACTAATTAATATCTTTGTCTTTTTCCAGAGAAATCATGCCGAAATATTTTAATTTACTTTCACGGCACAAACATAATCCCTTATTTTAGTAACCTGTTGTGTCCGGTCCAACCCGCGTAATTTATTACTTGAACTCAAACTTAAATTAATGTCACTTGGTAACGAATGGATTAGCTGCAATAATGCAGCAGAATGAATGGCGAATGTTTTGCCAGAAGTATTGCTTTGTTTTCCGGTAATCAATGCAATCACATTCCCGTTTTTATCCAAGACGGGTGCCCCGCTTTGACCCGGGTTTGCTGTCATTTCCAATTGGTAAGAAGTAGAATCCCTTTGGAAGCCGCTTTCACAACTGATATAACCTTCATTATATACTAAATCATCTTGTGGATAACCAATCGTGAATACTCTTTGACCTAATCCAGAGCTTACATTCGCAAAAGAATAGGGTAGAGAGGATTTCCCGAATCGGAAATTATTGTCTTCGATTTTCAACAATGCCACATCAGAATTGGGTTCGAAGGCAACCATATATGCTTTGAATGTTTCGCCGGTAGTTGTCTGGATGTATATGGAATTGGCATCTTTCACGACATGATAATTGGTGGCGACAAATCCGTCGTTAGTTACCGCAAATCCCGTTCCGCCAAATAAGGGCGCATCTTCATTAATATCCGTTTTTATTTTTATGCTGTCCAGTATTTTACTTTGGGAGCTTTTTATGGTTTCAATTTCCCTGCGCAAAAGCATGTACTGATTTCCTGAGCTATCCGTTTTTTTGTCCATCACAAAAAATGTAGATAAAGAAGTTGCCAATATCAGCGCAGCCGCAACAGCGGCCTTCCCGCCATACTTACGGATTAAGGAGAAAGCGATTGTTTTTCTGTTTGGATATTCAGTTGCAACCTGTGGTTTCAATGATTTTATCTTTTCCCTCATGGCTTCCCTCTCCCCTTTTTCCTTCATCAGATGAATGATCTTCAAGGTTTCCTCCCATGCCGATTTCAAGGCTGGATTGGAAGACAGGTTCATATCCAACAAATCCAATTCTTCATTATTTAATTGTTTTTGCAGGTATTTTTCTGCCCACTCCACGATATTTTGTTCTGAAATCATCATTTTCTTCAATTTTTCCCTAATCCATTTAATAAATATGCTTCAATTTTTTATTATCCCTCTTTGTTACTTTTGCTTATCGATTGTTCAAAGAATAATTTCCTTAACCTATTCAGGCATTTATATTTTTGAGTTTTGGCATTTTCGGAATTAGTGTAATTAAACGCTTTTGCCAGATCCTGCATACTTTTCTGTTCCATATAAAAGCCTTTCAGCAATTCGCTGCATGGCGCTCCTAATTTTTGCAATGCCTCGGACAACTGGTCGAACTGCTGTTCCTTTTCCAAAAAATTATCCAAATCTTCCGTACTCGAATCCTGCCGGTAATTATTGTCATCCCAATCTTCTTTAAGGTTTACCCTGCTGTTCCTTTCCAGTTTCCGATACCACATCCTTTTGCAGACGGCAAAAAGATAGGTGCTCAATCTGCAGGTCAGGCAAAATTCAACTGATTTTGATTTCTCATAGATGACGAGCATCGCTTCTTGAAAAACATCATCTGCATCAGACTCCATCCCCCCATGTGACAAAACCCACTTCATCCAAATCCTTTGATATTGGTTATAAAATGCTTCGATAGCATTGGAATCCCCCTTCGACAATCCCTCCAAAAGTTCAATATCCGTGTATGACGCCTGATTCAATGTTTATCCGATTTTAATAGAAAGGTAACCCAAAATTGAGACAAAAATTTTAATCTAAAAAAATTAAAATGATTTGTCGCTTAATTTTAATTTTTTCCGTTTATTTGCCCACCATGTCCATCAAAAAACTAAAGCATATTGCTATCGCCGGGAATATCGGTGCGGGGAAGACCACTTTGACTGAAATGCTCGCAAAACATTATAACTGGTCGCCCCAATACGAAACCACCGAAAACAATCCCTACCTAAGCGATTTTTATAATGAAATGAAACGATGGTCTTTTAATTTGCAGGTTTATTTTTTACACAATAGATTGCGACAGTTGATTGACATTCAAAACAGTAGCTTCACTATTGTGCAGGACAGAACGATATATGAAGATGCTTATATTTTTGCGCCCAACTTGCATGAAATGGGCTTGATGTCAAGTCGGGACTTTGAAAACTACAGCCAGTTTTTCCAGACTATTAAAAGAATGATCAAAGCGCCTGATTTGTTGATTTATTTAAAAGCATCCATCCCTACTTTAGTTGACCAAATTCAAAAAAGAGGCCGTGATTATGAGGAAAATATCCGCCTTGATTATTTGAAAAAACTGAATGGTCATTATGAAAGCTGGACTGCCAGCTACAAGGACGGCCCTATTTTAATCGTCGATTGCGATGCGCTAAATTTCAGCGAACACCTTGAGGATTTTGCACATATCATTAGTAAAATTGACAGCGAAATCAACGGCTTATTTTAGTGGAACAACTGAAAATGTAACAGGGAGTTTATAATATGCACTTACCGGAATGCCATCAATCTTTCCAGGTTCCCACTTGGGCATTCTTTTCAAAACACGAATGACCTCCCTTTGCATATTTTCGTAGCTTTTGTTCAATACTTCTACATTTACGACTTCACCCTTTTCTGTAATGATAAACCTCGACATAACCACCCCCTCAATCCTATCGTATGATTGTGGATAATGGATCTTCCGTTTTAAATATTTAAACATTTCTTCTTCCCCACCAGGGAATTGGGGTTTGACAAAGTAAGGATAATATGCGGTCTCCACACCAGAGTCGTTATAACATTTTCCGGAAACTAAAGAATCATTTTGAAAAACATCTTCGCGTTTCAATGTGCCGTTTTCCCAATAAGTGGTCAGCTTACCCTCTCTTTTATCGTTTTCATAGTGTTCAATACTTTTTAATTGACTATTGGGATACCAAGTTTTCCATTCCCCCTCATTTGCTTTTTTTCCGTTGTTTATAGTATAATAACTTTCTGATTTTTTGATGTCAGTGGATGTATAACTGATTTCTTTTTGGATGGATGGAGTTTCTTTGAAAAATACGGAATAATAATCACAGCCTTTCATGGATTTGACTCTTAATCTTGGATTCTTATAATAAATCGTGTCTTGTGCCGCACTTGAATATGCACAGAAAAAACATAAACTCAATGCTAAAAATAATCTCATTGTTACACTATTAATTTAGGCGAAATTAAGAAATCTCTTCCTTTTATTAAAATTAATGTTGCAAAAATGTTTCTTGCTTTATATTAATTGGTTCTTTTCTTATACTGGTAAATATAAGTAGCTCATTAACTTACCAATCAAACTACTCTTTTCTTAATCACAATGTTTTTTTTAAATTCGGTATTCCTTTGAGTAGTTGGAACTTTTTCAATAAACATAAATAGTATTTATGAAAGAGCAAAAGCTTATCTTTTTTTAATAAACAGCCATTTTCCTATTTCCTTAAAAGTTATCTTTTTGCCGTACATCAAAATCCCTGTCCGGTAAATTTTGGCTGCCAATAAAGTGGTCAGTACAAAGCCGAGTACCAACAGGATTGCGGAAGTCGCTAATTGCCAGGCGGGAACACCAAATGGAATCCTTGCCATCATTACGATGGGGGAAGTAAGTGGGAATAAGCTGCCAAAAATTGCCAGGCCACTATTGGGGTCACGGATGGCTGAAGTCATCAACACAAAGCCGATAATTATAGGCGCTGTAATCGGCAAGGTAAATTGCTGCGACTCTTGTGCGTCTTCATTTACAAGACTGCCTACGGCAGCGTATAAAGCAGCGTAAAGAAAATACCCGCCCAGGAAGTAAAATAAAAACCACAAGCCGATTGAGATCCAATTCGTACTTGCCATCAATATATTGAAGCCGCCCATGAGGTCTGGTGTGTTTGCAGTGTTTGCGGCATTTATGGTATCGCCGGAAAAGTGCATCGTCCCTAAAAACGCAGTGCCAAGAATCAAAATAAAAGCAATCCAGATCAGGAATTGCGTCAATCCAACTAATGCCACACCGATAATTTTTCCCAGCATCAACTGAAAAGGCTTTACGGAACTGACGATGATTTCGGCTATCCTATTGGTTTTTTCCTCCATTACGCTGCGCATCACGCTCATGCCATAAAACAACATGAAAAAATATAAAACCATCCCAGAGCCATATCCAATGGCATAAGAAGAAATGGCATTCCCCTCTTCACCTTTGTCGTTAATGCTTTTTAAGGAAATTGTATTTTTTTGGATTTTTTCTAAATCACTCGTACTCAATCCTGCGGTTTTCATCCTTTCTTCAACGAGTACATGATTCAACTGGTCCGAAATGTCATTTTCTGTTTCAATTCCCAATTGATCTTTACTATAAAGTTCAAATTTAACTTTTGCATCCTTATCAAAATCCGGGATGGACAAAAAACCATCATATTGGTCATCCTTGACGGCTTGTTTCAACTCCTGGCTAGTGGCGTTTTCAAAAACAAAAATCAAATTATTTTTATTTTCTAATTTGTTTTTGAATAAAGAACTTTGATCGTTTACCACCACTGTTTTCTTGCTGGTGCTGCCTACTGCCAAATATCCGATAAGAAAAGACATCCCAATAAAGATTACCGGAATCAACAAAGTCATGATAATGAATGAACGCTTGCGTACCCTGGTTAAATATTCTCTCTTTATAATAAGTAAGGTTTTCATTTTTATTTTGATAAAGTGTTTAAGTAAATGTCCGATTCCCTAATTAGCTCAAAAATTCCCTCGAATCTTTCGTGCCTTGTACCTGACGGATAAAAATCTCATTTAATGTAGGCAGTATCTCTTTAAATGAATGAATCTGGTTACCCTGATTTAAGTAATATTGCAATACAGCGTTGGAAGTTGCGTTTTCTTTTAAATGAAACAATAAATGATTGCCTTCCTGCTTTAAGATATCTATACCTTCTGGTGGTGTCACAAAGATATTTTCCATTTCAAGGCTGAACATATTTCCTTTAAAGTCCTGTTTTATTTGGGCCACTTTACCATCCAATACCTTTTTTCCTAAATTAATTAATGCAATCTGGTCACAGATTTCTTCAACTTGTTCCATTCTGTGCGTGCTGAAAATAATGGTTGTGCCTTCTTGCGCCAACCTGAATATTTCTTCTTTTAAGACATTCGCATTCACCGGATCCAAGCCGCTGAAAGGCTCATCCAGAATCAACAGTTCAGGTTGATGGATTACCGTAATTACAAACTGCAATTTTTGGCTCATCCCCTTACTCAAATCCTCTACTTTTTTATCCCACCAGGTTACCATGTCCAATCTCCTGAACCAATCCTTGCTTCTTTCTATCGCTTCTTTTTTGGACAAACCTTTTAGCTGGGCAAGATAAATCGCCTGTTCCCCGATTTTCATTTTTTTATATAATCCCCGTTCTTCGGGCATGTAACCCATTTTGCTTGTATGTTTTTCAGCATCGAGGATTTCACCATTTAGTAATATTTTTCCTGAATCCTGATAAAATATCCCGGTTATCATCCTGAGCAAAGTGCTTTTTCCGGCACCATTAGGACCCAATAAACCAAAAATACTTCCTTTGGAAATATCAAAACTGATATCATCAACCGCTTTTTGAGTTGCATAATATTTTATAAGATTTTGAACAGACAATAAGGTCATTTGTGGAAAATATTTTATTTAAAGAAGCGAAAATAAAGTATTTTGAATTATCCGATTATCATTTCACGAATAAGTTTTTCTGCAACACGCTCATCCTTGTTTTCCAAAAGGAAAAGCGCCATAAGATTAGGACAAGACTAATTTCATGGCGCTTTTCAAAACTCATTGGATTATTCAAGGAAAATCCAATTACCTACTTCACTATTTTATCATTTATGCTGATTCCCTTGCCGGAAATATTAAGGAGATAAATACCTTGGGGCAAATCATTCATTTTTATTTTTAATGGCGTATTAAGGGCATTTTCTTTTGCATGAATTACTTTAACGGACTTGCCGCTCACATCATTCAAAATGATGGTAACTTCCGGATGGCTTTCTTTTATTTCTATATACAAAATATCGTTGGTAGGATTTGGATAAGCTTTGAATCCCATTTTCTGCGCAAGGACATTGATTCCTGTTGGCTGGTCAATATTGATTTCCATAGAATCGGCATAGCCGGGCGCTGCAACAGAAACAGCTTTGGCCCATACAGTCCCATTTGTTTGGGCAGTTACCAAGCCGGTTGGGGAAACAGTCGCAGTTCCCGTTCCAGGTACAATGCTCCAGGTTACAGCTTGATTTAGGGAGGATGGGAGGACGGTCGCTAACATTTGTAAGGTACCACTGGTTGTCGTGATTGTAGCAGGTACATTATTTTCAGTATGTACCGCTATGCTTGTATCATATACACTTAAATCAAAATTCTGTGCATAAGCCCGATTTTCAATACCTCGGTTTTCGGTCCATATAGCAACGGATTGTCCATTTACATTTTGAGTAAATGCAAATCTGCCTTTGTTTAGGGCGGATGGCTGCGGTATTATTGTACTGCTTAATTCCACATCCTGACTTGGGAGCAAGAACTCGCCATTTTCATCCAGAGCAGTCCCTTTTATTAAATAAGTGACATCACTGCAAACCATAAATACCGGTTTGTCATTGTTTAATGCTAAATTTCCTTGCTGAGCATAACGATCCGTACCAATGGGATAAACTTCCTTCCCCAATACATTCAGCATCCTTGTTCCATCTGATTTTTTAAATTTTTGGATAAAAGTGCCATATTCGCTTTGCGTCGAATTACTAAAACTGGACACTGCCCATACATAAGGGGAATTAGGGGAAAGTGCAATTTCCGTTGTTTGTTCGCCAGGTTCTGAATTTGCGGAATAGTCAGAAAAAGCAGCCCCATTGATTCCATAAGGCAAAGAGCCGTCAGGATTGATACGCTGAACCCAAGAGTTGAAATGGTTGGAAAGTCCGCTGGAATAATAACCAACATAAGTAGTATCCGCATCATTGATTACAGAATAATACCTTGCCGCACTTGTTGCTTCATTGGTCAATTGTGCACTTGCTGTCCAAAGGCTATCCCCGTTATTGTCAAACCTCTGGGCATAAAAGGTTGTGTTGATCCCGAAGGAACCTTTTTGAAAAGCCATTACAAATCCGCTGTCACTCATGGGCACTATTTGCCCACGGGTAGCCTTTCCGCCAAGTGAAAATTCTTTAGGAGTTGCCCAAGCAGCAACGCCGGTTGGGCTTATCTTTTGCATGCTCAATTTATTGTTGTTGTTCCAAGCAACTATGATATCGCCGTTAGACAGGCTGGCTGGATAAGGAGAGAGTCCCGCACCCAATACGACCCCATCTGGGCCGTTCCATTGACTAATGCCTGCTTGATTCACATTGTAGATGACAGCTGCGGCACTGACGCTTCGTTCATCCTGCATCGCAATAATTAAATCATCCTTGTTATCCAGACAGATATTGAATACATAAATAGCAGAACCTGAAGTATGCTGATTGACCAAAACGCCATCGGGGCCCAATAGTTTATTTCCGGCACTATCCAATAACTGGGCACGCATTTCATAATTACCGCCGTTATTCCGATAAAAGGCAATCCATGTTTTACCATTTGGAGTTGATAATGCTTGCAAGTCCGAAGCTTCCATGGCAGAAACCTCGAGGTTGACAGCGGTGTTGCTGTTCCATTGTGCCATTGCCGAAACAGAAAACAAGCCCAAAGCCAGAGTGCTGAGTAAATTTTTCACATTTTTCATAATTGTTATTTTAATTCAGAACAAAGAAAAGGAAAGGATATATCATTTCATAAACTAATTTAAGTTAAATCAGAACTTTCTATTTTAAATAAAATTCCTTATTTTTAAACCTGAACTGCAAAATTCCAAGTCGATGTACTATCAGTTAAAAGATCTTAAAATATTGATACAATCCATGTCAGGTGCAGAAAAGAGGCACTTCACATTAGCTTCCTCTATTTATCCATCTACGGGGAAAGCGCCCTTATACCTTCAATTATTTTGGACGCTTGCCAAACCAGAATCAGAACTTTCTGAATTTACGGGCAGTTTTGATCCTACCATATTATATTCTGCAAAAAAACAATTATTTGAAAATATCCTCAAAAGTCTCCGGCGTTTTCATCAGGAAAAATCGATAGAAATAAAAATACAAAATTATCTTTCCGATGTGGAGGTGTTATTGGGACTTAGTTTGCCGGAACAAAGTCTTTATATTTTAAAAAAAGCATCTGCCCTTGCTGTTAAGTATGAGAAATTCAGACTGTTGTTACAAATTTTTGAATGGGAACGGCGGTTGAATATGGTATTGGCCAAACAAGAACACAGCATTCAGGAAATTTCAATTAAAGAAGAAGATACCCTTCGAAAGCTTATTCAGATCGTACACTTAGAAAATATTTACAGTAAAGCAAAAGACATGAAAAAACTTCAGGGATCCATAAAGGAAAATATGCAGGCCATGTTGGAAAAAGAAACAATCAATGCCCCGGGGATGATTACATTGGAAGAATGTACTTCTCAAAATGCAAAATTTTACTTTAATTTCATTCATACCTTGTTTCACTGGATGACCTATAACCACAAGATGGCATATACTTTCAGCAAAGAATTGCTTAATCCAGAAGTACGGTCCATAATGCCTAACGATTACTTGGACGGCATATTGGAACATGTGACTTCCTGCATTCAAATAGGGGAATTTGAGGAAGCTTTGGAAGGACTTGATTTTGCGGCTAACTATATCAATGACATGAAATTAAGCCAGACGCCTGCATTCAGCACTAAAGTTTTCTTTTATACAACCGGATATCGATTAGTGCTTTACAATTATATGGGAGAAAAAGAAAAGCTGACAGCAGCCATCAAAACGATTGAGGAAGAATTGAAATTTCATGAAAAACACATGCCTTTAGAGGCAAAACAAGTGCTCCTTGCCAATTTAATGAATGCTTATGTCGGGATTGGGAATTGGGAAAATGTCAACGCTTTATGGAATCGTTTATTCAATAAAGCATCTAAAACAATCCGCAGGGAAATTTATGATGATCTGTTTCTATTCCGTTTATTCAATCTGTTACAAAGTGAAATCTATGCCATCTTACCATCAATGGCATTGTCCGCAATCCGGAATTATAAACAGTCTGAAAGTCCGGAAAAACAATTTAATGTAGAACTTAAAATAGCAACTTTATGTTTAAAGGAATGCGACCTTGAACATCCTAAAATTAGGGAAGAATTATTGAGCAATATCAAAATGATATTGACAAGACATATTAATAACATGAATGGCGCTCCTGATTTTCAGGAACATTATAGCTTTTATATCATCTGGACTGAAAGCATTTTACAAAAAGAACCTTTTTATAAAATTGCAGCCAAATGGTTTTCCGGTTTTATGCAGGAAAAAGAATAGACTATTAGGTGCTGCATTTCCTCATCTATCAAACTCATATATCTTCCTGTCATAGGCTTTCGATCTTGCAGAATCGATGGTTGCGATTTTTCCGTTAAACCTTATTTCTCGAATTGGGGAAACGCAATGGCATAGCTCTTCTCGACCTTGTTCTTGAGTGATTTTCTCTGCTTTAAGAAATATGGTGTCTATAGATTCGTCTGGATATTTGATGTAAAATGTGTCAATTCCATACTTAGAACTGATACCTGTAACCCAACTTGACCTCATGATGGCTAAATCGTCATTACCAGGATAATGCTCCATTAATTTGGTTTGCTCCCAAAAGGTAGTGCTTGCCATATCAATTTTATTGGGATCATCCACATACCGCCAGCCTTTTTCAATATAATACAATGTGGAACTATCCAATGTATTGAAATCCAATGCTACACCGTTATGTTTAACCACAAAATATAACTCTTCATCAAAAAACGGGACGGTACAACAAACTCTATTTGGAAACTTGTTACATCCAGCTAAAGCTAAACAACAAACAAAAAATAATGTCCTTTTCATTGACTTCCACAAAAAAACACAAAATATTCCTAACTTCAAAATGCTTCCCTTTGATTTGTGGCTTGGGTAGTTTTTGAACATATTTTATTACCTTGCTTCATTAATTTGTATTTCAATATCTAAAATAAAATCGTTTTGCTTATGAACATAAAATTACTCGTCGTTCTGAGCTTATTCCTGCCTAATTGCCTTTGGGCACAATATCAAATAAAAGGTATAGCTAAAGATAACAAAGGCAATCGCATTGACTTTGCAGGAGTAATATTAAGCAAGGGAAATATCTCCATCTCGGGAACAATTACAGATAGTGCAGGTACTTTTATTTTCACGAATATTGGAAAAGGAGACTATGATTTATCAATTAGCTATTTGAATACATTCGAAAATAAGATCGCATTGAAAATAGAAAGCGATACATTTGTTGCCATGACGCTTGACTCCACTTTCAAGCAACTGGACGAGGTTGTGATTGATGGAAAGAAACCAATAATAGAAAGAAAAATTGACCGATTAGTCTTTAATGTAGAAAATTCTATTGGAGCAAGTAGCGGCAAGCATTAGGTGCCATTAAAGCATCGCCGGGAGTAATGATAAAAGACAATAATATTTCCTTAATTGGCAAAAGTAATGTTGCTGTTCTGATAGATTATAAGATTGTACACATGTCAGGGGAAGAATTAATTAATTTCCTCAAATCCATTCCCGCAGATGACATACAGCGTATTGAAGTCATTACTACTCCGCCTGCAAAATATGATGCGGAAGGAAACAGTGGTTTAATCAACATTGTTTATAAAAAAGGAAGAAAAAATACTACTTTCAGTTACAATAAAAACAGGCTAAAGTTATGGACAAGCATAGATGGGCAAACAGGATATGAAACCTCAGAAGAAATGGCCGATATCTATTACCCATTAGATACCTGGAATGAAGTCCTAAATTCTAAAAATAAACAAGATCATTTATCAGGAAGATTAGCATTAGACTATGATATTTCGGACAGGTCTTCAATTGGCATTCAATATTTAGGGAACATAGCTACTCCAAGTGATAAGGATCAAAATCATATCAATATGTTTAACTCAGATAGTGATTTAACATCCTACAGCCTATCTGAAGGGAATAGCAAAAAATTGAACAAAAGCCATTCTTTGAATATGCATTATATACAAACGCTGGATTCCATGGGCAGAATAATATCCCTAGATTTAGATTATTTCAATTATGAAATCAATCAAGACAGAGTGTTCACAAGCGAAAATTTTCTGCCTGCCGGAATTTCTATAGACTATTTATCGGCACTCAATCAAAGCGAGCAAAAAATCAATAATTACGGTGCCAAAATTGATATGGAGCATCCAACTAAATTTGCCCAACTCTCTTATGGGATAAAAGCTACTGCCACTCAAACCGATAGCCGGGTCAGTTATTTCAACACTATTTCAGGGAATCCTTTATTGGATCCGGCAAAGAGTGACGGGTTCAAATATAAGGAAGACCTGTATGCGGCATATATTGATGCTTCAAAAGAGATAAATAAGCAATGGCAAATGAAATTTGGGTTGAGGGTAGAGCAGACCCAAACGATTGGTTTATCCAGATCTTATGGGCAAGAGGATAAAAACCATTATGCAAAATTGTTTCCCTCCTTGTATGTGCTGCACAAAATCAATGATAAGAATTCCATTAATCTCAATTACGGCCGGAGAATCAAAAGACCTGAATTTTGGGAATTGAATCCTTTTCGGTGGTATATGAATGCAACTTCTTATTCAGTAGGAAACCCGTTTTTGCAACCTTCCTTTTCGGATAACTTAGAACTGACTTACTCCTATAATTACAAACTTTCTTCTACTTTAATGGTATCCAGAGTACAGAATGGCTTTTCGCAAGTACCTACGATCGATGTTGTTAACCAACTTCAAATTTATATTCGTCAGAATTATTTCACCGCTTACATGTATGGATATTCCCAGACTTATTTATTCAATAAATATGCGTGGTGGCAAAATATAAACCAAGCAGTATTGTATTATAGTCAAACGCATTTTACGAATAAGGACATCCAGGCACCTGCGCAAAATGGATTAGGGTTCAATATGTCAACCAACAATACCTTTAAACTTAATAAAGCCAAAACAATGGAAGGGGAATTAAATGCTTCGGCCAACTTTCCCAACAAGGATGTCTTGTATCAAATAACACCTTCCTATAGCGTAGATATAGGATTTAGAATTCTTTTTTGGAATAATGATTTACAAATTGGGGTTTCGGCACAGGATATTTTTAAAACGAGTACCACGACTGTCACTACATTTACTGATGGCATAAAACAGACCTACAACATTTATAATGATAACCGTCGTTTCAGACTGGCGATAGTTTACAAAAGTGGCAATAGCAAAATATCCATTAAAGAGCGTTCATTTGGTAATGAAGATATCAAAAACAGAGCTAAGCAATCATAGCGTTGATTTTCATTAGTTTGCTCGCGAAAGCCATTAAAGCCTTATTTTACTGTCAATATCCTAATATCCGCATCTTCCATACCAAAATCAATATGCAAAACATTTCCCGATAGCAAGCCCTCTGCGCGTTCCGGCCATTCAATAATGCAAATAGCGTTTTGTTGTTGCAGCATATCTTCAATCCCCGCATTGATGGCTTCTTCTTCATCTTTTATACGGTACCAGTCCGAATGGTAAATTGTTTTTGAAATTCCATTTTCATCTTTAAAATGATATTCATTGATTAGTGAAAATGTAGGGCTGCTTACGGCTTCTTCAGTTTTTAAATACGCACATAATGCACTTGTAAAAGTGGTTTTTCCGGCGCCCAAGCCGCCATGTAATGCAATAACCGGCTCATTTTTTATCCATGCCCATATTTGTGGCATAATTTCATTAATCTGGTCGAGTGTATATCTTATTTGTCTTTTCATGCTCCTTTTATTTCCTAAAACAATAAAACACCTGAAATTTGCTGGTTCAGGTGTTTTATTGACAAAATATCATGATCTAAAAACGGGTTGGTTACCTGATTAAAGTAACGGACCCTGATTGCCTGAACCGTTCCTGGGTATTAGCACAATTGGCATCTATTTCCCAAACATAAGCGCCCATTGGTGCTCGTTTGCCGTCCACTTTGCCATCCCATCTTACATTAGGGTCAATGGTGCTAAATACTTCTTTTCCCCAACGGTCAAAAATCCTAAAGTAATTTATTTTTGCAAATTGCAAGTTTGAAATACCAAAGGTATTAGAAGCCGGGGAACTGCTTTCAGGTGAAAAAGCATTGGGCAAATTCACTCTATCACAAGGCGTGCGCACGATTACAGAATCCATTACACGGCAGCCGTCAGTGTTGGTAACAGTAAGATAATAGGTCAAATTATATGGCGGGATTGCTTTTGTAATGGGATCACCCGTTGAGCCAACGCCTGCAAATCCGATATCGGGCGTCCACAAATAAGTGTATTGGTCACCAAGAGTAGTTTTTGGTCCACCTAAAATAGTTGCGGATCCGTCGCTTAGCGTACGGTCGGCACCAGCATCGGCTTGGATGTTGCTGACTTTAACCTCAACCGGAGATTTCACGATACAGTTGGGTGCATAATATGCAGTAGCGGTATACTCTGTAGAAAATTCAGGCCAGACTTTTACAAATTGACCTTCTAAAGTATTAATCCTATAATCAGGAGCCCAACGGAAACTGTCTGCGCCGAAAGAAAGTATGGATAAATCAAGGGTGTCGCCCTGGCAAATCAAGGTATCGTTGCTTATTGTAATAGAAGGGTGCGCAGAAATAAAAATCCGTTCGCAGTCGGTACCCACATTCGGCAATCCTTGATTAATCGTTAAATAAGCCGTATGTATGCCGGGTTCTGAATAAGAAAAAACGGGGTATTGTAAATTTGAAGAAGTAATGGACGCCGTGGTGCAGGGTTCGAATTTCATTTTACTTAAAGTCTGGTCATTATTTCCACTAAACATAAATAACGCACCGCTATCTTCCACTATTCCAGACAAAGAAATAGGTTGTACATAACCAGCCACATTCCCGTGATTGACTGCAGTGGGTGGGTTTGCGATAGACTGATTATCCCATTTCAAAGCCACCAAACTTGCAGTCCCCTTATTTAAAACATAAGCATAATAAGCATCACATCCTCTTGTAATGGCAATACCAACGGGTGCCTTAATCCTGCCGGTCATATCGCCAAGATCGACAATGAAAGGCGTATTCGCCAAAGAATTTCCAAAAGATATACGGACAAGGTTACTTGCTGTTTCATTTGGCACCAAAATATGCCAATTCCCTAATTCCACAATAGCGGCAAATCCGCTTGCACCCGAAAATTGGTTGTTGATATTCCCTAAATTTTCTACTGCAGGTGTGCTATTGATATCCGTTCCAAAAGTCAAGCGCAATAATTCATCATCATCTGTAAATGAAAAACCATACCATTGGTCACCATCTTGGGCAAGGTATAATTTTTTAGCTAAGGGAATGGCACTGGAAATCGTACCTAAATCGTTCTCTACGGGAGCCGCTTTTAATCCATTTGGGAAATCGTAACGCACAAGTTTAAAACCAGTGGGCGCATTTACCAATACAAATACTTTCCAGACATCAGTTTTTACCGCATACAGGCCATTTGAATTTGCAAAATAACCTATGGGGGAAGTCTGCGTAGCATCTCCCGAATAGCCATTTTCAAATTTAAATCGGATTAAACCGCCATCACTATTCAAGGTAAACGCATAGTTCGCACCTTCATCTTGCGCCATTACCACGGCATTCGGCTTATTGACTGAGGCCATGATACCGGAGTTGAAGCCATTCGGCGCCGCATACAAATCCGGCGGGCAAAAAGACCAATTGTAATTACTTGCACCTTCCACCACATCCAAGGGTGTTATTTCATGATCAGCGCAAACAGTATCCGGCAATTTGAAATAATCGTTATCTGTCTGTGCGGAAACACCTTTAGAAAACGAGAAAAACAAAAAACAAGAGGACGCAATTAAAAGTATCTTTTTGCTCATATTTGCAATATATAAAATCGAAAAAAATTTATTTTTTATTAGTATCAAGACACCAAAAGTATGAAAATCTTGAAAAGTTTCGCTAATGTAATAAGTTTATTGGAAACTTCTATAAAAAATCACTAATTTTATTTCCAAAAATAAATTCAACAATGACTAAATCTACTGCATTTTCAGTTACTACAATATTCATTATAAGTGCTTTGTATTCAATTTCCGGCTTTGGAAAGGAAGGGATGTGGCAACCCGGAAAGCTGAAAAGACAGGAAGGCAATATGCAAAAGATGGGATTAAAGATCCCAATCGAAAAAATTTATAATGAAGACGGTACCGGCCTAAATAATGCCGTAGTCATTTTTGGCAGTGGCTGCACAGGCGAAATAATTTCAAATAACGGATTGGTTCTGACCAACCACCATTGCGGTTACGGCACTATCCAGTCTTTAAGTTCAACAGAACATAATTATCTTGTGGACGGTTTTTGGGCAAGCAGTAATCAAACAGAAATCCCCTGTCCCGGACTTACAGTAAGGTTTGTCCGCAAGACAGAAGAGGTAACGGATTATGTCCTTGATGGAGTTTCGGATACCATGCCGCAGGAACAACGAAACAAAATAATTGCCGAAAGGGTTTCTGAATTGGAAAAAGCTTATAAGAAAACAGAAAACCTGGATGCCGAAGTAAAACCATTTTATGAAGGGAATCAATATTGGGTAACCTTGACCGAAACATTCAGTGATGTCCGCCTTGTGGGAACACCACCGAACGGCATCGGAAAATTCGGGGCGGATACCGACAATTGGATGTGGCCAAGGATGACCGGCGATTTTTCCATGTTTCGCGTGTATGCCAATAAAGACAATAAACCTGCAGCATATGACATCAGTAATATACCTTATAAAACAAAGACATTTTTCCCGATTTCCACTTCAGGTTATAAAGAAGGCGATTTCACAATGGTATATGGTTTCCCTTACACCACCCGCGAATACATTACATCTTATCAATTGGCAGAGGTAGCAGAAATCATGGACCCTATCAGGATAAAAGCAAGGAATGCAAGATTGGAAGTTTTGGATAATGCCATGCGCAACAATCCGGAAATATTTTTAAAATATGCCGCCAAGCAATCTTCAATCAGCAATGGTTACAAGAAATGGCAAGGCGAATTGCAAGGTTTGGCAATCAATAGCGTAATGGAAAAAAAACAAGCTTATGAAAAAGATTTTCAAATTGCTGCAACAGCAAATGTGGATTTTCCAGAAGATAAAATGATTTTGCCAAGAATAAAAGCTGCGGTAAACGGCCATAAAAACGCATTGATTGCTTCGGAATATATCCGTGAAACAGTAATGGGGGTTGAAGCCGTGAGCCAGGCCAAAATTTTCAATGACCTGTTGAATTTGTACCGAAAAAATGCTTCCTCCACAGAATTGCAATACTTTTTTGACGAATCAAAAACCAAATTAGGCAATTTTTACAAAAATTATGATGCAGCGACGGATCAAAAAGTTTTTCTGGTACTTATGCCGGTTTACATGAACCAAGAAGAGCAAATCGTGGCACCGGAATTGAGGAAAATCCAATATAATGCCGGTAACAATTATCAAAATTGGGCAAATTACTTATTTCAGGAAACAGCAATTATCGATGAAGATAAAATGGACGCATTTTTAGACAAACCCAATCCTGCCGATACTTTAACCTTTAAGGAAGATCCTGCATTTAAAATTTATGCTGCCATAGCTGATTTTAAAACAAAGGAATTGGATCCTGCATTAAACAGTTATGAAAAAACAATGGCGCCTTTAAATTACATGTACATGAAAAGGCAATTGGAATACCTGAATAGTGGGAGGGATTTTTATCCTGATGCCAACCAAACTTTAAGGCTAACTTATGGACAGGTACAAAGTATCGATTTAGGCACGAGTAATCAATATCAAACTACTTTAAACGATTTGATACCAAGGCATAATGCAGGGGTAGAGGAATTTAATATCCCGCAAAAACTTCGGGATTTAAATCAAACGAAAAACTTTGGCAGATGGAGCGTAAATGGTACCGTTCCAATTAATTTCATCGCAAGCAACCACACCAGCGGCGGTAATTCCGGAAGCCCTGTTTTAAATGGTAAAGGCGAACTGATCGGTTTGAATTTTGACCGGATTTGGCAAGGCACCATGAGCGATTTATATTATGACCCCAATTTGTGCAGGAATATTTCAGTTGACATCCGCTATGTATTGTTCATCGTTGAAAAATACGGCAACGCCAGTTGGTTATTCAAGGAAATGAAATTGGTAAAATAATTTGCAAAGAAAACAAAGCTCATGTCTCAAATCTCAAATCTCAAATCTAATAAAGTCGCACTTATTCCCGCAAGATACGCATCCTCACGGTTTCCAGGGAAATTAATGGAAAAATTAGGGGACAAAACAGTGATATTGACCACTTATGAAGCTACCGTAAATACGGGATTATTCGATAGTGTATTTGTCGTTTGCGACAGCGATATTATTTATGATGAAATAACCAGCAATGGCGGAAAAGCCATAAAAAGTAATGTCTGGTTTGAATGTGGGACAGACAGGATTGCCGCAGCAGCATTGACTTTACCCGAAGCGGAAATTATTGTGAATGTTCAAGGAGACGAGCCTTTTACCAATGCAGCATCTTTGCGTGATCTATTGAATGAATTTGAAAATGATCCCGAATTACTGGTCGCTTCTTTAATGCATATCATAGATGAACCTGAGGCCATCACTAATCCCAATAATGTAAAAGTGGTGGTGGACAAATATTCAAATGCTCTTTTATTTTCCCGTTCCGTCATCCCTTTTCACCGAAATAAAAATAGCAATCCGGTTTATCGTAAACATATCGGCATCTATGCCTTTCGGAGAAAAATGCTGTTGGAATTTGCCCAACTGCCTCCAACGCCATTAGAAACCGCCGAACAGTTAGAAGGTATGCGTTATTTAGAAAATGGGATAAAAATGAAAATGGTTTTGGCAAAAGAGGGTGCCATTGGGATAGATACACCTAAAGATTTGGCGCAGGCAAAGCAGTTGCTAAATGCAAGATTTAAAAACTGAATTTCATAACATTTCAAAAAAAAATACGTTCTTTACCCTTAATATGCACTACATAAAGTTATTGCTCACATTTTGCCTTTTGGCTCTTACTTCTGTTATTTACGCTCAATTTTCTGTTCTTCAAGGAAATATAACCGACGAAAATGGTCAGGCACTTTTCCAGGCTTCCATCATGCAAACGGGTACCAGTAATGGGATTTCAAGTAATGCATCGGGTGAATTTTCTTTAACCCTGCCTGCTGACCAAAAAATTGGTATTCGTATTTCCTTGTTGGGTTATGAAATGGAAAGTTTCAGCGTTAAAATCAAAGCCGGCGATACACTTCAAAAAAATATCCATCTTGTCAGGTTAAGGAGCAATAATATTGAAGTGCAGATCAAAGATCAACGGTTGCGCGATGAAGCGGGGAGTATGCGCATCAATACGGCGAAAGTAAACGAGCTGCCAAGTACTGTGGGAGGGATTGAGGGTTTATTGAAAATTCTGGTAGGTTCCCATAATGAACTGACTTCTCAATATACGGTTCGGGGTGGAAATTTTGACGAAAACTTGGTGTATGTCAATGATTTTGAAATTTACAGGCCATTTTTGGTAAGAAGCGGACAACAAGAAGGTTTGAGTTTTATCAATGCGGATTTAGTAAGCGGCGTCAATTTTTCGATTGGCGGCTTTCAGGCAAAATATGGCGATAAGATGTCCTCCGTTTTGGATGTAACTTATAAAAAACCCAAGGAATTTGGGGGTTCTGTAATGTTGAGTTTGTTGGGTGCGCAGGCACATTTAGAAGGTGCTACAAAAAATAAAAAGCTAACTTATTTAATCGGCGCGCGTCAAAAATCCAATCAATACCTCTTACAATCCCAACCGACCAAAGGGCAATACAATCCTTCCTTCACTGATGTTCAGGGCTTAATCAACTACAAATTCAATGACCGCTGGGAAGCTGAAATCATTGCGAATTATGCACGGAACCGTTTTGAATTTATTCCACAAAAATCAGAAGAGGCTTTTGGTTTTGTCAATGAAGTGTATAAATTAGTTACTTATTTCAATGGCCAGGAAATGGATCAGTTTGATTCTAAATTTGGCGGAGCTTCCTTAACTTTTAAGCCCAATAGCAAATTAAGTCTAAAATTATTGGCTTCCGGTTTCCAAACCAATGAATCTGAAACTTATGACATTCGTGGTGAATACGGATTATTTGCCGTGGAATCCGATTTGGGGAAAAATGATTTCGGTCAGACAAAAGCAAGTTTGGGTTCAGGTGAAATCCATGATTTTGCACGGAATTACTTAAGTGCAAATGTGGGTACAATCGCACACCGCGGCTCTTATAACGCAAAAAGACATTTCTTATTTTGGGGACTGGATGCCACTTTGGTTTCTGTTCAGGATCAGTTATTGGAATGGCAAAGAAGGGATTCGGCAGGGTTTTCCCAACCTTTCGACACTTCCGCATTGCTGATGGCGAAAAGCTACCACGCAGACAACGACCTTGATTATACGAGAGTTTCGGCTTTTCTGCAGGATAATATTTTACTAAGTAATCAAATGACTCTAAACTTAGGTGTCCGTGCCACTTATAGTTTTTTGAATAAAGAAATGCTGATTAGTCCTAGGCTTCAATACTCTTTTAAACCTAAGTGGGAAAAAGACATTGTTTTCCGTTTTGCTACGGGGATATACGACCAGCCTGCGTTTTATCGGGAAATGCGGGATGTGGAAGGTAAGCTGAACACGGATTTAAAAGCCCAAAAATCATTTCATGTAGCGGGGGGACTGGATTATAATTTTTCCATGTGGGGCGACCGTCCGTTTAAAGTAACAGCTGAAGTGTATTATAAAGATCTTTGGGATTTGGTGCCTTATGAATACGACGATGTACGCATCCGCTACTTTGCCAATAACAATGCACGGGGTTATGCTTATGGTGGCGAACTGCGTTTATTCGGTGATTTGGTAAAGGATGCGGAATCCTGGGTGAGCGTAGGTTATTTAAAAACAGCAAACCAAATTTATGATCCACTTACGGAGACTTATTCAAAAATGTTTCCAAGGCCAACGGATCAAAGATTGAATTTCGGCATGTTCTTTTCCGATTATTTACCAAGGAATAAAAATTTCAAGATGTACCTGAATATGGTTTATGCCACAGGATTGCCTTTTAGCCCGCCGGGAAAAGCATTGGAACCTGGATCGCAACTCCGCATTCCTGATTATAAAAGAGTCGATATTGGTTTTTCCGCTTTATTATTGGATGGCAAAAGCAGGACACGGAGGGCATACAGCGTTTTCAATGCGTTTAAATCAATATGGCTGAGCGCTGAGGTGTTCAATCTTTTAGGAATCGAAAACACGCTTTCCTATCAATGGATTCAGGATTTTACTTCTGAAAAAACTTATGCAGTTCCTAACAGATTGACTTCCCGGTTAATCAATGTGAAACTGGCGATGAGCTTTTAATTTTTATTGAAAAATAGTGCATAAAAAACCGCCCCGGCAAAGACCAGGGCGGCAGAACTTTACTTACTAACCCATTGTAAGTAATGCAAATTTCCTAAAAAAGAATGGCAATCGGAAATGTATTTTATAAAATATGTAGATACTTGATTAATAATCAATCGTAAAAAGAAAGTGAAGCAATTTAGTTTTATAAGCTTCTTTATTGTTTTCCCACGAAATATTGCACTGCAAGTATATAACCCTGCAGTCCTAAGCCACAAATCACACCTTTGGCATTTGCTGAAATATAAGAATGCTGCCGGAATGCTTCCCTTGAAAAAATATTCGAGATATGTACTTCGATCACAGGTTGCTGAATAGCAGCCACGGTATCCGCAATAGCAATACTTGTATGCGTATAAGCAGCAGCATTTAGGATAATGCCAGCACTGTTTCCACTGTTTTGTAGTTTTGAAATAAGCGCGCCTTCCTCATTACTTTGAAAATAATCAAATAGAATTTCAGGAAATTGGACCTTCAGGTTTTCTAAAAAACTTTCAAAGCTTTCTTTGCCATAAATTTCAGGTTCGCGAGTTCCCAAAAGATTCAAATTAGGCCCATTTATTATCGAGAGTTGCATCAGGTAATTTATTTAAAGGTCAAAAGTACAATTTCTTGTGTTGGTTTTCTCTTTATTCATATCAAAAAAATAACCCTTTAAATCCCCCTATCCACATGAAACGATATTATAAATAAATATTAACTTTACACCCAAATAAAAATTATTCAATAACATGAAAAGACTCCCAATGTATGTAGCTGGTTTGGCTATAAGCACACTTGGAATCGCGGCTTGCAACAATACTTCCAATGACGGAACGACTGCTGGGAAGCCCAAAGATTTTAAATTCATCGACCTTGCAAACATGGACACAACCATTAGCCCCGCAGAGAATTTCTTCTTATACGCAAATGGACATTGGTTGAAGAACACCGAAATTCCTGGCGATCAAACCCGATGGGGAAGTTTCAACTTGCTGAATGAGGAAACCATGAATAACCTGGATTCCATTATGCAAAGTGCCATAAGTAATACTAAGGCGGCAAAAGGAAGCAACGAAAAAATGGTAGGCGATTTCTTCAAAAGTGGAATGGACACCGCGAAAATCAATGCAGCCGGGATAACCCCGATGAAACCTACCCTGGATCGTATCAATGCCATTGCAAATCCTACGGAATTACTGAAAGAAATCACGCTGGAACATACGCAGGGCTTTTCTCCGGTATTCGGATTTTATGTTTCCCCGGATGACAAGGATATCACCAATCAAATCTGCCAATTCTACCAAGGAGGCTTAGGTTTGTCCACAAAAGACGATTATTTTGATAAAGACAAAAGATCTGTAGAAAATAGGGCAGCATATCTAAAGTACATTCAGTATATTTTGGTGCAAATGGGCCAAACCGAAGCTGATGCACACAAAAATGCTCAAGCAATTTTCAATTTGGAAACCAAATTGGCAGCTAACTCCTTGACGCCGATTGAGCAACGCGACCCTCAAAAATTATACAACAAATTTGCGGTTAAATCTTTGAATACCGAAACGCCGAATATTGACTGGTCCGTACTTCTCCAAGACCTAAAAGCAAAAGGTCAGGATTCCGTAATTATCGGTATGCCTCAATTCTTCAAAGCACTTTCCAAAGAAATCAAAGAAACACCTCTTGATACCTGGAAACAATATTTGGCATTCCATTCCGTAAGTGGCATGGCGCCATTTTTAAGCCAGAATTTCAGTGACCTGAGTTTTGGCTTTTATGGCAAAACGCTAAGTGGCCAAAAGGAACAACAACCTCGCTGGAAAAGGGTGATCAGAGTTGTGGATGGCAATATCGGTGATGCTTTGGGACAACTGTATGTAAAGAAATATTTCCCTCCGGACGCTAAAAAAAGAATGGACGAATTGGTGAAAAACTTGCAATCTGCATTTGGCGAAAGGATTAAAGATTTAGACTGGATGAGTGATGTTACCAAACAAAAGGCATTGGCAAAATTAAATGCATTCACAACTAAAATCGCTTATCCCGACAAATGGAAAGATTATTCCTCCGTTACAATTACGGATGATAACTATGTTCAAAATGTCATTAATTCCAGCGTATATGAATACAATCGTGAAATCAATAAATTGGGTAAACCTATCGACAAATCAGAATGGGGCATGACGCCTTCAACCATCAACGCATATTATAATCCGGGATGGAATGAAATCGTTTTCCCAGCAGGTATTTTACAATTCCCCTTCTTTGATTTCAGCGCAGACGATGCCGTAAATTATGGTGGAATCGGTGGTGTAATCGGACATGAAATGACACATGGTTTTGATGACCAAGGTGCTCAATATGATGCAGAAGGTTATTTGAAAAACTGGTGGACACCTGCTGATTCCTCAAAATTTGCCGGCAAAACCGATGTCGTGAGAAAACAATATGACCAATACACAGTTTTGGATTCCGTTCATGTGAAAGGTGCCTTGACTTTAGGTGAAAATTTAGCGGATTTAGGCGGTATCACCATCGCTTATCAAGCATTCAAGAAAACAAAACAAGGTCAAAGCAATGAGAAAATTGATGGCTTTACACCAGATCAAAGATTTTTCTTGAGTTGGGCGCAAGTATGGCGCAGCAAAAGCACGCCGGAAAGAGCACAACAATTGATTAATGTGGATCCGCACTCTCCCGAACAATGGAGAACTAATGGTCCATTAAGCAATTTTGAACCTTTTTACAAAGCATTCAATGTGAAAGAAGGTGATAAAATGTGGCGTCCGGATAGTATTCGCGCTAAAGTGTGGTAAAGATTTTCATATCTCGTAAAAAAAGAGGCTGCCTTTTGGCAGTCTCTTTTTTTTAATGAGATACTTTATTCGATCAACAAACCTGATTCAATAGGTCATAATGAAAATTATTTTGTCAAGCCATAAGGCACAACTAACTTCGTTGCATTCTTTTCCTATAACCGGGATATTAAAAAATTTCTATGGAAGTATATAAATTTGGTGGTGCCTCAATCGCTACACCTGAGCGAATGACAGCGCTCCTGAATATTGTAAATCAGGTAAAAGTACCTTTAATCATTGTTATTTCCGCTTACGGGAAAACAACGAATGCACTGGAAAAGATTGTAAATGCCGCATGTGCCGGTCAAAAAGATAAAGCCATTGAGCATTTAACTGAAATAGAAAAGGATCATAACCAATACGCAGAAAATATAGCTTCGGGCGAAAACCTGAAACAATTAAAACAATTATTGGAAGGACATTACACAGAATTGAACTGGGCAATTGACGATGCGGGGCTTAAGACTGATGAATACACTTATGATCAAATCGTTTGCATGGGCGAGATTTTGTCCTCGACTATTTTTAGCGCATTTTTAAAAGAGAACAATGTGCATCATAAATGGATTGATGTCCGGGATATCGTCAGAACAGACAATAACTTCAAAAATGCCAATGTGGATGAAGTTTTTACGCAAAATAAAATTAATGAAATCATCCTTCCAGAATTAGCAAAAAACAATATCATTATTACCCAAGGGTTCGTAGGTGCTACCTCTGACAATGCATCAACAACTTTAGGAAGGGAAGGCTCCGATTACTCGGCAGCATTATTTGCGGCAATGTGCAATGCAAGTTCCCTTAGTATATGGAAAGATGTGGAAGGCCTTTTGAATGCGGATCCCAAACAGTTTTCCCCCACGCAAAAGATTGAAAAAATCACTTTTCACGAAGTAATCGAAATGGCTTATTATGGAGCACAAATCATCCATCCCAAAACAATAAAACCGCTCCAAAATACCAACATACCCTTGCTTGTAAAATGTTTTTTAGATCCTTCATTAAAAGGTACCATCGTCAATAACGATACGGAGAAAATCAAATATCCACCTTTGATTATACTTAAAGAAAATCAAGTATTATTGCAAATAACCAGTCGCAATTTTTCTTTTATTACAGAAGACAGTATCAGTCTGATTTACCATATCTTCCATAAACACAAGGTAAAAATCAACCTGATCCAAAATGCAGCTATTAGCTTGGTTGTTTGTGTGGATTCCAATGAAAACAAGTTGAAATCATTAATAGCAGATTTGGAAACGGAGTACAAAGTGTTGCGTAATGAAAGTCTAAATCTACTTACCATCCGACACTACAAAGAGGAAACAGCACAGGAAATCATTAGGGAAAAGGAAATCATTTTAGAACAAAAAACCCGCACTACTTATCAAGCGGTTTTTTGAATAGAAAAACTTTCTATCTTTGTACACGATATTTTATAACATATGGAATCGCTAAAGGAGCATTTACTATTATTGTATTCTACACCTGTATATATAATTGCGATTGCACTGGAACTTATTATTAGTAATTTTCATGGCAGTTATCAAAAAGTATATACTTTTAAAGATACTTTGATCAATACTTATTTAAACATAATCAATTTCTTGGTGGATACCATTTGCCGACTTTTTTATCTTACCATATTAATTTGGGCTTTTGATACATTTTTAAAATATAACTGGAATTCTTATAGCTGGTTGTATTGGGTTTGTTTATTGATTGCGGTGGATTTTGTATTTTATTGGTTGCATCGTTTCGATCATGAAATCCGATTTTTTTGGGCCGTTCATGTCACCCACCACAGTTCCGAAGAATTTAATTTCACTACAGGATTCCGTTCTTCGGTCTTAGAGCCATTTTATCGTTTTATCTATTTTATTCCATTGGTTTTCCTGGGATTCAAACCCCTTGATATTGTATTCATGTTCTCACTTACACAAATATGGGGCACATTCGTGCATACGCGTTTAATCGGGAATTTAGGCTGGCTGGAATACATTTTCGTTACGCCTTCACATCATCGGGTACATCATGCATCCAATGCCAAATATTTGGATAAGAATATGGGCATGTTCCTGATTATTTGGGATAAGTTTTTCGGAACTTTCCAACAAGAACTTTCAGAAGCACAATATGAGCCACTCCGTTATGGACTTACACATAATTTAGAAAAAAAGAATGCAGTTACGATTGTTTTTCATGAATGGATTCAAATCTTTAAAGATGTTTACAGGAAAGATTTAAGTTTCAAGGAAAAATGGTATTATATCTTTGGGAAACCTGGATATAGTCATGACGGTAGCAGAAAAACAAGCAAGCAAATGAGGGAGAATGAACGATAATAAATTCTTTAATTTAAGTGAAGGTGATTTTTTTGTAAGCTTCAATTAATGATTTTCAATCAATATCAATTCAACTGCCAATTCAGCAGCTCTTTGACCAGCTTCTTTTTTAGTATAGCCCGTTGCTTGTACCAGTTCTTTGTCATCCACCAATATTGCCATGGTAAATACTTTTCGTCCGGCTTCAAAGCTTTCATTCAAAGTTACAAAATCAATGGATTTGCCCTCTTTCTGTGCCCAACTATATACTTTATTTTTGAAATTGTATTCTGTGCTTTCCAATTCATCCATATCTACATAGGTACTTACGAGCCTTTTCAAGATAAATTTTCGGGTTTTTTCAAAACCGACATCAAGGTAAATTGCACCTACCAAAGCTTCTAATGCATTTCCAAAAATTTGACTACGCCTCAATACTTTATCATATTGGTTAAAGCGGACAATTTTTTGCAGTCCCATCCTGCGTGCAATTTCATTTAAGGAATTACGACTCACAATTTTAGAACGCATTTCCGTAAGAAAGCCCTCATCTTTATGTGGATATTTTCGAAATAAATATTCGCCAATGATTGATCCGATAAATGCGTCACCGAGATATTCCAACCGTTCGTTATTGCGATCTATTTCATCACTTTTTGAACTGTGTGTAACTGCAATCACATAATAGGGTAAATATTCCGGTTTAAAACCCAACAAATTTTTTAACGCTTTTTGAAGTGTTTTATCTTCTTCAGATAAGGGTTTAAAGATGCTTTTGGTAAGTTTCAAGGATATTTACTCTTCTAATTTTTTAAAAATCACGGATGCATTATGTCCGCCAAAGCCAAAAGTATTGCTCAATGCGGCATTAACCACTCGTTTTTGTGCTTTATGGAATGTAAGGTTCAACCTTGGGTCAAATGCCGGATCATCGGTAAAATGATTGATCGTGGGAGGAATCAAATCGTTTTTAATTGCCAAAATGGATGCAACTGCTTCCACTGCCCCAGCCGCCCCTAAAATATGTCCGGTCATAGATTTAGTGGAGCTGATATTCAAATTATAAGCATGTTCCCCAAAAACTTTTTGAATAGCCGTTATTTCGGCAATATCACCAATTGGAGTAGAGGTACCATGAACATTGATGTAATCAATATCTTCTGGTTTCATTCCCGCATCCTCCAATGTCAGGTTCATGACATTAATAACGCCAAGACCTTCTGGATGTGGTGCAGTAAGATGGTAGGCATCGGCACTCATACCGCCACCTACTAATTCACAGATAATATTAGCACCCCGTTTTTTTGCATATTCATATTCTTCCAAAATAACAGCGGCACCACCCTCGCCCAATACAAAGCCATCTCTGTCTAAATCGAAGGGCCGACTGGCAGTCTGAGGATCATCATTCCTTTCTGACAACGCTTTCATAGCATTGAAACCACCAATGCCTGATTGCGTAATCACCGCTTCGGAACCACCGGTAACGAATACATCAGCTTTTCCTAAACGGATATAAGTCAATGCGTCAATTAATCCATGTGTAGAAGAGGCACAAGCGCTTACTGTTGCATAATTTGGCCCCCTAAATCCATATTTCATGGAAATATGACCCGATGCAATATCAAGGATCAATTTAGGGATAAAGAACGGATTGAATCTTGGCGTGCCGTCTCCAGCATTGAAAGTAGTCATTTCTTCAATGAAAGTAATCATACCCCCAATTCCGGATGACCAAATTACACCCACACGATCTTTGTTTAAATCTGGGTTATTCAATATTCCGGAGCCTTCGATTGCCTCTGTGGCGGCAACCATCGCTATTTGCGCATAGCGATCCATTTTGCGTGCGTCTTTACGATTCATGTGATCTTCGACATTGAAATCTTTAAGCTCACATGCAAATTTAGTTTTAAATTTGTGTGCATCAAACTGTTTAATGAAATCGGCGCCCGAAACGCCATTGATCAATGCGTTCCAGTATTCATTTACTGTGTTACCAATAGGTGTCAGGGCGCCGAGCCCCGTTACTACAACTCGTTTTAACGGAAAATTCATTCAGACAATTTAAAGTTCTAAGGTTTTTTTAATTTTAAAATCCCTAAAATTATTTTACATGTTCTTCCAAATAGGAAACAGCCTGACCTACGCTGCCGATATTTTCAGCTTGGTCATCAGGGATAGAGATGTTGAATTCTTTTTCGAATTCCATCATTAACTCTACAGTATCAAGGGAATCAGCTCCCAAATCATTTGTGAAACTCGCTTCAGGAGTTACTTCAGATTCGTCAACACCTAACTTGTCAACGATGATTTTTTTTACGCGATTAGCAATTTCAGACATAATTTGCAATTTAGTTTATGGGTGCAAAAATATACTTTTTCCTAAAACAAAGAAATGTTTTTTAAAAGTATCTTGGTTTTATTCTTCTTTTTATTAAAAAAGGTTGATTTTTTGATGTTTAAACACTTTACTCAGGTAAAAGTTGAGTCAAATTAAGACTTATTATTTTAAAGCCCAACCATATTTTTGGGAACAACCCACTCATCGAACTGTTCTGAGGTTAAATACCCTAATTCAACCGCAGTGTCTTTCAGTGTTTTCCCTTGTTTATGAGCAGTTTGTGCAATTTCCGCCGCTTTGTAATAACCAATCTTAGGGTTTAAAGCCGTTACCAGCATCAAAGAGTTTTGAACATGTTTTTCGATATTCTTTTCTATCGGCTCAATACCAACGGCACAATGATCGTTGAAAGAAATACAGCCATCGGCGATTAAGCGCGCACTATGCAGAAAATTATAAATCATCATGGGCTTGAATACATTTAATTCAAACTGACCGCTCATCCCACCGATATTCACGGCCACATCATTACCCAATACCTGGGCGGCAATCATGGTCAAAGCCTCGCATTGGGTAGGATTCACTTTTCCCGGCATGATGGAAGAACCTGGTTCATTGTCCGGAATACTGATTTCCCCAATTCCTGCACGGGGGCCGGAACTCAACATGCGCACATCATTCGCAATTTTCATTAAGCTGACAGCAACGGTTTTTAAGGCACCATGTGTTTCCACGATGGCATCATGAGCGGCCAAAGATTCAAATTTATTCTTTGCAGTGACAAAAGGCAATCCAGTCAATTCCGCAATTTTTCCTGCCACAGCCACTGCATATCCTTTGGGAGTATTGATTCCAGTACCTACGGCTGTTCCGCCCAAAGCTAATTCGCTGAGGTGTTCCAAGGTGTTTTTAATCGCTTTGATGCCATGTGTCAATTGAGCTGCATATCCGCTAATCTCCTGACCTAGCGTTAAAGGGGTGGCATCCATAAAGTGTGTGCGACCGATTTTCACCACATGCATGAATGCTTTTGCCTTGGCATCCAAAGTGTCCTTTAATTTTTCAATTGCAGGTATTGTTTTTTCGGCAAGCATTTTATAAGCTGCAATGTGCATTGCAGTAGGGAAAGTATCGTTAGAGGATTGTGATTTGTTCACATCGTCGTTTGGGTGGATGAATTTTTCTTTATCCATCAATTTACCACCGTTCAAGACATGCGCACGATAAGCCACTACCTCATTCACATTCATGTTGGATTGTGTACCTGAACCTGTTTGCCAAACGACTAACGGAAATTCCTTATCCAATTTATGGTCAATAATTTCATCACAAACCTGCGCAATAACGCTTGCTTTTTCTTCTGCCAAAACGCCTAAAGAAGCATTCGTCAAAGCCGCGGCTTTTTTAAGGTAAGCAAAGGCTGCGATAATTTCTTTAGGCATCTTGTTGATGTCTTCTGCAATTTTGAAATTGTTGATGGAACGCTGTGTCTGCGCACCATAATAAGCAGATTCAGGAACCTGAACTTCGCCCATAGTGTCTTTTTCAATTCTAAAGGACATAGAAAAACTAATTTTTTAAAAAAGTGAACAATGTTTTATCAAAACGACGGTTGATCGTCATCATTTCGAACTGCAAAGGTATCAAATCATAATGAGTGTTTTTCTAATTTTTCTTTATCTTAGCGGCTTAAAACTGATCGAAATCATGAAAAAAATATCCTTAACTTTTGTTGCATTGTTTTTTGTGGCGCTCAGTTTTGCCGGCTGGACAAACTACTCATCCAATTTTGAAGGGAAAATGCGGACTTATAAGATTTATGTCCCAAGTTCGGTTCAGCCGAATGCTAAAGTCGTTGTAGTGCTTCATGGACTTGGCGGTACCATGAACGATATCGATTTCTCCAGTTGGCCAGCCATTGCGGATACTGCTAATATCATATTGATTTCACCCCAAGGATTGCCTTATTCTAGTATTTTGGGAACCATGGACGGCGTATTCAATAGCGGGATGGTAATCACAGGAACGCCATTGGGCGACATAGCCGTAAATGCGGATATTAATGATGTTGGCTTTGTAAATGCTTTGATGGATACCGCTGTTGCAAATTATAATATCGACAACAATAAGGTATATGTAACCGGTTTTTCAAATGGTGGTTTCATGGCTCAAAGGTTAGCTTGTGAATTGTCTTCCCGGATTGCTGCGGTGGCATCTATTTCAGGAACGCGCTCTATGGCATTGCCGGCATGTGCATTTAATCCTGTTATCCCGGTTGCTCATTTTCACGGAACAGAAGACAGCGTTGTCAGGTGGGACGGCTTTGTTGATTTGGGCTCAATTGCCGCACAACTGGGTATTGGGGTGGATTCTTTAATCAATTTATGGACTGTTGCCAATCAAACGACCACAAGCCCTGAAATAGATACAATCGGGAATTCTTCAGACGCTCTATATATCTCTCATTCTGTTTACAGAAATGCTGCAGGAGAATCCAAAGTGGAACTTTTTAAAATTAAAGGCGGAGTACATGACTGGTATAATTATGATAATACAAATAATGGCTTTGATATTGCTCATGAGGCATGGAAATTCTTTAATAAAAATGGAGGTACAACAAAGATTTTACCAACTAATCCAAGTGCTTCAAACCTCCGCATTTTCCCAAATCCTGTAAGTGATTTGCTGAATATAAGTGGGGATTTGTCTTCTGCCGAATCTTTGATGATAACTGATATTTCTGGCAGGGTAATTCTGGAAAGCAAAAAGCCAACCTCTAAAATTGATGTTCAAAATTTGAATCCCGGTATTTATTTCCTAATGATTCAAGATAAAAATGGGGCAAAAAGTTGCTTCAAATTTGCAAAATAAGAGTTGACTCTGTCACGATTCGCTTCATGCTTACATGCTTGACGAATCGTGATGGATATTATTAAGGTTAGTGCGGTCATGCCATAAATATATTATAGTCTGACTAAGGTGCATCCCAGTTTTTATTTTCTTCGCCTCTAATAAAGACCCTAAAAGTGGAGGCGTAACAACCCTGTTTCTCTCCCCATCTTTATCTCGATCGAAGCGGTGTAAAACGTCCAAAAATCAGCGGAATTTTAAAAAGGCGAGGTAGGGGGCCATCTTCTCAGGTATTGGAGCTTCGTGATAATTGTGTAGTGGAGAAATCTTCCTCCCATAGAGAGTCTTGTGTCATAAGGGTTAAGAAATAGGTTTCTTAAGCGAACTTAATATTTATAAGCGGCATTATTTCATAAATGCAATGTGTCATTCCTTTAATTTTTCCGCCAAATACACATATGGTTGTGGTAAGTGATGCAACCAAATACTTGGATTGGAATCACTATTATAAATCTTAAAATAAGCTTCGTCGGGCTGTAAGATAACTGTTGTACCTGTCCTTACATAATAATTACTCTTATAATATTCAGGTGCTGAAAAATTGGGTAATTTCTTTTTTACGGCTTTTGCGACTATTTCCCCCAAATATTTCTCATAATTCCGTTGTGCTTTGTTGCTTGGCTTACTCAATTTATTGTAAGCATGTTTCAAAGCAATATTCTTTGGGAATTTTTGCTTTTTAATCATCGCTTTTGCATCTCTGAACGGGTTTACTTTCGGAAAATCGCTTATCGTCTGAACAGTGAAGGGTACTTCCGGAACCCAATCCGCCGTATTGATTACATTAAAAGCCCAACCACCTTTTGTATTGTTTTCATAATCATAAGCGTAAAATAAGTTTCCAGGCTTGGGACCGGCACTGCAATAAGTTTTGAAACGAATATCAGATGGTATTTTATGTTCGGCTTGTAAGTTTTCCAGATAAGAAGTCAGTAAAAAGGTAATACCACCACCTTGACTATGCCCAGTTAAAATGAAATCCTTTATGCCCTCGTTATAACAGGAGTCAATTTTATGTACAATCGTTGGCGACATAAATCCCATCGCAACCAGCCAGCCGACATGGACGGCGGCGTTGGGATTATTGGACAGATTGTAATTGAAATTAAAATTAGAATCCAGTTGCAAAACACCTTTTGCCGGAACCATTGCCGCATATAGATTTGCCAAAAAGCTGATTTCTGTAGGAATACTGCCCTGAATGGCGATTACGGCTATTGGTTTACTTTCATGTATCCATAAATCCCAAATATTATCAAAGGCTACTCTGGGGGAACGATATACGAATTTATATTCCTGAGGCATTGGAAAAACAGGCGGTTCGTTCCATTTATCAAGTGCTATATGCGCTTTTTGATTGATCTTCAGTGTTTCCATATATTCCGCTTTATCAAATCCTGGTTGAAGCTCCTGACTGTTTGCATGAATGGAAATGGCTAAAAAACACAATAATAAACAGAAAAATTGGTTGATGCGCATATCTTACTTTTAGGGGATTACAAAGACATATATAGTTTTTATTTGTCGTCAATGTCGCAACGCTTTATACCAATCTGTATCAACAATACATTTAAGAAAAAAAGCGGAAAAAAGAATTTGATGAAACTACAAACGAACCTTTTTTTGGGTCGTACAAATCGCTTTCGTTAGAAGTTTTTTGAACAATGGGATTAATATTCCAATTATTCGTTGCGCCATTTTCTATCAATTGTGCAAGGGTTTTCTATAGCATAATACAGAACTGATCGGTGAATATATAGAATACCAAAGATGCCCTTTGAAAAAATACAAAGATGCCAAACAGCATCTTTGTATCTAACGAGTTACTTTGCTAATCCCCGATTCACAAGCATAGGTTGAATACTTGGATCGCGTCCAGTGAATGATTTGTACATCTTTGCCAAATCTTCGGTATTTCCACGAGACAATACCATACCCCTGAACTTTTGACCATTCGCCCTAGTCAAACCCCCATTTTTTTCAAACCAAGAAAAGGCGTCATGATCGAGCATTTCTGTCCATAAATAAGCGTAATACCCTGCGGCATAACCATTGCTCCAAATATGGAGGAAATAGCTTGAACGATAGCGCGGAGGCACTTCCTTTAAATTTAAATGTGTTTTACGCAATGCATTGATCTCAAAGGAATCCACGTTCTGAAGCGGATCGGCAATAGTCAATTTGTGCCATTCCATGTCCAAGTCAGCAGCAGCGAGAATTTCGGTCAAAGCATAACCTTGATTGAAAGTCCCTGCTTTCTTGATTTTATCAACCAAAGATTGCGGGATGGTTTCACCCGTTTTATAGTTTTTGGCATAATTCTTTAAAACATCGGGATATAAAGCCCAATTTTCATTGAACTGAGAAGGGAATTCCACAAAATCGCGGGCCACATTAGTTCCTGACAGACTTGGGTATTGCTGATCGGCAAAAAAGCCATGTAGTGCGTGTCCAAATTCATGGAACATAGTAGTTACATCATCAAAACTGATTAATGCCGGCTGCCCATTTGCTGGTTTAGTAAAATTACAAACATTGTAAATTACCGGCTTGGTATTGAACAACTTTGATTGCCCAACCATGTTATCCATCCAGGCGCCACCGTTTTTATTATCCCTTTTAAAGTAATCGCAATAAAATAAACCAACCGTGTCGCCATTTTCTTCCAAAACAGTAAATACCCGTACATCAGGCTGATAAACAGGTAAATCTTTACGTTCTTTGAATGTTAAACCATAAAGTTTGTTGGCAGCGTAAAAGACGCCGTCTTCCAGTACTTTATTCAATTCGAAATAAGGTTTTATCTCATCTTCGTTCAAGTCATATTTAGCCTTTCGCACTTGCTCGGCATAAAAATTCCAATCCCAGGGTTCGAGTTTAAAACCACCTTTTTGCTGATCGATTACCGCCTGGATATCTGCAGCTTCTACTTTCGCTTTTGCTGTTGCAGCAGGAATTAGCTGTGCAAAAAAAGCATTAACCGCCTCTGGCGTTTTCGCCATTTGATCTTGCAGTTTCCATTCAGCATAATTCCTGAAACCAATCAGGTTTGCTTTTTCGGCACGGATTTGTGCTATCCGGGCAATCGTTTTACGCGTATCATTTGCATCGTCCCTTTCGGTCCTCGTCCAGGATGCATTATACAATTGCTGACGGACATTCCTATTGGTCAGCGATTGTAATTCCGGTTGTTGCGTCGTATTCTGTAAGGAAAAATACCATTTACCATTCATTTTATTGGATTTGGCGGCTTGTGCAGCTGCTTCAATATCACCATCAGACAAACCTGCCAATTGCGCTTTATCGGTAATGATTAAAGCTGCATCTTTTGTTCCTGCCAATAATTGATTATTGAATTTTGCATTTAAAGAAGCCTCTTCTTCATTGAGCTTCTTTAATTTGGTTTTATCTTCTTCCGAAAGTTTTGCCCCGGCCAATACAAATTGTTGATAATCATATTCCACTAATCTTTTAGATTCCGGATCTAATTGTAGCGCATTCTTTTTATCGTATAGCGCCGCTACTCTTTGAAATAATTTGGTGTTGAGGTAAATTGCATCTTGGTGGGCTGCTAATTTAGGGGCAATTTCCTCCTGCAGCTTTTGCAGCTCCGGATTAGTGTTCGCACCCGTCATTAAGTTAAACGCATGATTTACCCTTGTTAGGATAAGTCCGCTTTTCTCCAAAGCCAGCAAAGTATTTTCAAAAGTGGGGGCTTCTGTATTGTTGGCAATTTTTTGCACTTCAGCCAATTGTTCCATCATCCCTTTCTCAAACGCAGCGCCAAAATCACCATTTTTTATTTTATCAAATGGGATTGCCTGAAAGGGCAAGGAACTTTGTTCAAAAAACGGATTTGATGTTGAGGGGTCGTTTTTCATAGATTTTGAATCATTATTTCCACAAGATGCGGATAGCGCAAGCATTGCGATTAATGATAAAGCAGGCAACTTTTTCATTTGCATATATTATATTGAAATCCGAAAGTACAAAAAAAACGAAGAAACGAATGTTTTTTGTGGAAATTGCGCTTAAAAAATCTTTGAGGCTAAAAAAATCCCTCACGTTCCATACCTTTCGCCACCCAAGGGGATCTTTGCGTCTTTGCGAAATCTTTGCGCCTCTGCGTGAAACAAACACATAATTGCACAAAAAGAACTGCAAGGATTGCACCTTGCAGTTCTTTAAGAATCAATTTCGAGTAATTACAGCTCTACTTTTCCAGAAAGGATTTGCTGACGGTAAGCAGCTTTCAACTTCTGTTTACGATTACGGATCGAAGGCTTGATAAAAGCCTGGCGCTCACGCAATTGGTTCAAAGTACGAGATTTCTCAAATTTCTTTTTATATTTTTTGAGTGCTTTATCAATGTTTTCGCAGTCTTTAGCATCTAAAATTAGCATAGTTATACCCCCTCTTTTTCTTTTTTCGGGACTGCAAAGGTAATCGAATATATTTAAAATGCAAATTAAAATTTAGTTTTTCTTATTTTTGCAAAAGATAATCATGAACAACTCACTACTTCTTGCCATTGAATCTTCTTGCGACGAAACTTCTGCCGCTGTTTTCCATAATGACCAACTCCTGAGCAATATCATTGCTACCCAGTCGGTCCATGAACAATACGGCGGCGTTGTGCCGGAATTGGCGTCGCGTGCGCACATGCAAAACATCGTCCCCGTCGTGGATACAGCGTTAAAGAAGGCAGGGATCGAAAAGCGGGAATTAACGACCATTGCGTTTACGCAAGCTCCCGGATTAATAGGTTCTTTATTGGTAGGCGCATGTTTTGCGAAAGGAATGGCGCAAGCATTGGATATACCTTTAATTGGCGTTCATCATATGCAAGCACATATTCTGGCGCATTTTATTGACGATCCCAAGCCTCAATTTCCCTTTCTGTGTTTAACGGTTTCGGGCGGTCATACGCAAATTGTATTGTGCCATGACTATTTAAAAATGGAGATATTAGGACAAACCATTGATGATGCGGCAGGCGAAGCATTTGACAAAATCGCAAAGATGCTGGACTTCCCTTATCCGGGCGGCCCTTTAATTGACAAGAGCGCAAAGTTGGGCGATCCGGAGCGATTTAAATTTCCTATTTCCGATATCAAAGATTTTGATTTCAGTTTTAGTGGAATCAAAACTGCCGTTCTTTATTTCCTTCAAAAGGAAGTAAAGGGAAACCCTGATTTTATCAAAGAAAACAGCAATGACATTTGCGCTTCCGTACAATTTACCATTGTCAAAACGCTGATGAAAAAATTGGAAAAGGCCGCAAAAGCATACAACATCGATCAAGTGGGCATCGCAGGTGGTGTTTCTGCCAACAGTGGACTACGACAGGCTTTGGAAGAATATGGAAAGAAAAATAACTGGTCCGCTTATATCCCTAAGTTTGAATATTGCACCGATAATGCGGCCATGATCGGCATGGCGGCCTATTACAAAATGCGGAACAATGAATTTACAGATTTAAAAGCAATCCCATCTGCCCGCTCTGCATGGTAATCCGCTAATGGCAAACAATTGGTTCCAATTTAAAGAATTTAAAATAGAACAAGACCAATGTGGCATGAAGGTTTCCACAGATGCTTGCATCCAGGGAGCTTTGGCGGCCGATTTTCTAGTTGGGCAGCCCAAGCTTAAATCGGTATTGGATATTGGAACCGGCACGGGCTTGCTCAGTTTGATGTTGGCACAAAAAAGAAATGATATCACTATTGATGCATTAGAAATTGATGAACAAAGTGCCCTACAGGCATCAGAAAACTTCAAGAAATCAAAATGGGCAACACAATTAAGCGCGCGACATTCTTCTTTGCAAAACTGGGCAATTGAAAAAATAAACCTGAAGAATGGCCGCTATGATTTTATCATTTGTAACCCACCTTTCTTTCAAAATCATTTGCAATCAGAAAAACAACAAAGGAATACGGCGCGGCATAATGTTTCTTTGAATGCTCAAGAGTTGATTGATGCTGCATTTCAATTATTGAATCCCGATGGTTTCTTTTGTATGCTCTATCCTGAAAATGAATGGGAAATGATGGAAGAACTTGCGAGAAAACAACGTTTTCACTTATATTTGTTAGTCAAAATCCAGCCCAAATCAAATGAGGCAAACAACAGGGTAGTCGCTTTCTTTTCTAAAAGAAAACGCGATTTTTATTTGGAAAAGAAAATAATCATTTATCAGGAAGATAAAGTATATACTGACGATTTCATTAAATTAATGCAAGTCTATTATCTATATTTGTAAGACGCAACAATATCTTCTAATCATTTATTTCCAAGAGCCAAGATTTATTTGAAAACAGTGATAGCAAGAAAAAAAGGTGCAAATCTTGCACCTTTTTAAACCTAACACTAATTGGCGACTAATTATTTTCTACAGCTTTCATTACAACACCATAACCTTTCCTATAACCACTTCCTCCACTTAATCCATCGGGTGATTTAGGTTCAAAAACCCAATAAATGCGTTCTTTATAAATCAAGCCAACATTATATGCATATTTTTCTTGGGAATAATTCTTATAAGCATAAGATAAAGAATCAGCTTCGGGATCATTGAGCTGATCATCAATTTCATTGACTGTTACGGTATGCTCATATAAGTTATTACCTGGATCAAATTGTTGATTTAAGTTCGCATAAGTATAAATCCATTTGTCGTTATCAAATTCTGCATTGGCGCCATTATTCATTGGAATCATGGCATTACCATCCCAGGTTTTTCCATCCTGCACGGGGAAAACCATCTTTATATATTTTAAGTTCTTCTGCGTAAAAACTACTTTATCATCTGTTACAGTGGCATAAACCACATCATTAGGCACCCAAGAATCAATGGTAGTAGGGCGATACAATATATTAATCACATAAGAAAGTTTTCCTTCGGATGTAAATGTGTCCACTACGTTATACCTCATCTGGGAAGTATGGTGTATTTCCGCTTTCAAGAAATCATCCCAAATCGTTGAATCTACATCATAAACGACATATTTTCCTATTTCAAAAGGTAAATATGCATTTCCTTTTTCTATTCCCGATAAATCTTCCTTTTCTTTTTTACAAGAAGAAAATAAACCGATGCCCATTAAAACTGCGACCGTGGCCATAATAATTTTATGCATAACTCAATAATTAACCATTAAATATTTTCAAGTATTCAAAAACGGTTGTAAGATAAAAATATTTTTGGAAATAGAAATGTTTTTCTTCTTTTAAATAAAAATAAAGCCAAGAAAATGTAGATCGGCATTCACTTACATTGGAAATCGCTCGCCAGCATGAATATAACCTCCGGCAACAACATCGTCTCCTTCATAAAAAACCGCAGATTGGCCCGGTGCAATCCCTTGAACGGATTCGTAAAAATGAACCTTGACTTTCCCGTCTTTATGATGCAAATGGCTTAGCTTTCCTGCATCCCGATACCTGATTTTGGTTGTTGCTTCCATCCCTTCCGGGATAGCGTCATACTTTACCATGTTAATTCCACCAACGGTCATGATGTTTTGATCTAATTCATGTATTTCGCCCAAAACAACGGTATTGGTTTCCGGAATTATTTTAGTTACAAAAATTGGTTTTCCCAAGGCAATATCCAAGCCCCTTCTTTGACCAATCGTATAAAATGGATAACCTTGATGCTTGCCAACGATGGTACCGTCTGCCAAAACAAAATTTCCACCGGCTACCCTTTCTTCCAAGCCTTCTACATTCCGTTTTAAAAATCCACGGTAATCATTATCCGGGACGAAACAAATTTCATAGCTTTCCGATTTTTTGGACAATTCGGCATAACCCATGTCAAATGCCAATTGGCGCACTTCGGTTTTCAACATATCGCCTAATGGATAAAGACTCCTACTCAGGCATTCCTGGCCCAATCCCCAAAGTACATAGCTTTGGTCTTTGGTCAAATCCCTTGCTTTAGAAAGGATAAACCGTTCGTTTTCTTCCCTTACTTTTACATAATGCCCGGTAGCGATAAAATCGCAGCCTAAAGCATCTGCCCGTTTCAAAAGGGCATTCCATTTAATATGCGTATTACAGAGCACGCAAGGGTTTGGTGTCCTTCCGGCAATGTATTCTTCAACAAAATTTTCTATTACTGCGCCACCGAATTCCTCTCGGATATCAATGACATAATGCGGGAATCCATGCTCTACGGCAGCTTGGCGTGCATCATTAAAAGAGTCCAAATTACAACAGCCGGTTTCTTTTTTGCTTCCGCCGGCAGCGGCATAATCCCATGTTTTCATGGTTACGCCAATTACTTCATAGCCCTGTTCGTTCAGCATAAGTGCGGTAACCGTACTGTCAATACCACCGCTCATTGCTACCAAAACCTTTCCATTACGACTCATTACTCCTCAATTAAAATTTAAAAATCAATCTGCAAAGTTAGGTAAAAGATTTTTTGAGCATGAGCCGGAAATATCAGGTTTTTCGATAGTTGTATATTTCAGCCTGAGTGGTTGAATGTATTGGATATCCTGCGGAAAAAGCTCTGTAATTAAGAGAAATCTTTTTCATTTAAATCCGTGAATTTCTTTTTCCCTTTTAGGAAATATTGGATAATAATGCTTTTGTGGAATATCCCTTTTCGATTTGGGGAGTCACTTTTTAATAAAGAAACTGCCTTCCTTTTTTGCAACCACATACCCAAATGTCCATAAAAGCTAAAATGTGCCCGGATAATTGCCAGTACATTTTTTACCTGGCCCTTTAAAAGCAGTTGGACTCCAGCAATCCCATCCAAACATAAACGAAGTGGAATTAGCCAAAATATTGTTGAAGCGCTTTCATTTTTCAGTAATAAAACTAAACTATTGCGGAAATTATAAAAGGTCTTTTGCGGACTTCCATAAGAAATCACGCTACCGCCAACATGAAAAACTGTGCTGTCCGCAATATAACCGATTTCATAACCCGCATTTTTCATGCGCCAACACAAATCAACCTCTTCCATATGAGCGAAAAGATCAGGATCCAATCCACCCAATTGATGATAAATATCGGCACGGGCTACGAAACAACCGCCAGATGCCCAAAATATTTCTCTGTCGTCATTATATTGACCATTGTCTTTTTCCAAATCTTCAAAAATCCGCCCACGGCAGAAAAGATAACCCCATGTGTCTTTGAAACCACCGGCTGCGCCGGCATATTCAAAATATGCACGATCCTTGTAATATCGGATTTTGGGCTGACATGCCGCCATGTTGGGGTTATTTTCCATTGCCTGATGCAAAGGACGAAACCAATCATTCGTCACTTCAAAATCAGCACTCAAGAGTATGTAATATTTAGCTTCAATTTGATTTAGCGCTTGTGCATAACCCCATGAAAAGCCGTGATTTTCGTTTAACCTAATTAAGTGAACTTCCGGAAAGTTTGCCGCAATATAATCCCCCAAGGGTTCTGTGGATGCATGATCCACGACAAAAACATCATATTGATCCTTGGACTCAGCAATGATTTTTGGTAGAAATAAATCATGCCACTTCTTACTGTTGTAACTCAAAATCACAACAGCGGTATCCATCTGGCCTTGCATAATTAAATAAACCCTTTAATTACTTATATTTGGGAGTGTATAGTGAACTTGGTTGTACTTCAACTTCGGCTGCTTTATAAGAATGGGTATAAAGACTATAACAACCTGACCATGCAAATATAAAATAGCCAAAGAAACCTAATATAAAGAAAAAGCGAGAAGTAGATGGTTTAGAAGTACGAATATCTAAATCATTATCTAAAAGGGGTAATTTTTTATTTTCCATGAATAATTGCATTAAAAATCAATCAGGGCAAAAATAAACAATAAAACTACAATTCATAAATTATTTTGAAAAATTAAATGAGTATTAAAAATGAAGTTGCAATAGGAAGCAAATCGAGAGTACCCATAAAATGAAGACAGAAATCCATTTTATAAAGTTAAAAATGAATATTGTTCAATAAAAAATGAACAAAGTTAAAATCAAGTGCTATATTTGTCTTCTAAATGAAAAAACAACTGCCTTTATATTGCCCCAGTTGCACACATCATCTCGAAGTGGAAGCTTTGGTATGCAAAAATTGCGAAACGAAAGTGATCGGCGATTTTTCATTACCCAAACTTACGATGCTTCCTTATGAGGATCAAAATTTCATTGTGGAATTTGTGAAGGCAAGCGGCAGCATCAAATTAATGGCGGAACAAATGAAATTAAGTTACCCTACAGTACGCAATATTTTAGATGATTTAATTGAAAAAATAAAAAAATTAGAACCTTAATCTCATGAGCTTCCTATTTAACCCATTTCATAAAATAGCCGGTGCCAAAGCATTGTTCATGGGCTTGGTGTTTGCCATCATTACCTTGATTATTGCACCTTTCAGCTATTCGGCATTTGATAGCGCATTAGGCTTTCACAAAGCTCAGTTTGAAAATTGGTGGTCTTATACCGCCGTTAATTGCATTTCCTGGATTTCTTTAGTGTTTGTTTATTGTATTGCGGCAATATTGTTTTCCAAAACTAAATTTAGATTGGTTGATATTGTCGGCACTACCCTTTTGGCTAGGGCGCCTTTATTAATTATTGCCATAATTGCATTTTATCTTCCTGAACTCCATAAAGAAGATATCCAGCACCTCGATGAATTTCACCTAAGCTTTATTGCAATTATTGCACTTATATCAATCGTATTATGCACAATTTGGATGGTTGCCTTATTATTTAACGCTTATCGCGTTTCATTGAATATCAAAGGGAACAAAGCCATTTGGACATTTATACTAACACTCCTATGTGCTGAAATCTTATCTACATTCATCACTTATTATTCGCTCACATTTTTAAACTAAAACAAATATGAAATCCATCAAAATCCTTTTGGCATTTGCCATTTTACCCTTATTTTCTTTCGCGCAAACCGCACAAGAAAATGGAACTGCGTTTATCCAAAAGCTATTCGACAAGCATTTTGACGAAGCCGCCGTCTACTTTGACGAAAGCGTGAAAGCGCAAGTAACGCCGGAAGTGCTGAAGCAAACCGAAGCTGCCATTGGGCAACAATTGGGCGATTTTAAAAAGACCCTCGAAATGAATGAAGAAGACGAGGAAAACTATAAAGTGTGGTACTATTATTCCGAATTCGACAAAGCGAAATTAGACATCAAATTGGTTTTTAACGACAAAAGTAAACTTGTAGGTTTCTTTTTCGTGCCACATAAAGAATTTGATAAAAAAAAAGCGGAGTAATTAATAAAGATAAAGACTACAACATCCTATCCGGCAATATCTCATTGCCGGGTTCGTTGTTGATTGCAGATTCCAGCAATCAGAAAAAGCTAGCCATCTTTATCCACGGTTCCGGTCCCAATGACAGAGATGAAACTTTTTTAGAAAACAAACCCTTCAAAGACTTAGCTGAGGGCTTATTGCAATATGGCATCTCCTCTTATCGATTTGATAAGCGCACAAAAGTTGCACCTTTATTATGCTTGGATAAGGATTTTAGCATAGATGATGAAGTTACGAATGATGTCCTGAATATTATCCATTATTTTCATGAAGATGATTCATTTAAAAATTACAAAATATACATTATTGGCCATAGTCTGGGAGCAATGATGAGTCCAAGGATTGCATTAAAAGCCGGAAATGAATTATCCGGGGCTGTTATGCTTGCCGGAAATGCACGCCCGCTGGACAGTTTATTATTGGAGCAATTTCAATACTTGAATTCATTGCAAGAAAGCCAGGATGTAGAATCAGAAATTGTAAAACTTAAAAAGCAGATTGCTTATTTGAACAGCCCTAAATTTAATTTACAATCGCCATCAGATTCTTTGCCACTCCTGCTTAATGCTGCATATTGGAAATCTTTAAAAGATTATGATCAATTAAAGGAATTCTCAAAAACAACCATCCCATTCTTTATTCTTCAAGGCGAAAAAGACTACCAAGTATGCATGGTGGATTATCAACTCTGGAAAAATGCGGCAAGGGGGAAATCAAATATCAAGTTGAAAAGCTATCCCGAACTGACTCATCTTTTTATGGGAAGCAAAGGGGAACATCCAAGTCCAAGCGATTATACGGAACAACAGCATGTAAATAAATCTGTAATTAAGGATATTTCATTATGGATTAAGGAAAACTAGTGCTTCATGTGGGAGACTCTTTAGTACTATTTCAAATTAAAAAAAACATCCTTGTATTTACACATTCTTTTTTGAATTTCAATATATAATATCCATTTTTTTATTTACCATAAAAATCTTATCTTTGCACACTTTTTAAATTCACCTCCATAAAAATCACATATCCTGTAAGATATGAAATTATCACAATTCAAGTTTGACCTCCCACTTAATTTAATTGCACAACATCCTGCAAAACAGCGCGATGAAAGCCGTTTGATGGTTGTGCATAAAGATACCGGGAAAATAGAACATTTAGTATTTAAAGACATCATCAACTTTTTTGACGACAAAGATGTAATGGTGGTGAACAACACCAAAGTTTTCCCTGCCCGCTTGTATGGCAAAAAGGAAAAAACCGGTGCCCGTATCGAAGTTTTCTTGTTGCGCGAACTCAACAAACAAAACCGCCTTTGGGATGTCATCGTAGATCCGGCACGAAAAATCAGGGTAGGCAATAAATTATACTTTGGAGAAAATGACGAGTTAGTAGCTGAAGTAATTGACAATACCACTTCTCGTGGCCGTACCATTCGGTTTTTATTTGACGGTGATGAACCTGCATTCAAAGCCGTACTAAACAGCTTAGGCGAGACGCCATTACCGAAAATCATCAAAAGGGAACCAAGCGAAGAAGATAAAGAACGCTACCAAACTGTATATGCCAAATATGAAGGTGCTGTAGCGGCACCCACTGCCGGCTTGCACTTTAGCCGCGAACTGATCAAACGCATGGAAATCAAGGGCCTTAAGTTTGCAGAAGTAACCTTGCACACGGGTTTAGGTACTTTCAGGCCAATCGAAGTGGAAGATTTGAGCAAACACAAAATGGATGCAGAATATTTCAGGATTGATGAATATGCCTGCGATATCGTCAATAGCGGAATCAACGACAAAAGAAGGATTTGCGCTGTGGGCACAACTGCTTTGCGTTCTTTGGAAAGTTCAGTCACTGCCCGTGGATTGTTGAAACCTGCGGATGGCTGGACAAATTTATTCATTCATCCCCCATATGATTTTGCAATTACCAATGCACTGATTACCAATTTTCATTTACCAAGAACGAGCTTGTTGATCATGGTCGGCGCTTTTGCGGGTTATGATTTAGCAATGGAAGCTTATCAAATTGCAATGAAAGAGAAATATCGCTTTTTCAGTTATGGGGATGCCATGTTAGTGATCTAAAAAAAACACCTTTGGAACATGGGGGTTCATAAAACAGATCAAAGCATTACATAGCTTTTATATAAAATCTGAACAAATACTCGTTATTAAAACGATTGTTTCTTCTTCCATGAAGTAGTATTTGTAATTAAAAATGTAATAATAAAATTGGCAAGTATTTGATACTTGCCAATTTTATTATACTATTGCATCATGAAGGTTTATTTGGTTTTTATAATACCTAAATCCGTACTGAGTTTATGAATGCATTCAGGTATCCTAATTATTTCTTTCGCTTATTTACCTACTTTATACGATTTACGGGCTATTATCTATTCGCTTTAGTTTTATTTACGCTAAACAGAATTGCCCTTTTATTCCGATTTGCACCATCTGAAATTTATCTTGAATTTAAAAGTGACCTGATAAAAGTATTCTGGATGGGTTTTCGTTTTGATACACAGATTATATTGTATGCTGGTTTACCATTAATTTTGGCAGCATTTATCTGTGCACTTTTTAAGGAAAATGGCAATAGCTATTTCAATACTTTCTTTTTAGGGTATGGGTTATTAACTATTTCTATATTGTCTGCACTGTTGATTTTTGATCAGCAATATTATTCGTTTTTCAAGAGCCATTATGATGCACTGGTCTTTGGCATAATTGAAGATGATACCCAAGCTGTTATTAAATCAATGTGGACAGATCATCCTGTTATCCGTGTATTTTTAATTTTACTGCTGTGCATACTCCTTAGCTTTTTTATTTTAAGAAAAATAATCAAATCAAAAAGACCACTATTTTTTTCCAATAAAACATTGGTAAATATTGGAGCTGCTATATTCTTCCTCGGTTTTATTTTTCTTGGATTACGCGGTTCTGTCAGCACTTTCCCTTTAGAAAATGACGATACAACTGTTTCAGAAAGTGCGTTTTTAAATTTCCTCACACCCAATGCCATTTTTTGCCTGAACGAAGCGTTTAAAGAAAAGGAAAAAGGTTTTAATGACTTTGACAATAACAATTTATTGACATCATTTGGGTATGGTAGTACCGATGAAGCCATACTGGAATATTATGGAAGTATGCGTCCATATGATCCGAATTTATTATTTTCAAAAACGCCTGAAAACCCAGTACTGCAGACCCATCCGCCACATGTGGTTTTTGTATTGATGGAAAGTTTCAGTAATTATTATTTAGATTTCAACCAGGAAACAAACTTCAATCTTTTAGGAAGCTTGGAGCAACATTTTAAACAAGATATATTGTTCAGAAACTTTGTTTCTGATGAAAATGGAACTATTCCTTCGTTAGAAAATTTAATGACCAGTGTTCCTTATCATCCTATTGCCCAAACCAAATATAAGCGTGTTCAATTACCCACCTCCGTTGCGATACCTTACAAGAAAGCTGGCTATGAAACGATTTTTATAACAGGTGGCAAATTAGGATGGCGTAACCTGAATGACTTTGTCCCAAAGCAAGGTTTTGATCAAATTTATGGTCAAGCAGCAATTAAGCGGAAAATAAAAAATGCGGAAACTAACGAATGGGGCGTTTATGACGAATATTTATTTCAATTTGCAAAAGGTTTATTAAAAGAAAACACAGGTAAACCTAAGTTTATTTTTATGTTGACCACTTCTAATCATACACCTTATCAAAGGCCGGAACATTATAAACCTTATCCAATCATCATAACAGATAATATTAAACAACTCACTAACAATAACCCGCTAACTTTGGACAATTTCACCAGTTTTCAATATTCAGCTAACTGCTTTGGAGACTTTATGACTGTAATAAAAAATTCGCCGCTTAAGGAAAATACGATTGTAACGGCAACTGGTGATCACAATACCTTGATGCTATTTCAATATGATGAACAATCCTTGAAACAAAAAAGAGGTGTTCCCTTATATTTATACGCACCATCCATTTATTTGAATAACAAAACCATTGATATCAAAAGGTTTGGATCTCATAAAGATATTTTTCCAACATTATTCAATATTTCATTATCTAATCAACGCTATTTCAATTCAGGGAATGATTTATTGTCTAATGATTCATCCATTTTATTTTTCGGAAAAAATGAAAATAACATGGCTAGTGCACAATCGGGTGCAATTTTGGAATTTTCGTCTAAAAATCCGCGGTTTTTCGACTGGAAAAACGAACAGCCCAATAAATTAAAGGAGGAGGAAAATGCGAGTTTAGGAAATCAAGATTTACTTAAAAAAACCAAATCAAGGCAGTTTCTCATCCAATATTATTTCAATAATTTTTTGAAAAACAGCAACTAGTTCGAAATGATTTAGTTGCCATTTGGGATGAAATAATAAATACGCATGACCCTAATACCGAAAATTACTTTATTTTGATATAATGTTTTACGCTTCGACGATTTTTGTCACTTCCCGAATAGCATACAATGGTAAATTAGTCAACCAATCTTCCTTCCGGTAATCGGACATGGAAACTCTCCATTTGATCAAAGCCGCAATTTCCTGTCTTTTCATAGATCCTTCGTTCTGTAAAAAATATAGTCAAGAAGCAAATATACACTTTACCAGATGACTTTTTGTAAAATCACACACTTTATCAAAGGACTTTTTGAGAAACACAACACTTTTCCAAAGGACTTTAGAAGTCAAAACTGTTCAAGGTCACATGAAAAAAAAGCTATTATATCTATTTCCTAATCGAAGATTATTTGAAATAATTTAATTCCTATAAAATTCTTTCTCACTCCCATTTAAACAACTTAGAAGCCACGAAATAGCCGATAAAGCCCCAAAGCAACAATACCGCAATATCCATTCTAACAGCCCATAGAGAAGCACCTTCAAAGGCAACTTCCCTAAGTGCATTATTTAAATAAGTAAGTGGCAATGCCCTTGAAATAGGTTGCATCCAAGTAGGGAAAGATTCTATTGGGGAAAAAGTGCCGGCCAACAGGAATTGCGGCAAAGTGAGGATATTTGCAAGTGGCGGCACGGTGGATTCGCTTTTGGCAATCCCACTGATAATAAACCCGAAACTCATAAAGATCAAAATACCGATAGCACAGAGCAAAAGCATATTGAGTACCGTAACAAAGCCATGAATTAAAGTATAACCCAGAAAGTAACGCCCGATTAAAATGATCAATAATGCTCCCAATAATTGAAAAATCATGCGGGCAACACCTTCACCTAATAAAATGTATTCTTTGCGTACGGGCGTTGCAAAAAATCTTTTCAACACCAGCCCCTGCCGTAAATTAAAAAATACAAATGCAGTGCCGAAAACACTTGCAGCCAATAAGGAGAATCCTAATTGACCGGGTAATATAAAATCAATGGTTTTAAATTCTTTACTTTGGATCGTACTTTCCTTAATCTCGATTAGTGCTGCAAGCTCTGCTTTCAATTCAGGGTTATTGTTCCATAGATTATTTTTGATCAGGCTTTGTAATTGCAGGGAAGCATCTTGTGCACCCGGACCAGCAATTATATTGAATACCGATTTTCCTTGTTCGTCTTTCTGAATATCCAACAACAAGGAAATTTGGCCCTTACTTAATTTGTCCTGTAAATCTTTTTGAGTTTTATAGGGCAAAACCTTTATTTTTTCTTCTTTTTTTAATGACTGGAAAATGACATTGGTGGTATCTGCATTGGATGCCAATGCCAATTTAACCCTATTCATCCCACCGCCACCAATAAACCCAAAAACCAAAATGAAGATCAATGGAAAGGCAATCGTAAAAATGACAGAGGACGGACTTTTGGAGATGGAGCGCAAAGCGGCAATGGTAATGGCAAAAAACGCTTTTCGTTGACTATAAGGTTTTGACATAATTTCGAATTATCAATTACTGATTGGACATAGTTTGGTAAGCATATAGTTTGGCGTAATAACCATTTAATTCCATTAGTTCAGAATGGGTGCCCAATTCTGAAACTTTACCATCTTCCATCACCACTATTTTATCAAAATTCCAGCTTTTAAAGATTCTATGGGTAATTACTATTGCTGTTTTATCATTAAGATAACCTATCAAATTATGCTGAATTAATTGCTCTGTCCTTGTATCCACTGCCGACAAACTTTCATCCATAATCAAAACGGAAGCATCTTTTATCAACGCACGGGCGATGGATATCCTTTGCTTTTGCCCACCGGAAAGCATAACGCCCCTTTCTCCTGTTACAGTTTTGAATTGTTGAGGCAATGCTTCAATCTCATCTTCAATCGCGGCCTTTCTTGCTGCGGTTTTTATATCCGCAAGCTCGGTTTCTCCTTCAATATCCATACTGATATTGTTGGCAATTGTATCGGAAAACAAAAAATTATCCTGGGGCACATAACTGACTTGATTACGCAAACTGTTCAAGTCCAATTCCTGAATGGGGATATTATCCATTAATATAACGCCACTTTCCACATCATACATCCTTAACAATAAATGTGCTATCGTAGATTTCCCGGATCCGGTTTTCCCAATTATCGCCACTCTTTCGCCGGCATTTATTTTTAATGAAAAACCATTCAGTGCTTTAATTCCTGTATGTGGGTAAGTGAAGCTCACATTTTTAAACTCAATATTCCCTTCAAAATGTTTGATGATTGCATTTTCCTGATTAAAAATCTCCGGTTTTGAATCCAAAAATTCATTGATCCGCCTTTGTGAAACAGCTGCCCGCTGAATCATATTGGCGGTATAACCAATTGCAGAAATAGGGAAAGTCAACAGATTAATGTAAATCACAAATTCCGCAATATTTCCTGGCGTAATCACCCCTTGAATAGCTTGGTAACCACCAATCAAAATCGTACTGAGCATGCTCAATCCAACAAATAAATTCATTGCCGGAAAAGACACTGCTTCCGTAATGGAAAGATTGATATTGCTTTTTCGGTATTGTTCCGAAAATTGAGAAAAGAACTTAAGTGTATTTTTTTCTTGCCCAAATGATTTCAATACCCTGATCCCCGAGTAAGCTTCTTGTGCCTGCGTCGTCAATCCGGAAAGTTCAGCTTGGATTTTTTCACTTTTCCTATTCACGATCTTATTGATATAATAAACCGTATAAGCCAAAAATGGAAGGGGCGCAACTACAAATAAAGTCAAATAAGGGCTTACGCGCAACATTCCATAAAAACTCATGATGGTGAGCACAACGAGATTGATGCCATACATGATTGCTGGCCCGGTGTACATGCGCACGCGCGAAACATCTTCTGATATCCTGCTCATCAAATCGCCTGTGGCATGGGTTTTGAAAAAAGAAGTATCCATGTTTTGATAATGATCATAAACTTCATTTTTCTGGTCATATTCAATGTGCCGCGACATTACGATAATGGTTTGCCGCATAAAAAACAGGAAAATACCTCTCAGCAAAGCAAAAATCAACAGTAGCAAACCGCTCATCAATACCAAACGAAGAACATAAGAGCCCAAAGCCATGCCCGAACTTGTAGAAGTGCCCAAAAGGTGATAATTATCTATATTATTATATACTTGATCCAATACATTTCGGATAACTACAGGGGGGAGTACGGCAAAAATATTTGATATGGAAACGAATATAATCCCCGTTATCAAGCGCCATTTGTATTTGACAAAATATTTATTCAACACTTTAAGCGAACTTAAAGAAGACTTTTTTTTCATAATTTATACTGGATTTTTTTGAAACAAATCATTTCCTTATTAAAAACAAATCCTTGTTGCGCAAAATTACGACAAAGGGATTTAATAAAAAGTGAGGAATATGCGCATCCATTGGTCATCCTTCAAAATCTTTTTAAAGCACTTACATTTGCAAAACTAAAAAACCAACAACCATGAATCCCCTTATTCACGAAGACCAGACTTTTGAAAAAGTAGATTTTTCCCAACAGTCTATTATCAATCAAGCGTTTCATGATTGTGTATTCCTTAATTGTGAATTTCAAAATGCGGATTTAAGCAATGTGGAATTGGTTGATTGCTCTTTTACCAAATGCAATCTTTCATTGGCAAATGCAAATCATACGGGGATGAAGCATGTCCATTTTGTGGATTCTAAATTATCAGGTATCGATTTCAGTAAATGCAAGGACTTCTTGTTTTCCGTTTCTTTTCAGAATTGTGTACTTGAATATGCTTCCTTTTCAAAGAAGAATATGAAGAAAGCGATTTTTACAGATTGCAAATTAATAGGAGTCGATTTTATGGAAACTGATTTATCAATGTCCAAATTTAATAATTGCGATTTGGCAAACGCCATTTTTGATCAAACTAATTTAGAAAAGGCAGATTTCAGGACGGCATTCAATTATGCCTTGGATCCGGAAAGAAATAAGATTAAAAAAGCAAAATTTTCTATTTTGGGTGCTTATGGTTTACTTTCCAAATATAACATTGAAATTTCCGGTTGAGCATTATAGGGAGAATTAAATTTCTTTTGTCTTCGTTTCCAACTTATCCTTTTGTTTCCCATCTTTCTTCAAATACCGGCATTCCTAATCGTCCCTCATTCAAAGCTAAATAAAATCCAACAAAGAATATTACCTTAACTTTGCGATGAGCAAAAGGATGGAAAAATGTATCGACCTATTTTAATTTTATTATTGTGCCTTGTTGGCGGTTGCACAAAAGAGCAAAAAGGATATACGCAAAAAGAATTCAATAAAAATGTGGACAGCCTCTTTCAATCTAAACTGCCTTTAATTGAACAACATTCAAAAGAGGATTTCAAAAACAGATTCCCTATAGAATTTAAGACAAAAATGGATTCTATTTTAAATATTTCCTATGATATACCCACTGCACCGGAATTATACGACCCTATAAATCCTGAAATCCCCAATACTGATGATTCCTCCGTTGCAAATTAAAATGAATTCAGCTTTCGGCCAAAGATTGTTTCTATTCCAAAAAATAAAAAGATTGGAGAAATAAAAAAATACTTCCTATCTTTCTAACTTAATGGGAAAAAGGTATGAAAAAAAGAATCAATAGCTTTTATCGTTTTTTGCCGATACAGTTATTCCTACTTCATTTTAGGAAATATCAATTGCTGTTGATTTTTTGGTTGATGCTATTTGCCACCATCACCAATCATTTTGCCGTTCACTTCGGTGCCAAATCTTTATTTTTATCACCCGAGTACTTAGGGCAAATCAGTATTATGAGTTTTTTATTGCTGGGGGGTGCCACAGCAATTTTCAGTATGAGCTGGCATATCACCACTTTTATTATCCACAGTAAAAGGTTGCCCTTTTTAGGTGCCACGCGAAATGCTTTTTTAAAATATTGTATCAATAATGCATTGCTGCCCTTATTGTTTTTATTGACTTACGGCATTTATACTTTTCAATATTTGGCTGAAAACGAAACCTTTTCCCGAATCGGGATCTTGGTTTTATTGGCAGCTTATTATTTGGGATATATCTTAATCCTCATCATTTCATTTTCCTATTTTTTCAAGGTTGACAAAGATATTTTAAAAACGGTACTGACTACGATTGCCAATCCTTCGCTGATCAGGAATATCATCCCTTATGACACACTTGATCGTGAATATGATTTGGTAAAAGCTGATTCTTATTTCGATAAATTATTTAGGATAAAAAAAGTAAAAGTGCCTTATCAATATAACAATCGATTGGTGAGCATTGTCTTACGCCGGCATCATCGCAATGCCATGTTTGCCATTTTGGTCGCTTTCATTTTATTGCTACTATTAGGCATTTTCATGGATGAACCTCTGTTAAGGATTCCGGCAGGCGCTGGTTTTCTTTTACTTTTTACGGTAATGATGGCAGTTTTGGGCGCATTCAAGTATTTTCTGCATAGTTGGGAAACTATTGGATGGCTGGCTATAGTAGGAATTATTTCATTGATGACACATTATAAAGTCTTTGATTTACGCAGCATTGCTTATGGTATGCAATACAATACTACCTCAAAACCAAAGTTTGACTATGCTGAACTTAAAGATTTATTTACGGATTCTTTGTATCATAAAGATAAGCAACAAGAAATTGCCAGGTTGGACAACTGGCTTAAATACAGAAAAAACAACAACGATGCAAGCCATCAAAAGCCCACATTGATCATACTTTCTGTCAGTGGCGGCGGCTCACGGTCCGCATATTGGACTTTTAGGTCATTGCAATTTGCGGATAGCATCACTAATGGTAAGTTATTCAAAAATACAGTTTTGGTTTCTGGTGCTTCCGGTGGAATGATCGGTGCGGCATATTGGCGGTCCATTCATTCAGGATATGCATTAGGGCAAATCAAAGATCCTTATGATCCAAAATATCAGACCAATATCGGGAAAGATTTGTTGAATGCCATTGTGTTTTCCCTGGCAGCAGTGGATTTTATTTCACCTTTCAACAAAATAACGGTTGCAGGAAAACGATATACTAAAGATCGCGGTTATGCTTTTGACCGTGAATTAATTGCAAACACTGATGGGCTTTTAAATACACAATTGAAGGATTTCCAACAATTGGAACAGCAAGGGATCTCCCCTTTATTATTAATGAATGGAACGATTATCAATGATGGCAGGAAGTTATTGATTTCAAGCCAGCCAGTCAGCTATTTAACAAGATCAGAAAGCAGTTTAAATAAGGCGGCACCCATTATTGACGGGATTGATTTTGCACAATTTTTCAAAAACCAGGATCCTTATAGTTTAAAAATGGTATCTGCATTAAGGATGAGCGCAACATTTCCTATTGTTTTACCCGTGGTCAAACTTCCATCCGATCCAAATATGAATGTGATGGATGCAGGATTACGAGATAATTATGGCATGGAAAATTCCACGCGTTACCTGCATACTTTTAAAGATTGGATTAAGGAGCATATCGGGGAAGTCATTTACCTTCAAATCAGGGATACGAAGCAAGAAGAGCCGGCGGAAGCGGACAATGAAGAAAGTATGTTGTCTATGCTGACGAATCCTATTTTTGCCATCCAAGACAAATGGTCTTCTTTTCAGACTTTTCACCAAAGCTTTGTCCTGGACTTTGTCAAGAATGAATTCCCGGTAACGAAATTTCATAAAATTGTCATTCAATACATTCCTATGGATAAGGAAAAATCGGTAGCATTAAATTTCCACCTCACTTCTAAAGAAAAAACTTACTTATGGCAATCTATTTATAATACGGACAATCAAAAAGCATTTCTTCAATTAAAAGCACTACTTAACGCTAATGAAAAGCCGGAACCACAAAATCGAAAAAGCGGATTAAATCCGCAATAAGCTTCTCTGGATTTTCCAACATGCTCATGTGCCCACACGATTCATAAATAACTACATCATTGACTTTCGCAATATGCGCTTGCTGCAACATCTCTGTCATGCTTGTTGCGGTATCTTCGTTTCCGATAATCCATTGAAGGGGGAAACCCGCTATTTGTAAAACATCTGTTTTATCCTGTCTGTTTTTAATGGCATTATATGCAGTTGAAAGTGCCGATGCTGAAACCTTAGTTCCATTGTCTATAATGGATTGAACGATTTCAGGGTGACTTTTTTTAAAATCTGCACTGAATAAATTCTGCGCCATACCTCTGAGAAACGCTTTTTTTTCCAAGTCACCTTTCTGCATTAATACAATGGCTTTCTCCCGGTTTTTTCTTTTTTCCTCATTATCCGAAGAAGCCGAAGAATGTACTAAACTCATTCCCGCTATCATTTCAGGGAATAATTTCGCAAAATTCATAGCTACATATCCACCCATCGAATGTCCGACAAAGATAGCCCTTTTTATCTGCTCCTGATCCAGGATGTCTTTAATCATACAGGCCATATCTTCCATGCCCAAATGGGTCGTGATTAAATCACTTTTTCCAAATCCTGGCAAATCAGGAAGCAATAACTTGTATTTCTTTTGCAATTCAGGGATTATATTATCCCAGGTAGTATGGTCATTTGGAAATCCATGAATCAGAATTACAGGAAATCCCTTACCACTCTTTTCATAATAAATCATAATTATTGGGTTGAAGTTTCCATTTCTGGCAACTCGGTTAAAGATATATTCCTTTTATACAAATCAATGTAAACATACATCAAACTCAATAATAATGGAGACAATTCAATCAAGGGTAATTTTTGGATGCCAATGACATGGATGATTAAAGCAACCATCAAAAAGCTGATTGCTGCCAAGCCATACACTTTCAAGAAGATTTTCTTTTTGTGTGCAATAAATGCAACAAATAAATTGATAGGGAATGCCCACAGTACATTATAATTTTCTGCGCAAGATTGATGATTGGTGAATAACCACATAAAAAGCATAAAAAAGCCTAGAAGTCCGGAAAGGAACAATAAAACAAAGCGGATAATTGGTTTTAAATATTGAAATGCCGGAATATGAAATGCCAAAATAGTTAAGATTAAAATACCAATCATCATCCATAAAGGACCATTGAGCGTCCTTGGAGCTATTGTCCCACCTTCTAATAAAGTATTTTCATGTTCGATAATTTTTTGACCATTATAAACAGCACCCTTTAAACTCTGGTGCAAGAAGTCAGGTAAGAACATGGAACCTTCATCCGTCATCAAACTATCTACGGGACTGCCCAAGAGCAAATTAATACCCAATCTTTCCCAATTCTTATTTGCCAAATATTGATTCAATACAGTTCTGTAACTTACTTTTTTACCTTCTAAAATATCTCCCCAATAAAAATTGTTACCTAATGTTGCCGGAAAAATATCCCGAATCCTGGTTGCACAATTATCGAATAAAAAATCATAATGATAAGACCTGTTTTCGGGCTTAAGATTGTTTTCAAGATAACTTTGGATAGCTTTTTTCTGCTCCAACGGGATAGCCAGAACCTGTTCGTGCACAGATCGGTTTTCTTCTTTATATTCATACATAAAATCAGCAAAGCTGCTTTTGGAAATATAGTACAACAACTTTCCCATTGTAAATTTCACATAAAAATCAGGATCAGAATAATCGAATGTACCGTAATTATACACTTCGTCCTTTCCTAAGTCACTACCTTTCACACGCACGCCAATATGTCCAAAAGAGGCATATAAATCATTGCCCACGCCGCAAGTCAAAATACTGACTTGAAATTGATTGTCCATTGTTGTCAGACTTACAGAATCTGTCTGTGCAAAGGAGATATGACTGAATAAAAAACAAAAAATGACGAGAACAATGCGCATTGACTTTCGGAGATTAAAAATTTTCACAAACCTACAAAAAGAAAAGAAACTAATCAGGAAAACAGCTGAAAATATAAGACAATTCCATCGTAGCCACAGCTATGCTATAGCATTGAAGCCATATAGACCAAGCGCATAATTAGGGCTTGCTCAATAACTTAACAAACACGAGTTCGACTCGATTTCCAAAGGTTAGTGCTGCGAGCAGCCAGGAAAAAGAAACCATATTCTTAACCATACAGCTACAAAGACAACATAGAATCTAAGCAACTTAATGGAGAAAAGAACTTAGCGCCTTAGTGACTTTGGGGCAAAAATTAAGAGCCACAAAGAACAAAGGCACAAAGCGTCACAAGAGACTTATGGGTTGTGCGTCTTTCCATAGAGAATTGCAGATGCAACTTAATCCGTCGGTTTTCAGGATACAAGTTTTGTTAGAAAGGTTTAATTAATTTTATCTCATCACCAATTACAAAACTTTTACTACGCAATATGAGCATTAGAAATTTTCATTGTGCTCCATAACCCTTGTGTTTGATGTGATAGAGCACCAAACTCATATGACGTGGAGTCAATTAAAAAATACAATAAATTATTTACAGCATCAACATAGTAATCACATAATCTGCCAATAAAATCATGATACAAGTTACGATTACGGAAGTAGTGGATGCTTGCCCTATTTCCAATGCCCCACCCTTTACATGATAGCCATAGTAAGCAGGGACGGAGGCAATAATAAACGAAAAAGTAAAGGCTTTAGTTAAAGCCACTACTATATTAAACGCTTGAAACCCATTTATTAAACCAAAAGAATATTGCTCGTTTGACATTATACCAATAAGCAATGCCGTAATATAGCCACCCATAATACTCAACATAATAGCAATGATGATCAGACAAGGAATTAAAAGTAAAGCAATCAGTATCTTCGGCAAAACCAAGAAGCCTTTGGTGTTGATACCCATTATCTCCAAAGCGTCAATTTGTTCGCTAACGCGCATGTTTCCCAATTCCGATGCTATTTTAGAACCTACTACTCCCGCTAAAACGATACAAATAATTGTTGGTGCCAATTCCAAAATAACAGAATCCCGAACGACTTGCGCAATTACATATTTAGGGATAATCGGACTGATGAGCTGATATGCCGTTTGCACAGTCATAACCGCCCCCAAAAATATAGAAATGATGATTACGATAGGCAAGGACCTAACCCCGATATCATAACCTTGGTGGACATATTCTTTCCAATAGACTTTCGCATTTTCCGGGCGTGTAAACATGCCTTTCAACATTAAACTATAGGAACCTAGGTGAATTAAAAATTTCTTGATCATAAGCAACAAATATAAAGCAAAAACGCCTCAATAAAGAGGCGCTTTCAATAAAATTCACATTATTATTTTAAATAGCTACTGGTTGCCTTCCTGAAATCCTTCCGGTTTTCATTAATCCATCATAGTGACGCATCAATAAATAACTTTCAATTTGTTGTAAGGTATCCAAGATAACGGCAACACCAATCAACATGGATGTTCCACCATAGAAGCTAGCAAAACCATTGGTAACGCCAGCCAATGCCGCAACTCCGGGAAGTATACCAGCAAGGGCCAGGAAGAAAGAACCCGGTAAAGTAATCCGATCCATTACGGCACCGATATAATCGGCAGTCGGCTGTCCGGGTTTGATACCGGGAATAAAACTGTTGTTCCTTTTCAAGTTATCCGCCATTTCTGTTGGATTAAAAATCAAGGCAGTATAGAAATAGGTGAATGCAATGACCAATACAGCATAAATCAAATTATACCAAAAAGAAGTGTAATCCGATAAATCACGGACAAAATTACTTGGTTCATCACCTCCACCTGTTGCAAATCCGGCAATCATTGCTGGTAAGAACATTATTGCCTGAGCAAAAATGATAGGCATTACACCCGCGGAATTCACTTTCAATGGAATAAAATTTCGCGCACCATCAATTTGACGGGCAGCATTGTTACCCACTATTTTGCGTGCATAATTCAATGGGATACGACGGACACCTTCTGTCAATAATACCAAACCCATGATAACTAAAACGAAAAAGGCTAATTCAACCAAAAAGAACAATAATTTATCCGTTTGTTGTTTTTCCGTCCATTCCTGAACTAAAGAATGTGGCAAGCGGGCAAGGATACCGACCATGATTAAGATGGAAACACCATTACCAATACCTTTATCCGTCATTTTTTCACCAAGGTACATTACGAATAAAGTACCGGAAGTAAGGATAACGATGGTTGAAACATAAAAGAACAAATCATCAACAATGATAGCACCCCCAGTTTGTTGTTTCAAATAAGTGATGTAAGCCGCAGCTTGGAAAACAGTAACCAAGACCGTGATATAACGGGTATATTGGGTCATTTTGTTTCTACCACTTTCTTCCTTTTGCATTTTGGCAAATTGGGGTATTACAATACCGGCTAATTGCATAAAGATGGATGCGGAGATATAAGGCATTACACCCAATGCAAAAATGGATGCATTACTAAATGCACCACCGGCAAACATGTTGATTAAGCCTAAAAGACCATCTTGGCTACCCACCTGGCTAAGCACATGTGGATTAATTCCAGGTAATACTATAAAACAACCAACACGATAAACGAGAATTAATCCAAGCGTGAATAATATGCGGTTACGAAGCTCTTCAATGCTCCAAATATTCTTAAGCGTTTCAATAAGTTTCTTCACAAGAACTATAAATTTAAAATCGGAATGCGAATAAACGACAAAAGACGCATTTTGCCAAATCTTTAGGAAAAAAAATATTTTTTTCTTAAAGTAGAATGCTAAAAAAACAGCAAGCTATCGGAAAATGCGTCTTTTAAAATTATTTAGTAATCCAATATTACTTCTAATAAGAAGTAAAAGTGTTATTTAATGATTTCAATTGTACCGCCAACAGCTTCAATAGCTTGTTTCGCTTTTTCACTTGCAGCATTGACTTTAAAAGCGATTTGGGATTTCATTTCGCCATTGCCAAGAACTTTAATCAAGTCGCTTCCGCTAATCAATCCATTCAAATAAAGACATTCGCGGGAAAACTCTTTTAAAGTGTATTTTTCAACTAAATGATCAATTTGTCCTAAGTTGAACACTTTATAATCCACACGGAATATATTTTTGAAACCCCGTTTTGGAATACGGCGTTGAATCGGCATTTGACCGCCTTCATGACCTTTCTTGGATTGGTAACCAGTACGGCTTTGTTGTCCTTTGTTACCTTTACCCGCTGTTACACCATAACCGCTACCTTCCCCACGACCTACGCGTTTGGAATGATGAGTGGAACCTGCTGCTGGTTTTAAACTGTGAAGTTGCATAATCTTTGATTTTTTTACTTAGCGCGGGTTTTTTCCCGCTCGCTATTGGTTTTTAATTATTGTATTACTATAAATGACGGACACTACATATTATCATTTTAAAAATTGTAAAGGTGCCATCAGGTATTTAGTTAAGTTCTTCCACTTTAATAAGGTGAAGTACTTTTACAATCATACCTTTTATTTGTGGTGTTGCTTCCACTTCTACGCTTGAGTTCATTTTATGCAAACCCAATGCAACAAGTGTGCGTTTTTGACGCTCTGAGCGATCAATGCCACTTTTAATTTGCGTTACTTTTACCTTTGCCATTATTAAAATGTTTTTGAATTATTTATATTATTTTCAATTTTTAATGATCAATCGATCATTATCCATTAAACACTTTTTTCAAACTAATAGAACGGATCTTAGCAACCTGAATCGGTTCGCGTAGTTCGCTCAAAGCCTTAATTGTTGCCTTTACAACATTGTGTGGATTAGCAGATCCTAATGATTTTGCCAAAACGTCCGTATACCCCGCAGCTTCCAATACAGCGCGCATGCTACCACCAGCAAGTACACCGCTACCTTCAGCAGCAGGTCTGATCATAACTTTGGCAGCGCCTAATTTTGAAAATTGTTCATGCGGGATTGTACCGTGCATTACAGGGACAGTGATTAAATTTTTCTTAGCGTCATCAATTCCTTTAGCGATTGCTTCCTGAACTTCTTTAGCTTTACCTAAACCTTGCCCTACAATACCCTTTCCGTTTCCAACCACTACAAGAGCGGAGAAACTAAAAGCACGACCACCTTTGGTTGTTTTAGTAACGCGATTGATGGAAACTACTTTGTCTTTTAATTCTAAGTCTCCGGATTTGATCCGGTTATTTATTTGAGCCATTTTATTTTGTATTGAGTAATGCCCTTTGTTTTCTTCAAACCCAGACACCACAAATTTTTTAATTTTATTTTTAGAATTTCAAACCACCTTCACGCGCTCCATCAGCTAATGATTTCACACGGCCATGATAAAGATAACCACCACGGTCAAAAACACAAGTTTCGATTCCTAAATCTTTTGCTTTTTGAGCGATTGTTTTTCCTACCAAAGCTGCAATATCGGATTTAGTTCCGGTTTGCGCTTGTAGGTCTTTTTGCCGGGAATTGGCTGCTGCCAATGTTTCACCAGTCGCATCATCGATTAGTTGAGCGTAAATTTCCTTGTTGCTACGGAAAACGGATAAACGGGGTCTTTCTGCTACTCCGTTGATGCTTTTCCTGATTCCCCAACGCAATTTTTGGCGGCGGGCTGCTTTTTTTGCTAATTTTGACATGTTGTCTTTATTATTACGGGCTCTACTTTAAGGAAACGATGGGCAAATGATTTAATCCCTTTTTGATTGTCCAATCAATCACCAAATTCATTTAAAGTAGGCTTCCGAAGGTTAAGTATATGATGAAAAGATTTTAAAACCTGAAATAAGCATCCAGGTTTTAAAATCCATTTTTTATTATTTTCCGGCAGTTTTACCAGCTTTACGACGAACCACTTCACCCTTGAAGCGAACACCTTTACCTTTGTAAGGCTCTGGTTTACGCATACTCCGGATTTTGGCAGCTACTTGTCCTAATAACTGTTTGTCAATTGATTCTAAAATAATCAATGGTGGTTTACCTTTTTCCATTTTGGCTTCTGCCGTAATTTCCTTTGGTAAATCAAAAATGATATTATGGGAAAAACCTAAAGACATATCCAATGTTTGGCCAGTCATGGCGGCACGATAACCCACACCCACTAATTCCAATTCTTTTTTGAAACCGTTTGTCACACCTTCAACCATGTTTGCAATCAAAGTGCGGCTAAGGCCATGGATTGCACGGTGACGGATTTGATCCGTAGGGCGTGTTACATGAAGTTCGCCATCCTTGATATCAATGGTCAAATCGCGGTCAATGGTTTCTGTCAATTGTCCTTTTGGACCTTTTACAGTTACTTCATTTGCAGGGTTAACGGTAATGGTTACCTTATCCGCAATATGAATCACTTTTTTGCCTATACGAGACATAATTTATATTGTTTTTTATATTTATGATGATTCCTAAGAATCGTTTGTCGCTTTATTCTTTTCGGGTTCAGTTCAGTATAGGGAAAACTTAGATGATCAAAAAGAACGCTTGCTTAAATGCTATATAATAAAAATAAACCTATTGAATGTCAATGGGCTTATTTTCTAATTTTTTCTTACCAAATTTGGCAAAGTACTTCACCACCAACATTGTTGGCACGTGCCTGCTTATCGGTCATCACTCCTTTAGAAGTAGAGACGATTGCAATTCCTAAGCCATTTTTCACTTTACGGATTTCAGCAGGTTTTGCGTACTGACGCAAACCGGGACGGCTTACGCGTTCTAGGGAAAGGATAGCAGGGTCTTTAGTTTCACCACTATACTTTAAGGCTACTTTAATCAAACCTTGTTTGTTATCATCTTCAAATTTATACTTTAGGATATAACCGTTTTCGTACAAAATTTCAGTAATCCTTTTTTTTAAGTTAGAAGCTGGGATTTCCACTACACGATGGCGAGCCATCTGAGCGTTACGAATGCGGGTAAGATAATCTGCAATAGAATCTGTTACCATTGTTTTGTTTAATTTTAATTGTTTGATAATTGATGAGAGTAACTTGGGAATTCCCAGGTCTTTTCATCTAATGTTTCAAAGAGCCTCGTCGCTCAATAAAGACTTGAATGTTTGTGCTTTTACTACCAGGAAGCTTTTTTCACTCCGGGTAATTTGCCGTCTAATGCCATGTCACGGAACACGATTCTACAAACTGCGAATTGGCGGATGTAGCCTCTTGAACGACCTGTGATTTGACAACGGTTCTTTAAACGAACGGAAGAAGAGTTCCTTGGTAATTTATCCAAGCCCTCATAATCTTCTGCTGCTTTAAGTGCCGCTCTCTTTTCAGCAAATTGAGCAACCATTCTTTCCCGTTTGCGTTGACGCGCTTCTATTGATTTTCTTGCCATAATAATGTATGTATGAACTAAATAATGGTATTTACCGTTGAACTCATCGGCAAAACAATGATTAGTTATTATCTTTTTTAATGTTTTTAAATGGAACACCCATTTCTTTCAATAACTCATAAGCTTCTTCGTTAGTAGTAGCCGTTGTTACGAAAGTAAGATCCATACCGGAGATACGATTTACTTTATCGATGTCGATTTCCGGGTAGATGATTTGTTCCGTGATACCGAAGGTATAGTTACCGCGGCCATCAAAAGATTTTTCATTGATCCCTTTGAAATCCCGCACACGAGGTAAAGAAACGGAAACCAAACGATCCAAGAATTCATACATCCTTTCGCCCCTAAGTGTTACGCGACATCCGATAGGCATGTTTTTGCGCAATTTAAAGTTGGATACATCTTTTTTGGATAATGTAGGAACCGCTTTTTGACCGGCGATCATTGTCATTTCCTTTACAGCATCGTCCACCAATTTCTTATCGGCAACAGATCCTTTTACGCCTTGGTTAAGACAAATTTTAACCAAACGGGGAGCCTGCATAACGGTTTTGTAACCGAATTTATTCATTAGGGCAGGCACTACTTCGTCTTGGTATTTTGTGTGAAGACGCGGTTTGTAAGTTACAGTGCTCATTATTTAATTTCTTGACCTGATTTTTTAAAAATACGAATGGCTTTACCATCTTTTCTTTCACGACGGATACGGGAAGGTGCTTTTGTTTTAGCGTCCCATAGCTGAACATTAGAGATATGCATGGATGCCTCTTGTTTTACAATCCCACCCTGAGGGTTTTGTGCGTTAGGTTTCAAATGTTTGGTTATTATATTTGCACCTTCCACTAAAACCCTGGATTTTAGGGGATATACTGCCAATACCTGACGGGGAGTACTGCGGTTTTTGTCGTTGCCGGCAATAATCACAACCTGATCGCCTTTCTTGATATTGAACTTTTGTTTGAATCTTGTACTCATTAGTTATAATTCTTGAGCCGCTTTTTAAACGGGCGGCAAAGGTACATAATTTTTTTTAATTATAAAACTTCGGGAGCCAATGAAATTATTTTCATATAACCTTTATCACGAAGCTCACGAGCTACCGGTCCGAAAATACGGGTTCCGCGTGGATCGCCTGCCGTGTTTAACAACACAACTGCGTTATCATCGAAATTGATATAAGATCCGTCTTTGCGGCGTAACTTATTTTTTGTGCGAACAATAACAGCTTTGGTAACCGTTCCTTTTTTAACGCCGGCGGCAGGAATAGTATCTTTTACTGAAACTACTATTTGATCGCCGATGCCGGCATATACCTGGCCACTGTTTCCCAACACTCTGATGCAAAGTACTTCTTTAGCACCACTGTTATCTGCTACTCTGAGCCTTGATTCCTGTTGTATCATTTTTATTAATGTTTTAGCTGTTGGCTAATTTCTTTATTATTTGGGTGTAGTACTTTTGCTTACTACGAGCCTTAGGCAAAGGGAATTTGGGAATGACCAAACAACTATTTTGCTTTTTCAATTACTTCCACCAAGCGCCAGCGTTTTGTTTTACTCAAAGGGCGGGTTTCCATAATCCGAACAGTATCACCTATACCACATTCATTTTTCTCATCATGAGCGTGAAATTTAGATGTGTTCTTTAGAAATTTACCGTAAAGGGGATGTTTCACTTTACGCTCAACGGCTACGGTAATGGTTTTATCCATTTTATCGCTCGTTACAAGACCTATACGGCTTTTTCTGATTTTCCTTTCTATAGACATTTTGAAAGACTATTAAATATTTTAAATTAAGAACCTAATTCTCTTTTGTGTTGTTCTGTTTTCAACCTTGCAAGCGTACGACGGGCATCCCGGATGGTCATCGGGTTTTCTATCGGATTAACTGCATGACTGAATTTCATTTTCTTTAAACGCGATTCACCTTCAGAGATACGGTCTTCTAATGCTTCGTCACCTAAGGTACGATACTCTTCGCGTTCGGCGTGTTTTAACTTTGACTTTGCCATTGTGGTTATTTTTAGATATTAGACGGTAGATATTGGATGTTAGACATAGATATCGGCAATCTAAACCCATAATTAATTTATTTTGTAAAACCTATGCTTCCGCATAATCCCTGCGAACAACGAATTTAGTTTTAATCGGTAATTTTTGTGCTGCCAATTCCATTGCTTCTTTGGCAACTTGTGGGGATACACCATCAATTTCAAATAATATTGTTCCCGGACGAACTACCGCAGCCCAATATTCAAGACTACCTTTACCTTTACCCATACGGACTTCGGCAGGTTTCTTTGTGATTGGTTTATCAGGGAAAATACGAATCCAAACATTACCTTCACGCTTCATATGACGCGTCATTGCCTGACGGGCAGCTTCTATTTGACGGTTAGTAAGCCAAATAGCTTCTAGACCTTTTAGTCCGAATGAACCAAAAGAGATTGTAGCGCCACGCTGTGCATTACCTCTAATACGCCCTTTATGCTGTTTCCGGTGTTTTGTTCTTTTTGGTTGTAACATTGTTATTATAATTTAGAAATTAAAGTAAGACTTCAATTCTGCTAAAAATGCTTTTAAATTTTAGTTTCTTTTTGTATGACCTGCACCGCCACTACGGTTGCCGCCTCTTCCTGCTCCACCACCGCGACGGTCAGCTCCTCTGTCACGATCACCACTTCTTTCACGGTGCTCACCACCTACTGCCGGCCCACGGCGATCTGTTGCTCCACTATTTAAATTTGGATTCAATTCGCGTTTTCCTAATACCTCTCCTTTACAAATCCATACCTTGATACCGATCTTACCATAAACAGTCATTGCATAAACAGAAGCGTAATCAATATCCATACGGAAAGTATGTAATGGGGTACGACCTTGTTTGATTTCTTCACTACGCGCAATTTCTGCGCCACCCAAACGACCGCCAACCTTTACTTTGATACCTTCTGCACCCATGCGCATTGCTGTGGCAATAGACATTTTGATAGCGCGTTTGTAACTTACACGACCTTCGATCTGACGGGCAATTGTTTCACCAACAATTTGAGCATCCAATTCAGGGCGGCGGATTTCCATAATGTTGATTTGAACATCTTGGTTACCGGTAAGTTTTTTCAATTCCTCTTTTATCCTATCCACTTCCTGGCCACCTTTACCAATGATGATACCTGGTTTTGAAGTGTGAATTGTAACGATCAGTTTACCTAAAGTGCGTTCTATAACTATTCGGGCTACGCCGCCTTTATTAATACGCGCATTCAGGTAAGTACGGATTTTGTGATCTTCTATGACTTTAGCACCAAAATCTCTGGTATTGCTGTACCACATTGAATCCCAACCACGGATAATTCCCAAACGGTTACCTATCGGATTTGCTTTTTGACCCATAATTCTTATTTAATAATTGACGCCTTGTATCACCAAGAAATCAGATTTTTATTATTTTTTATTTTCTTCTTTACGATCAACAATAATGGTTACATGATTGCTGCGTTTGCGTTGGCGGTATGCACGACCTTGAGGTGCGGGCAACATGCGTTTCAACATGCGGCCACCATCTACGAAAATTGTTTTGACAATCAGGTTGGCATCTGCGACATCTTCACCTTCGTTTTTTTGACCCCAGTTAGCTATTGCGCTAAGCAATAATTTTTCTAAAGGCACTGAAGGATGCTTAGTACTGAATTTTAAAAGATTCAATGCTTGATCTACTTCTTTGCCGCGTATTAAGTCGGCTAACAAACGCATTTTTGTTGGTGAAGTAGGGTAATTCCGTAATTTAGCTATTGCTTCCATAAACACTTAATCCAAAAAGGATTGTAATTTAAAAATTATTATTGTATATTCTTAATCCATTGGTTCTGCAACCACAGACTTAAAACTTATTTTTTTGCTCCTGAGTGCCCCCTGAAATTACGCGTTGGCGCAAATTCACCTAACTTATGACCTACCATATATTCCGTTACATAAACCGGGATAAACTTATTTCCGTTATGCACTGCGAAGGTATGACCTACAAAATCAGGAGATATTGTAGAACGGCGGCTCCATGTTTTGATTACGCCTTTTTTTGAACCACCTTCATTGATTTTATCTACTTTTTCTTGCAGATTATGGTCAATGTAAGGACCTTTTTTAATTGAACGACCCATATTAAAGTTTAATTTGATGATTTGGTATCAGACCAGTAGGTTAAATACCCATTTTATCTTATTGTAATTATGATTAAATACTACTTAGCTAATCTTCCTGCCGTTTTTGCGTTGGATAATCAATTGGTTAGATTTCTTATTGCGATCACGCGTAACCTGGCCTTTGGCATATTTACCAGTACGACTGCGTGGATGTCCACCTGAAGCCTTACCTTCACCACCACCCATTGGGTGATCTACAGGGTTCATCGCAACACCACGAACGCGAGGGCGATTACCTTTCCACCTGCTGCGGCCTGCTTTACCCAAAGATTCCAAAGCATGATCACTGTTGGAAACAATACCAACTGTAGCTATGCAAGAACCCAATACCTTACGCAATTCGCCGGATGGCATTTTTAAAATCACATATTTTTCTTCCTTTGCATTCAATTGAGCATGTGTACCTGCTGAACGAGCTAATGCACCACCCTTTCCCGGTTGCATTTCGATATTGTGGATTACAGTACCTAATGGCATGTTCCTCATCAATAAAGCATTCCCAACTTCGGGGGCAACGGCATCGCCACTGATTACTTTAGCACCTACTTCTAAACCTTGAGGAGCGATGATATATCTTTTCTCACCATCAGCATAAGCCAACAAAGCGATGAAAGCTGTACGGTTCGGATCGTATTCGATGCTTTTAACCGTAGCAGGAATTTCTTTCTTGTTCCGTTTAAAATCAATGATACGATAATGGTGTTTATGTCCGCCACCCAAATTGCGCATAGTCTGACGACCTTTTACATTACGGCCGGCTTTGCTTTTTTGGGACTCCAATAAACTTTTTTCCGGTTTATCAGTGGTAATCTCAGCATAAGCATTCCCTACTCTCCATCGAGTTCCGGGGGTGGTCGGTTTATATTTTCGTAAAGCCATTTTTATTTTTTTTGATAACTGGTGTTTAATCCGGTTAAATTGTTACTTTTTTCTTTAATAATTAGAATGCAAACAAATCAATACTTTCACCGTCCGCCAAAGTTACTATCGCTTTTTTGTATCCTGGTTTGCGACCTGAGATAAAACCTGCTTTAGTGAAACGGCTTTTGCTTTTTGCTGGTACGATGCTTGTATTCACATCTTTTACTTTTACATTGTAGAAGTCTTCAACTGCGCCTTTAATTTCTAATTTGTTTGCGCGTTTGTCCACTACAAAAGTGTAACGATTCTCTTTTTCCATCTGGGCGTTTACCTTTTCGGTAACCTTTGGACGATGTAATATTTCTGAAGCTCTCATCTTATTTTATTTAAATCGGCTTATGCCAATTAAAAGTTTATTGTTTTTGTTTGCCGTCAATGCTTAAGCGTCAACAGTTTCTTTTTCTTCTGTAAATACTTTTGCCACGCTTTCGCTGAGCACTAAAGTATTTGCATGTATGATATCATAAGTATTGATGTCGCTTAATACCGTTGTTTTAATACGGGGAATATTGCGGGCGCTCAAATATATGTTGGAATCATACTCCATATTGATCAATAATGCTTTCTTACCGGCAACTTGAAGGTTGTTCAAAATGGAAAGCATGTCTTTGGTATTTGGCTTTTCTAATTGAAGGTCTTCTACAATGACGATTGCGCTTTCACGGGCTTTGTAACTTAAAGCAGACATTTTGGCAAGGTCTTTTACTTTACGGTTCAATTTGAAATTGTAACTATGCGGCAAAGGTCCGTTTATGGCGCCACCACCTTTATATAAAGGGTTACGGATGTTACCTTTACGAGAGCCACCGGTTCCTTTTTGTTTATGTAATTTACGGCTGGAACCTTTTACTTCCCCACGGGTTTTTGTTTTATGAGTACCCAAGCGCCTTGCAGCCAAGTGTTGTTTTACTGCTAAGTAAATGCAATGGTCGTTTGGTTCAATATTAAAAATATCTTCCGGTAATTCGACATTGCGTCCAGTTTTTTCGCCCTTGCTATTTAAAACTTCGATTTGCATTATTAATGTTTTTGGTATTAAACCTCTATACTTTTCTTGAAAAATTAATTTTCAGGAATTAATTTTTATAACTGTCCTGAATTAAAACAGTAGCACCATTATGACCAGGAACGGATCCGGTTACAAGGATATAATTTTGTTCAGGGAAAATTTTTATGATTTTAAGTGATTTCACTTTTACACGATCGCCACCCATACGGCCTGCCATACGCATGCCTTTGAATACACGACTTGGGTAGGAAGATCCACCGATAGAACCTGGGGCACGGGACCTATCATGTTGACCATGAGTAGACTCACCAACACCGGCAAATCCGTGGCGTTTAACAACACCTTGGAAACCTTTACCTTTGGAGGTGCCGATAACATTTACCTTTTCACCTTCTGCGAAGATTTCACAAGTAATGTTTTCACCAACTTCTTTATTAATGGAACTGTTACGAATTTCTTTGACTATAGCCTTTGGAGTAGTTTCAGCTTTAGCGAAATGATTGATTAAAGCTTTAGGCGTATTTTTTTCCTTGCGTTCGCCGTAAGCGATTTGCAAAGCGTCATAACCATCTGTTTCAACGGTTTTCTTTTGAATGACCATACATGGTCCAGCTTCGATAATGGTGCAGGCAACTTGCTTTCCACTAGGATCGAACACGCTGGTCATGCCTATCTTTTTGCCAATAATACCTTTCATACTATTTTGAATTATGCAAATCTTTTTTTGAGGGATTTGCTTTTTGTTATTATTATTTATCCGGCCTATGGAAAGAAGGACTTTGCCCACTCCCTTAGCCAAGCGCCCGATTTTTTAGGATTTCCTAAAAGGCGGGATTAGCCATTTTACTTTTATGTTATAAAGAGCAACTAAAAAAACTAAACTTTCGCTTTCTGTTTATCTCAATGATTTTATCTTTTAAAGACAAAAACCATTATGCTTTGATTTCTACTTCTACGCCACTTGGAAGATCCAACTTTGACAGCGCATCTACAGTACGAGATGATGAAGTATAAATATCCAAAAGGCGTTTGTGGGTGCTCATTTGGAACTGCTCACGCGCTTTTTTATTTACGTGTGGGGAGCGCAATACCGTGTAAATTTTCTTGTCTGTAGGCAACGGGATTGGCCCGGTTACTACAGCACCTGTATTACGAACGGTTTTAACGATCTTCTCTGCAGATTTATCTACTAAATTATGGTCGTAAGACTTTAGCTTAATGCGAATTCGCTGTGACATATCAAAAAACTTCCTTGTTATTTTTTTTAGGACTGCAAAAGTAGAACGAACTTTTTGATTTGCAAAATTTATTTTCGTTTATTTTTTGAATAGACTGATATTTTACAAAAATAAACATGGCAACCAAGCGCAATTGCCTAATTATCAAATAGTTAATTAGAAACCTAATTAAGGAATATTATTTCGCCAGTCTGAAAATAAGTGGACTTTCCGTAATTAAGGGCTGAGCAGCATCTTCTTTTGGGCTGCAAAAAGAAGAACCAAGCTCCTGAGGAATATTTCCGCTTTTATGCGGAGGGTGAATATTTCAATTATCCTAAAGAAAGGAATCTTGGTTTCGGTGGAACTGGGACAAACCTTGGAAGCTTATGGTGCTGGGACTGCGGGTTATATAATTACAGGTTATAGCAGAAAAGGTCCAGTAGCAAGAGGATATGTTTCCATTTATAATGGAGGTGGGCAAATTCCTGATCAGGGTACGATTATAATTGATGGCACTCCAAATTATGCTGTAATTCGAGGATTTCTATATGAAAACAATGATTATGTACGCCACCTTTAACAGGAAAAGTAATTTTCTATCAACGAAATACACAAAAACTTATTGGCCCATTTGAATTTCAAGCAGGAAAATCTGGTGGAGCGGCAATAACCATCACAAAAGGAAAGCTTGCAATTATCCCTAACCCTTAATCTGTTAAGTTTCAAGTTGCTTAATTAAATATTCAATTATGAAAAGAATTATACTGTTACTTTTAACTATCAATGGTACAGTACTTTATGCGCAAGAGGAATATCCTGCAAAATCTTATCTTCATTTTAACTACAATGTCATTGATAGCAATGCTGTTGCAAATGGCAGTTTGGTTTATGATGATGATAGTCTTTTGCATGATGGCGATATGGGCATCTCTCCTTATCTTAATCAACAAATTACAGGCAGTTTATTCATTTTTTAGATAAATACAAGATTCGTTCCATTTATAAGCCGATACTACTTGTTTAAAAAACAAAGCATTGTGCTTTTAAAATTAAACACTACCTTTAGCATATAAATATATTGCATATTATGAAATATCACAAGCGATTTTATTCCTTTTATTTTGCAGTTTTGCTTTATTAAGCTGTAAAAAGAAAACCGAAAAGCCAATCCTACCGCCGATAACAACAACAGGAGAAAACACTTTCGGCTGCTATATTG
>Ga0160467_100136_pt1 | contig 102868 bp, 96 predicted proteins | sample HID1972I_E11MG_FD_108221 | JGI IMG/M metagenome (GOLD analysis project Ga0160467, IMG submission 108221) | Enriched pill bug-associated microbial communities from UW Madison campus, WI, USA - HID1972I_E11 MG | ecosystem: Host-associated > Arthropoda: Insects > Digestive system > Unclassified ... | reverse complement strand
TATCTGCACACACAGCCACGTGATGCCTGGACTTTCGAACTGGATCTACGTCCGTGGATTGAGAAATGGTGAGTTCGGCATAGCTTTCGAAGCTCCTACAGTACTCAAGTGGTGTTGGTTCGTCGTGCGGCGAATTAACACCAGAAATTGAGATGTATCGCATAGCTGCGACTCGACCCCACCGGGAAACAATGATGCATGTCATAAGCTATAGAGATCACCCGATACAACTGACGGATTACGGCTTCATTGACCCTGATCTTCAGTTTTCGTCAGTTCCGCTTGAGCAGGAACTGTACGATTTCCACGACAGCCACGTCTTCACTCATGGCGCAAGCATCTTTGAAAAGCGAAGTGATTATTTCGAAATAGGCTATATCCGCCGCAACACGCCAATTGGTGCATTTGCAAGGTCTGTCATCCAAAGCAGGCTCAGAATCGGATTTGCTTATGACACGCCTCTTTTTGGAAGCGGCTGTAGGTCAGGTCTTTGCTTCTGGTAAAAAGACAGGGGATCTTAAATGAATGCGTTTCCACGGAGCATCAGTCAGGATTTTGATACGCTGATGGAGCTGATGATCCTTGTCATTAACTCGCGGATGAATATGCCGGTTGAACCTGAAATGGAGTTTCTGAACGACTTTCAGACGCTTTCTTTAAAGCTCTTTAAGCAACTGTGCTCCACAAAATCCGTTTCACTCGGATGCGTGTTTCAGAGCAAAACCGGCTTGGCGTATGAGTTTATTGACCAGGGGTCGGTCTCGATACTTGCACGAGCTTCAATCGAAACCTTTTTGACGTTGCACTGGCTTTTCAGCGGTGACCTAGAGCTTTCGCGGTTCCGCCATCGGGTTTGGCAGTATGCAGGATTGACCGACAGGGTTGGTCACACAGCGACAACTGATGAGGGGCGAGTAAAGCAAGCATCTGCCCGTGAGCAACAAGCAGAGCTACTTCTGCTCATACAGTCATCTGAGCATTTCATAAAACACTCGACCAAGGAGCAAAATCAGCTTCTGAAAGGCAATTGGCGAGTAGGCTGGTCATGGGGTGAAGAGGCTGTGCGAGCGGGGTTTCACCGCAAATACTTTGATAACGTCTACGGTTACCTTTGCGGCTACTCACACAGCAACTACATTAGCGTAATGCAGATCGGCCAAGCGCAAGATCTTCCTACACAGGCACGGATGACCGAGGCGGGGTTACAGATCAGCGTCCACATCATGTCTCACTTTATTCATCTGTACGCGTCTACGTTTTCCCCGGCGTCTGATCTTCTGAATGCCTCAGAGTCGAGGCCCATCGTAGACGTCTGGCATTTCAAGTCCGACGACATGAACCAGATATTTGACATGAGTGCTGGAGGGGAGGCTGAACTTTGATGAAGTTGGTGTCACTGATTGCCGTCAGCCGCCATTTGCAACGCTGGCCCACTGTCTGTAAACCTCCATTGATAAACTGAGCAAGACAAACGGAGAAGTCGGTACCTTCTCCGTTTGAGCCAGTGGAGCGCGCTGCTGTAATAGCAGTAGTTCACGGCACGTGTGGTGTTACCCGAGGTGCCAGTTTGTTATTTGCTGGCGTCCAGGACGACGCGGTAACGTGCTTTGCCACTGCGCAGGTGATCGATGGCTTCGTTGACTTGGCTCATGGGAAAGTGCTCGACCTGTGGAAGGATCTGATGGCGTACGCAGAACTCCAGCATGGTCGCCGTGTTACTGGGCGAGCCAACTGGCGAGGCAGACAAGCTCTTTTGTTGGGGAATCAGGTCGACCACGTGCACTGGAATTGCGCTGGGCACGACACCCACAAAATGCAGGCGACCGTTGCCGCGCAAAGTTCTGAGCATGGCCGGCCAGTCGAGGTCGGCGTTGGCGGTGACCAGGAGAAAATCCAAGGTGCCAGCAATCGATTTCAGCGCGTTGCTGTCCGTAGAAGTGACCACGTTGTGAGCACCCAGGCGTTTGGCTTCGTCCTGCTTGCTCAACGACGAGGTAAAAGCAGTGACTTCGCAGCCCCAAGCGTTAAGGAAGCGTAGTGCCAGGTGCCCGAGCCCGCCGATGCCCACCACTCCAACCCGGTTAGTGGGATTGACGTCGAATTCAACCAGAGGATTGAACACGGTCGAGCCGGCGCAGAGCAATGGCCCGGCTATGGCTGGGTCTAGTCCCTCTGGTATCGGAAGAGCCCATGCCCAGTGTGAACGTAGGTGGTCGGCAAAGCCGCCGTTGCTGCCGATGATAGTGGGCTTGGCTGTGCCGCAGAGGTGATGGGAACCTCCGATGCACGAAGAGCAGTGCATGCAACTGCCCTTGTACCAGCCAATACCCACTCGTTGTCCCACTTCGAGACCGCGTGTCTGCGCGCCTAAGCGCACGATACGGCCGACCACCTCGTGGCCGGGAACAAAGGGGTATTGGCTAATGCCCCAATCGTTATCGATCAGCGACTGGTCGGAGTGGCAGACTCCGCAATATTCCACGGCGACTTCCACTTCCTCATCGCCTAATGGGCCGGGATCGTAGCTGTAGCGTTCCAGTGGAGCGCCGGGCGCCGTTGCGGCCCAGCCGTTGAAAGTCGTCAGTTCGGTACTGTCGCTCATGGGGCACTTCCAGATCAGGAGACAGGGTTTTTGGCACCTCGGGTGCCGCATCGCAGATAAGGAAGTGTAGCGTATCTCTTACTGTCGTTTTGGTCGCCGTAATGTTGGGGGCACCACATTCAGCATTTAGTGATCACTCCATTTGAGCTACTTATCACCGCTACTCGGTATCGTAGTCGAATATGGAGGTGAACATATCTCAAGGGCAGTCGGGGTTACTTTAATTCGGCTGCTGATGTGCCTAATGCCGGACGTCCGCCATTTTCATGGCGCTGAATGACTGCTCCTATTCAATGTCGCTGAAAAGTCGGTCCTTCGAAGTTGCTTGCGTAGTGGCTGCTGAAAATGTTTTTTTGAGCGTCGTTACGCGAAATCTAAGTCCGGAATCCTCTGCGAAAAATAAAAATTTCAATCTCAGGCGCGTACTTTTCTGCTATTGAAAATATGGCCGACTTTTTCACAGAATCGGCTAGAAGAGGATGTTCGTTGATTTAATTCAAAATACCCAGTGATAGAGCGCAGCAGTATATAGCGGAGGTGCATATGATCACATCTGGAATTTCGAAACCGAAGGCTCTCCCCAAAACACGACGCTGGCAATGAACATGGCAGTCTCGCAATCACACGGAACCTCAATGAACAGACTAGGTCATCCCTAGTCCGTTTTCATTCCCTTTGAATTGCTCAAAGAGTCGAATTTGTGCCGGAGGGTTTAGCTGATAGTAGAATCTTCGTTCATTTGTAAGCATACAGCCACTCGTCTCGCCTGCTAAGCCGGGTTCCACCTATATAACAGCAACTACCTAATTTCACTCGCTCGCTGCTTCAGTTTCACACCACCGGGGCCTATACCCCAAAAAATCCCACACAACTCCTTCACAAATCTTGGTAGCATTTTGACTGCAGGATAGCCACCTGCCAGCGCTAGGACCCACGTCACCAAGGATGTAACCATGCCACCACCATTTGTATTTCCCTCACCGGACAATATGTCCATCAACGATCCGCACCTGTTCGTGCCACGCCTGAAGGTGCTAGGCCTCTATAACCAAGTGCACGAAGCCCAGCGAGTACGCATGACTCCGGACGTCGAAGCTTGGTTTGATAAGACTGCCCGTTCACTGCAATGGGTTGACGTTCGCTTCTCGAGCGAAGGTTGCACTCTGACCTGCAGTCTGATCCACGAGCGTGAGCGCATCCAGCGAGAATCTGGCAAGGTCGTATCGCTTGACCAGCAGGGTCGCCGTTTGGGCAAATAGGCTTGGCGGGTCATGATGTTGCATCTTCTGCCCATTTTGGGTCATGATCCGTCCCAGCCTGACACCCCGAGAAGATCACGAGGGGTGCCGTTGAACTGGTTGGGTGCTGTCCCCATCGTGTCCAGTGAACACCGGAAAACAGCGACAGTCTGAACATCTCCAAGCCAGCCACATCAAGAGACTCGGGGAGCAGCTAGAAAGGAGGTACCTTATGGGTATGTCTAGAAAAGCTGGTTCAGCAGATTTACACAAGCGCATTAGTGCGTTCGGTAGCATGGCCATCGGCTTCGGCTTGATGGGCATTGATCCAGTGTCCGCTGTTGTACTGGCTCTTGGGGCTACTGTCGTCTTGGCGGTGCTGTAAGTCTAGGGTGGCCATGAGCGCGGGCATGGCTACCTGAACCTACCCTCAGCGACGAGTACTTGTCGTTGCTTCCAATTTCTCGTACCCGATTCGCTTCAGCGAACAGCGCGCGCTTTCGTTTCCAGACTATCGTACTGCGGAGCCCGGCAGTTGCCCAAGACGGCACCACGATTTCCGGCGCGTTGCAAGAGACCTCCACCTCGTCCGCCCAAACCCTACTTGACTAAGGTAAGCGGCCAGCACTCACACCCTGTCGCCCAGTACACAGCGGAAGCTGCGCAATGGTCGGCAGGCGTTTGAATATTAGCGATACTGCCTGTCCTGCGAAGTTATGGCCTTGTCGATCGAAAATGTCGCTTCAGCCCACGCTTTACATCCGTGATCCAAAACAGATTGCTAAGTTTGTGGGGGTAAGCCTCGGAATACCCAGTCTGGTCTCTACACGGCGCTGGCGTTTATTCTTATCCGGGCAAATCACTTCAATACTTACCAATCTAATGCCAACCCTTGAGGCGATTTCGCTCCAGGCTATTTGGCTTTCGAGAACAGGATTTTCACATTTACGATGACTGTGCGTCCTAGATTAGGATTACTCAGCGCAAGCTCATTAGCGACCATATAACCACTGCGCCACTTTTCAACAGAATAGGCCGAAAGCGGTCGTTCGTGAGGGGCAGCTCACGACCCCAAGCGGTCGCTTGCGAAAGATTGCTAAACGAAAAACAAAAGGCTCGCGAAAGCGGCGGCAACGCATAACCCGCATATCGCTAACAGGAGGCGAGTGCGTTGTTCGTTTCCATATCTCATCTCGGTATGAATGAAGCGTGTGGGCGAAGGTAGACTGTGAAACCGACTTCATCTCCGAGCTTTCAACAGTTGTGTTGCTGCTCTAGGTCAGCCAATAAACAACCCCGTAAACGATCGCAATCCATAGCGCACTCAATCCAAGCAAGAAGCAAATGAAGCCTGGCTCACTCATGGCCACCACCAGCGAATCAGTGTCGCGTTCTAGTGATGGGGTTACCGGGCTGCAGCACGGTGGCCACTGAAATGACCAAGTCATCCAACGACCAAGGTTTGTGCAGATAGATCGCATGGACCGGTAATTCGCTTGGATCGATCAGATAACCGGATGTGAGAATGGAGCCAATCCAAGGCCGGCGGCTCTGGATCATCTCAATAAACTCCATCCCTTGGATCTGACCTGGTAGCGCCTGATCCACGATTATAAGCGGACAGTGGAGGGGGGTCTGCAAGAAGTACGTCAGCGCGTCGTCTGCAGTCTCGAAAGCCAGAGACTCGGCACCAATCTCCAACAGGATGTCAGTCATCAGTGTTCTAAGGGTCGGGTCATCCTCAACAACGATCACCCTGCCTTCGATCGGCAATATTCCTTCCCAGTTCACGTTCACTCGCCTTGTCCTTCACGGTCAGGTTTTGCCTTATCGAAAAGGACAGCATAGGCCGATTTCAGTTCGAGGCTGGGGAAAAGGTAATTCGGGATTTTGCCTACGGGATGGCACTGTGGGCCTTAGCAAAGCTGCGTTTCACAACACTAGCAGTTTATCGCTATGACATTGCCTTCGGAGGGGTGCTAAGTATTATCGCTTTGCATTCGGTGGTGCGGTAAACAACCCCTGATGAATTGAGTCCTCACGTTGTTTGGGATCGCAATGGCTGCTATTGGCCGATTCTGTTGAAAAAGTCGGCCATGGTTTACGGTAAAGGTATGCGCTTCAGATTGAAATCTTTACTTTGAGCAGAGGATTCGGACTCAGATTTCGCGTAGCGACGTGCAGAAAAGGCGTATTCAGCGGGCGATATGCGGGCAGTCTGGGAGAACCGACTTTTCAACAGAATAGGCCGATAGCAGCCTGGCTCGAAGGGCTGCAATCGACCCGAAGCACGTCTCCATGTCGGCCTGAGGGACCAGCGCAGAGATCGAGAAAAAGCCCGCTTGTGGCGACAATGCACATCGACTATGAAAAATGAATGTCTGGCGTGATTGTTCCATCTCCGGCCACACTACAGGCCAGCTCTGAGTCTTGAAGGCCGTACTTGCCTGATGACATAGTGGCAGCTCATCGAGACTGATAAGGATTCATCGTGGAGTCGAAACGGATAGCACTGCTGATTGACTGCGACAACGTTAGCCACGCCGCTATCGGCGGTGTGCTCGATGAGCTTGCCAAATATGGTATGGTTAATATCAGGCACGCTCACGGCAATTGGAGTTCTCCGCACCTTGCAGGCTGGGTCGAGAAGGTCCACCCCTACGCTATTCGACCCATGCAGCAGTTCGCTTTCACAAAAGGCAAGAACGCCACTGACTCTGCAATGATCATTGACGCAATGGACTTGCTGTACAGTAAAAACGTCGATGCTTTCGCACTCATGACCAGCGACAGTGACTTCACCCCGCTTGTGCTACGACTGCTTGAAAGCGGCCTGCCAGTGTATGGCTTTGGCGAGAAGAAAACTCCCAAGCCGTTCGTGGACGCCTGCTCTCAGTTTATCTATACAGAAAACCTGATGACCGACGATCAGGAGAAAGCTGTCGAGGGCGATCCCCCGCTATCCACGAAGCGAACCAGGAACGAGCTGCGCAGCGACACGTCCCTTGTCCGATTGCTGAGGACAGCAGCGGAGAAAACCGCAGACGATGCAGGGTGGTCGCATCTCAGTCAGGTCGGTCAATTCATCCGTAACAACAGCTCGTTCTCAGCAGTCAATTACGGGCATCGTACGCTGGGCGATCTCATTCGCATTTCTGAACTGTTCGAGATCGATATGCGCCACGGTGGAACCGCGATGTTTATAAAGAACACACGTAAATCAAGCCTCACGACGCCCCACCAGGCCGAAACCAGCACATCGTAGTTACAAGCCTCAGACCACGTTCTGAAAGCTTTCAGATTTGATTCAGAACAGATTCCGAATGTTCAAAAGCGTCTGCGTAGCTTTACGAATTTTGAACATTCCAACAGGAACTACCATGGCAATTTTGGATTTTATGTTTAGCGTCAAGCTTTTCGAATTGACCTCGTCTATTTCAATTATGAAAATGCTTGGCGAGCAGGCCGAAAAGAATGTGCAACTCGCAGTAAATGCAGCAGATGAATCTGACGCATTGGAAGAAGGTGAGTTCGAAGAAGAGGCGTATTATGACAATGGAGAAAGTTACCCACGTACTCGAACATATTATTCTTGTGGGTCGTGTGTCGGGTATGACGATGACGAAGTTAGACTCGAATACAAATCATTGATAGCGGACTTGATACGCCGGTCGGCCTACCTCACGATGTTCGGTTTGTTCGAACATCGCATAAGTGGCTGCCTTGATTTGATGATAAGGCTCTCCAGTTTTAGCGACGAGTTGAAATGTAAGGGGCCGATTGAAAAAGCTCACACCATACTAAAGAAAGGGTTTGATACCAGAGACATAGATGACATTGATCATTTGACAGTGATTAGAAACATTATGATCCACAATGATGGGGTAGCCACTGACTATCATAAAGCTCTCTGTAAAAAAGAGAAGAAGACCGAATTTGAGAAAAGGTTAATCAAAGCAATTGCGAGAACTGAGGGGGTAGAGGTAAACCTTTTCAACGGCATCATCGTCGATGAGCGATTTCTCAGATACGCGGTGGCTGAATTCAATCGCTACGCTACAGCTTTGGAGCAAGCTATCCAGAGCCGCCACCGTCACCATCAGCTTTCATCACTGTAATCGTCGGGTGACGAAATGGTGCCGATTTGACCATCGATCTCTCTGAAATGAGCGCCACCGCTTCCGCCGATATAGCCGGAGTTCGATACGCGGGGCGACTCACAGTTCCTGCGGTTTCAATTCTGCGGTGATGTTTTTGAGTTTATCTATCTCGGGGGGATTTTTTGTGTAGGGCTACATTCATGGTCGTACTTGTCCTAAGATGGCAACTGTGGGGAATATCGTTTGCGATAACAGGCGCTTCTCAAGCTATCGGCTAGCTAATAGGCTGTTCAGATTTGACGAAGCGTTGGCCATTTAGAACCGTCCCCTTTTGGCCGTAGGCGGTCGCTCCTGAACTTCTGCTTTTGGCCGATTGCTGCCTGTTCCGAAGGGCTGCAACCGGCCAGAAGCGGCCTGTCGTGATTAGCCGAAATCGACCCGTAGCGGCCGCACTTTGCGGCAGAAAGTGATCAGAGATGAGGCCATTCTGAGCGCACAGCGAAGCTCATCACTAGCGTTGCACTTGGATAAAAGCTGAGATGAAGGTGGTCAGTAAAGATACGAAATGTTAAAAGGGATTCTATCCAAACTTTCACGAGAGAACCAATGAAAAAAAGTAGAGAATATCTCTCAAAAATTCTTGATGCAGAATCTATTGAGGATTTAATGGGAGTAGGCCCGGCAAGCGATATCTTGAATAAGCTGAATGCGAATTTTCACCCATTTGTGCTTACGGTTGATAGTTACAAAGATCTCCTAGAAGCTGTTAAGGCTGTACGAAGAAGTTGGCCAAAGGAAAATAAAGGACCTTTCGTCAGTCGCCAGGCTGAAATCATTTTCTATCTTACTAAAACTGATGGAAAGCTTAGAAAAAAATTCCTAGAAATCACTGACGAACATTATCGAGACAGAAAGCTCGCAAAAAAATGGTTTAAAAGTCTAGCTCAGATTATTCACAGCGATAAAATCGGTGAAGACCCAATCCCCTTCCAGACTCTATCTAAAATATATGAAGAAATGACCCACGAGGATGATGGCGATGAATGATAAGGTTTTGCCTGTCATCCTAAGTGCGAGCGAACTTGATATTAAGCTCCCAGCTCCGCCTGATCTGCTTTCAACTCCTGATGCGGAAGCGATTCGGAGTGCTATCATAACTGGAGGTGCTTACACTCCAGACGGGCAGGCTCTAATTGAAAGGAGAAAAGTTAAAACCCTATTGGCGACAGATAGTGATGGCGCCAATATAGTGATCGGGGACTTATCCGATGAAGATAAGTTTGAGGATGGCAAAAATATTTATATAAAAACGTCAGCGCTAAGCACGCCGCTTTCCGAAAGAATTCAGGAGCCACGAGACCCGTATGAATTGTTAAGGCTCAAAGATTCAGAAATTTGCCTCAACGCCTTTCGAGATCATCCATCATTAGAAGTTCGCCGAATGACGGTCGAGGCTAGAAATGAGAGGGAGATGCCGAAAATAAAAGCAGAAGTCCGTAGGGCAGCAAAAAGCTGTGTGTCCGGAAACCCGCTCGAAGATAACGCTGACGTTCATCACAAAGAGCGTGTGGCGGACAAGCCAAGAAAAGCTGTTGACCCAAAAAATTTAGTTGCTGCTAACAAACCAATTCATAAAAAAATCCATGCCGCAAAGGCTCACTCTTTGGAAGCTCTGAAAGCGCTAGCAGCGCAGGAAGGCTGGCCAGAGCCAGAGTAGGCCGGAACAATATTAAATCGAGTTTGCTCCGGCGCACGTGGTGATCCATCAGGCCATCGTGGAATTTCGAAATAAAGGTCGATCGAGAGGGACTACGCTCAGGATTGCTTGACGTGGCAATCAAACGCAACTGAGCATCGATGTGCTGTCAGCTATATAGCCGCTCAGTTGTTTCATAGCTGCAACTCCCATTCGAGGTGCACGCCCAAGAAGACACGCGACCATGCAAGCCTAGGCGTTGGATCTGCTAAGCTGCGGAAGTTGAGCAAGGAGAGATGTTTATGGAATTGAAGCGACACGATCATACGGACTGGCTAATACATTTCGTACGTAATCGAAATCCCACACAAGACTTCCCAGGACAAAGTGAGCTAGATTCTGAGCACCACATCGGCGGAGAACTAGAGCGAGATGCTGAGGCGTTTGAGGTGCTGAAAGCAATCATCAGGCTGGGTGGCATCAAACCAGGGTACTCATTTCGTAAAGGACGCACCACAATCTATGGTGGGAAGCCTGCTGTATGCGCAACCGAAATGCCTTTGCACGCATTTGCAACTTATGCTCGCGAAAGAGCTTCCGCTGGAAACGTATCAGCTTATGGTATCGCCTTTCTCAAGTCTGAATTTTTTGCGGCCGGAGGACGGCCAGCAATTTACGGTCTATCCACGGAGAACGTTAAGTACTCGCATAAGACTAATACTCGACGAATCATGGATGAAACAGTACTGCCTAAAAGAGAGCAGTATCGATATGTTGCACACAACCCAAAACAGGCGACTCGTCCAATAGATTGGAGCCACGAAAGGGAATGGCGGTGGGTGAGCCAAGATCCTGACCTAGACGAAGTGTGGATGAAAGACTATGACGGTGTGCTTGGCCCAGTTCCAGCACTGCCAATCTTTAAAGGGAGCCTTGAAGGACGGAGCTTCACTAAAGTCTGCATACTAGTTTGGTCTAACGAGGAAGCTGAAAGTATAAGAAAGCTGCTAACAGGAATATACCTGAGCGGACACAATAACTATGACACCCCTTTCGATACAGCGTTGATCCGGCGAGCAAGAATAATTGTTCTAGATGACGTCGTAAACGCAGTAGAAAAAGATCGAGCGATTAATGCTCAAACAATTGAAGGCCTAGAGCAAGCCAAGCTTCTGCAACCGATCACCATCGCAGCGGCGCCACCAAACGCATCAACAATTGTAGCCCAAGCGTTCAGTGCAGCTCAAAAAGCGGCAAAAACCGCAGATGAAAAATACACCGCTAATTATGGAGAGTATTTTAGTGGGTATGGTTATGCTCACATTACAACAACTGATACAACAGATCCAATTGTCCAGTATCTATTGAGCGCCGGACAAGCTTCAGGGCCCTTCGACGGAGAAGTTCGTATAAATGTTCCAGGCACTACCGGCTCTAGGGATTTAGACCGTGCTGAAGCGGTCAATACCGCAATCGCCGATGTGCTTGCCGAAAAATTAGGTATCGGCGTCTATATTGTAACCCGAGAAGACTAGTCTCGTTGATTGAGGTCATAAATCCTCAAAAATGGAAAACGGCTTCTATTTTTATTCAGGTTCCTCCTCACTCAAAATTAGCTTAGCCAACAACAGGTGCGGTTAACGGATAGGGGCTGTGGCGAGATTCGCATAGTAGGCGAGAGGCAAAGCAGCTAGCGTGTCTTAGACTTTACGCCTGAGCGGACGTCTTAGGGCTGCTACGGGTCGATCCCAGCTCTACATAAAGGGCCGCTTTGGGTCGAAAGTGGTCTTCCATAAGAGTCTGCTTTTGGCCTACAGCGGTCGCTTGCCGATGTCCACCTATGGCCGAATGCTGCCTGTCGCGAAGGGCTGAATCGGCCAAAAACAGTCACTGAGTGTCTTGCAAGTGAGAGGTAATCAACCTCGTTGCCACACGTCACTTTTGTAGTAGTTGTGGATGTTGGTGCTCAGCGGCCTGGCGAACTGGACAGCGGTCCGGAGGTTTACCGTGCCTGTGATTCGCTCCAGCAGACGATCAGTCGGCTCTACCGGCAGGCCGGCATCAAGCAGGGTTCGTCACATAGTGGCAGGCGATTGGCGGCAAAGGTGCTGGCTGCGACCGGCGACGTGGAGACGGTACAGACCATCCTCGGTCATGCCTGCCTCGATCACAGCAAGCCGTATCTAACTGTTGACATCGAGGTTATCCGTCGTGCTTTCGAGCTTGCACTGGCATAGTGATATCGGTAACTCTTTCCGCTAGTCAGCATTGATAATGAAATGTCCTTCCTGGGGTGAGGTTTTTGCCCCCGAGAACTTGAGGAAAACAACAATGGCTAGGCTCACACTGACCGATTTTGACGAATGGCTCGATGGCGCTGTGCAGACGGACGTAGAGGACGTGTACGCCCTCCATGAAGCCGTTGACGGTGAAACAGAGTTCGCTCAATACAAAGCCGAGCGGGCACCAAATGGACAACTCTTGGTCTCGTATGGCGACGATAGCCCTTGGTTGAGGCTGTCCACGGAGGAAGCTAAGCAGGGTTTTCTTCGTCGCCTTGGCGGCCGTTATGTTGGGGAAGGTTGTATGGACATCGGTGCGTGGTATGTCATGCACATGGGATTAGCGTCCGATTAAAGGAAATTCGCATGGGGGACGCCGATGAGGTGTACCAGATCCTTCGAGACACCAAGGTTTTGGCTCGCCGTTATTACCAACTCACTCGCAAACCGCTGGGCGTGACTGGGGAAATCGCAGAGTACGAGGCAGCTCGGCACCTCAACGTCGAGTTGGAACTGGCTAGGCAAGCTGGGTACGACGCGACAGAAGTGAGAGATGGGCTGACAGTCAGAATTCAAATCAAGGGGCGGTATTTCACCAGCCCACGAATGCGAAGCGGCCGAGTGGGATCAATTGATTTAAGGCAGCCCTTCGATACTGTTTTACTGGTTCTTCTCGATGCTGATTACAACGCTTTCCAGATTTTTGAAGCGGATCGCTCTGCGGTTGAGGCGTTACTGACAAGGCCTGGGTCAAAGGCTCGAAACGAACGTGGCTCAGTCGGTATCAGTCAATTCAAAGCGATCAGCAGACTGCGCTGGGCGCGGTCTGAAGTATAGGAAATGGAGCGGGGAGAATGATTGCAACAGTTCTGGCGACAGCAGTGATTTTCGGTTTTGGTTGGTTCGTTCTGCGGCTTGGTCGCAAAGATACTAAAGGATGGTGGTTACGGGATTACTTCGGGAAGGTAGCTTTTTATGTTGCCATTTTCATGGCGATGGTGGTTGGCAGGCAGTTCGATTTCCCGAGTAGGCTTGTGCTCGCGTTACCAGCAGCTTTGATAATGAGTGTAGTTATCGCCTCCCCGTTGACGCTGATCTACTACTTCCGCGTGGTCAAAAAACATGCCCATTTGAGTTCAAAAGTTGTTGGCGACGTTGACCAAAGCGAATGATAGGAATAATTGCCCGCTGAACCCCGAGCCCCTGCCTGCAGCCGGGGCTGAGGACGTAGAGACACGCGAGGAAAGTAGACCCCAATCCTCGACCTAAAAAACCGGGGCTAAGCAAGTAGGAAGGTCGCGCTTTCGCTCCCCGGGATCAAGCAAGAAAATCTGACCTGATGGCGTGTGCCATCCCGAAGAGAACGAAAACTCGGACAGCAAACGGATACTGGAGGTTGATAATGCTTTGGAAAAAACTCGTACCTCATACTGGTCACTACAAATATGTGGCAGTCCTAGAGGCAGAGGAAGTGGACAATAAAAATATGCTTTATGGCCAAAGAGAGTTTCGTCTAAAGCTCGCCGATGGTACGACCGTTAAGCACACCTTTGAGGGCGACGAATATCATCAATGGTGGTCCTCCTTTTTGAAAGGTGGCCAAGTCGTTAATCCCTAGGAAATGATCTAGCAATCCCAAGCCCTACACCTGTGGAGCTTGGGCCCACAACCAATCATTCGGTGTTGTCAGGGGTTCGATAAATTTGATGCCAGTGACGGCCTGGCTTGCTGGTAGGAGGAGCTTGTTCGTGATCCCGGATGGTGCAGTACCTACCGAACATCTGCAGGATTTGATGAGTGGCTGTGTTCATCTGTACTTCCTGAAACGATCCGCCATCCCGTGCCAGTTTATGTCCAGGTACGATGTAAATGCCCATACAACCTCCGATGTTGTTTAGTGGCTTAATGCCACGGATCTAGTATTTCATAGCGCTGCCAATCATGGCTAGGGATAGCAAAACAGGCATGGTGCCGGTAGGCCGGAAGGGCAATTAACAAACTGTTCGAGGAACTATCGAACAGTCCTACGGGGCTGCATCGGAGAGCGGTCCGGAGTACCGATTGTCTGCGATGCCATACCATCAGAAGAAAATCCCGCCCAGCTACACCCCAAGCCCCGGCCTCGAATCCGGGGCTGGGCCAATAGAGAGACGCCCATTTTCGCGTCTGGGAAAATTATCAGGGATGGCAATAGCAAATGAGCGAGCAAGCAATCACCTACTTCAACCAGGCGCAGATGATGTTGTTGGATCTGCACAGCTCCATTCTCAGGAGCCTGATGGCAAAGCAGTCCATGGAAGAAGCTCGGCAAGGGAATCAAGAAACGGTGGAGCTGTTCGATGGTGTTATACAACGTGATGGGCTTCAAGATGCATGCAGCGCGGGTTTGGACAGGATCAAGCTAAAGCTGCACGCCAATATCCGAGCCATTGAAGCTTACGAACTTTTGATCGGTGTTGCCGCAGGCGCGATGCTGCAGATTTCGAAACAGGCGCTTTCAATCGCTTATGGAAAGCAGGCGAATGCTCCTGAAGGAGCGCGAGTCTCGTCCTCATGTGTCCGAGACTTGATTTGGGATGGTCGCAATCAGTCGATGCATTACGAAGACACACATCTTGAGCCAATACGGAACGAGCGCAACAACGTAGTCGTAAAACGCAGCTCTTGGGTTGAGTCGTTTCGGATGCTCAGCGTCCAAAATCCTGGATGTTTCGAGATGGCTCAACCCTTCAGATCGCTAGCTTTAGACGTTCTAGATGTACTGGGATGGACCTATGATTACAGTAAGTTTGAGAGTGACATGCGTAACTTGATCGGGGCGAAGCCAAGAGCATAGGAAAAAGGACGTATAGGGGCGCCCTGTGTACCCGATACCGGTGACTGAATAAGGGAGACGGAGTGACCGCTTTTGGCCGGTTTCTGCCAGTCATCTGCTGGAATGCCGAGTCGCCGCCTTGGCCCAAAAAGCTGAGCACGTTAATCGGAAGTAACCGTTTCAATCAGCTTCTGCCACGTGATTTTTGCCATGATGCCATGCCCTGCGAGATTGTCGTAGAAGTACACTTCCTCGTTTGGGTCTGAAATGGGGACTAGCAAGCCGGTCATGCCTTTGTCGACGCATCCAGTCCCAATGGTTCCATCCAATTGCCGGATGACTGCTCCGTGATGGTTACCGGCATCGTACAAAGCCCGAATCCCTGCTTTAAGCCAATCCCAATCTACTGCAGAGATCGGAACCGCTTTTGCCTGGTGAAAAACCAAAGGGATAATGCTGTCGATGCCTTTCAAAATCTGCTTGGGAAACTGAGCAATCAGCTCATCATCTGGCATAGCATCGACTGCAGTCCCCACTGACGTTTCGTCGTGCCAAGACCCAATATCAAGATAGGGAGAGAGATAGTCTGCAAACGCCTTGTACGCTTCACTGCGGACTTGGTACCCCACGCTGGCCGCAACCTTCGGGATCGCTCGCTTCATGATTTCACGCAGCTCACCAAGCATGTGTCCTCGGGGCTCTGGGGGAAGCTGATAACCTAGTCGTGAAGCCAAGTCTCCAAACAGAAATGGTCCGCTGCATCCGAGTTCAAAGCAATGCTGATGGAAAGGATGGTCATCCCCAAGGAGGTGGGAAAAAATCCAGAGTCTCATCGCCTCCGCAGCATGCAGCCTTTGCTGGGGATTATTCGTCAGGGTAGGAATCGGCTCCTCAATATCATCAGTTCCGGCACTGATCTGCTGCATTTCAATCGCGTAACGAAGTGCTTCGTATTGAGACCAGCAAACGAACGGTTCTAGTCTCAATGCCGCAGCTTCGCTGGCCGCTGCATTCCTTAGAGCTATGATGAGTGTCCCGATAGCGGTACCAGCTTTGAACGCGTCGCTACAACTTATCTGTCCTCCTGAAAACGGAGTGCCTTGCGCGAGGTTTTGGATAAGCGGAAGTGCTACGTCTGGATCTGTCCAGTCCAGATCATTGTGCCCAATGTAGGGCATATACCGGTCGCGAACGCTTGGGTTACAGACAAACTTCTGGGCGTATTGTCCGAGGCTGCCCCAAAACTCGAATCGTCTCGGCAGAGCTTGCATGCGCAGAGCCTTGAATTGCATCTCCCAGCTAAATGCATCGCCAAGCTCAAGATCGTAGCGATCAGAGAGCAGAGTTCTTGCCTCATCGACGTGTGCAAAAACGGAGCTTGGTACCAAGCCGGGCATATCGTCTAGGTTTTTATCGAAGAAGAGTGCGATGTCGGAATCGCGCTGAGGCAAGCCATGGTCTCTCCACCAGGCATACATCGCGTATGGATCAATGCCGCAAAGGGTTAAGCCCCAGACACCTCTCCCCATACCGTTGACATCTTTCCAGAGCATCATGAAGCCGTGAGAACCGGCTCGATCACCAGCGCGAGCTATCACATCCATGGCGGTAATGACTGACCTCGGTGGCCAGTTTTCGTCCATGTCTGGGTCGTCTTCTGCCAAATACAGGTTAATGGTCTGCAATGCTTCGGGGGCGAGCGTAAGGCTTCCGGTTAGGTGCCAAGCTTCAGGGAGGTGGCAACTCAGACTTAAATTCTTTCCGGGTATATCGATAGCAAGCTTGAGGGCGAGGCATCGTTTGCCCGACCACGCATTCAATGCGCCCACCGCGTGGTTCAAAAGGGTCGACCACTCAGTGGCTACCACCACGAAACAGATATCGTAGTCGCCTACAAATGGCAGAAGGTTTCTCAACTCCTGCTCATAGCCCCCCAGTTCAGTGACTGTCTGTCGCTCAGTCTCTGCCGCTCTCTTGATCTCGAAAACAACCAGCGTTCTTGACTCCGGGTTGAAGCAAAGAATGTCGGGTCGAAGCACCTCTCCAGTTGTAAGAGAGATGCTCATATTGACGGAGATAATTTCTAACAATGTCAGCTGATTGAGCACATGCTCAGCTGCGTCTGCAGAAGCTAATCTGGATCTATAGTCGATACCAAATGAGGGAATGAAGTGGGCCTGGCGCACGCCCTCGGCTATTGATACCAAGGCTTCCTTTCCAGCGATAGCGTCATACAAACCTTCGCTTTCGATCAGTTGTACCAGCCAGGCCGCAACCTCGCTTTCCAGTGGTATCGACGATGCGCTCATGAGTCCTCCTTGGGAACGGAACTGGGATTACCTGGAGAAGGGCTGGAATGCGTTAGGTCTGGTGAGTGGGAATTCTAAATTGGGCAAAACCAGCCCGTTTGATTACATCGTCTAGCGTGTGCATATAGCGTGCGGCCTCGAGTTGAGGGTTGATATTCACGGGAAGCCCCAGGATGTCCGACGCCATAATGTAATGACCTTTGACTGCTTCTTCGACTGTTGCGGCCACAGCCCACTTCATCTTCTTGGCAAGTGTCTCGATGCTAGCTAGGGAAATACCAAGACGAATGCTGGCGGGCGGGTGACGGAAATCGTCGTGCCCATTTGCTAGCATATGCATCAAATGAAAAGCCGCGGAAGCCATCGCTCCATGATGGCGCGTCATTGCCCCGACTTTGAGTTCATTCCACCAAACGTTGGTATTGATGTAACGGAACGTCACCAATGAGGCGCTAATCGCATAAGCGTCCGCCTCGCTCTCCAATGCCCTCCAAAAGCGCTTCGACTCTTCCGGGTCGGCATGCAAATGAGTCAGGGGTGTTCGTTGATTGTTCACTTCGTAATAATCATTGATGCCATTGCTCTGAATGTATTCCAGATGCCCATGGGTTACATGCGCGACCTCATGAAGAAAGATCAGCCAGCCTATGTAATTGAAGGCATATCTAATCGTTTCCGATTCACTGCAACCCTTCATGTCTTTTCGAAGGTCTGGTGCCATCGAGGTGGCCAGATGCAGGATTGCGACGGTTAGAGTGCGGCCGAATGTGATTTTATAGCAGCTCTGACCTGTGATCGTTGCTCGAGCAAGTATGGGGCTGTATGTGCATTCAAAATCTAGCGAGTTGATAGCAAAGCCCTTCTTCACCATCTCGTTTATGAACACTTCGGCGCTTTTTGTAAGGTGGCATTCGAGCACGTCTAACAACGCCAGGTCGTTTGGAGGACCCATAAGGTGGTCGAAGGTGAGGGGCGACATCATGGCAGTGGCGTGCTCCAGTGGCTCTACAGGCTGGGTTGAGTATCAAACACGTCCGCTCTATCACGGTGCGGGAAACTGAAGTTGTTCATAGGCGTATAACCAGTACAACGTATTGTCATTATCGAAGGTTTTGACCTCTACCACGCCACGCTGCTCCGGTAACCAGCTGTTGTCCCACACACGGCTAGAATCTTTCATCTTCCACCAGTGGGCGGTTTTTTTCTGCCAGGTTTCGGCTAGTATTACGCGGTAAACGCTGCGTGTCCTGGCATGGGATGGGTTGAATTTTTCCAACACAGGGGCTAGGTTTTCGACCTTCATGCGCTGGTAGTCGATACGCAGTTGTTCGGCTTTCTCCGGAGTGAACAGGCGTTTGCCCTCCACGAAAAGTACTTGCTGGTCATCGAATAACATACAGTCGATTCGATATTCGTAGCGCCTAGTGATTCGGTTGAGGAATGGTACCTCCATGAACGCATGGGCGTTGCTACGTGCCTCGAAGGCCTTGGCGACTTGATAGGTGAGGTTGCTTTCGTTCAAGCCGTTACGTCCATAGGACGGATAAAAAGCGCTCAAGCTGGCAGCAAAATTTTCTGCAGCTTGGCGAATGACGTTATTGATGACTCGACTCACAGTATCCCTCTGCACTTTAGTTAAACGCCCGATTGTAGGGCGCGCAGCCACCTGAGTACGGGGCGCATCATAGGCAAAAGTCTGACGCAATGGCCACCAGATGATGTCGCTGACCGCTGAATGAGGGGCGTGCTTCCAATGGCGCAAGAGTTCTTCAAAAGGTGGCTGGACGTATCATTTGTAAGGTTTATGAATCATTCTTAATGATGGCACTATGGCCCGACTCGCGGGCTTTTGACCCATTATTGAACAGGGAAGGTTTAAAGGAGACGCAGGTGAGCATCAGAGACAACCCCGAGGACTACAGGAACCTGAAGGAGGCAGTTGGTTTGCTGGAGTCACCCTCTCTGACGGCGAGACTGTCTGGCTTGATCGGGTCACCCATCGAAAGTGCGGTAAAGGCATTACCTGAATCGGTGTCAAAAAAGATCAACGACGCGGTAACCGCGGCGCTGCACTCGTCTGTCGAAGCCGCGTTATGGAGCCTGGAAAACCGTCCGAAAAAACCTGCATCAACACGATTGCACAAAATTTATGCCGCCACCTCTGGTGCAATCGGCGGGGCCTTCGGTTTTGCCGTTTTGTTCGTTGAACTGCCGGTCTCCACTACCATCATGATGCGCTCGGTAGCCGATGTGGCGCGCAGCGAAGGTTTTGATCTGAGTGACTTTGCAACCAAGCAGGCGTGCATCGAAGTGTTTGCCATGGGCGGTACCAGCGAAGCAGATGACGCAGCGGAGACGGGTTATTACCTCACCCGCAGTTTCACGACTCAGGCAATGAAGCATCTGTCAAAAGAACTGTCTGAAATAGCCGCCAAACAAGGTGCCAAGGCGGTGAGCAACTTCGCACCGGAGCAGGCAGGCAAATGGCTGGCGGTACTGATCGAAAAAGTTGCTGCGCGTTTTGGCTACACCATTACCAGCAAGTTCGCGGTGCAGGCAGTTCCCGTGATCGGTGCCTTTACAGGCGCGTCAATCAATGCGCTGTTTACCGACTTCTATCAAAGCATTGCTCGAGGGCACTTCATCGTCAAAAGGCTCGAAAATAAATATGGCTTTGAGCAAATAAAGGGAGAGTATGCGGCGATCAAGAAAACGTCCCGGGTGAGTTAGACAACCTTGGGATAACCCAATGAATGCTGGTTATCAGAAGCGGTTTGGCGCAGAAGCGTTTGAACTGAGTTCAAAAAAACGTATTAAAAAATAACCGCAAAGAATTGAATATGCTTTATAAGTACTTATCTGTTGGGTCGTTGTCGTTTAAATCTATACTTGAAAATCAAGAGGTTTATTTTTCACCTCCGAGTAAGTTGAACGATCCATTTGAAATCATGCGGAACTATACGTTCCCGGATGAGGATGAAATCAAACGGCACCTAGTGGGGAGAGGGGCTAAGCCCAAGAATCTCGAAAGATTGATGCCCGGCGCTATTGAAACGCTCCGTAGTAATCATAAGCTACTGATAAGGGAAAGTGAGAGCATAGCTGAGCGGGCGGGAATTTTTTGCCTCACCCCTCACGCCTCTAATTTGCTGATGTGGGCTCACTATGGCGACTCGCATCGGGGAGTGTGTATAGGATTTGATATTGAACGTCCTTTCGATCCCGATTTTGGGCACGGATATGAAGTTGAATATAGTGATATCTATCCCAATGTTTCAGTGCTCGAATTGGATTTGATGATGGCGGCAAGACTCTATGGGCAAAAAAAACTACCATGTTATGACGATGTGGTTACAAAGTCCTTATATACAAAGTCTACGCATTGGCGCTATGAAAATGAGATACGATATGTCCGCACGCTCCTGTTGGGAACAGGCGTTGGTAGTATGGGCTTTCCTGCTGGGAAAGTTAAAGAGATAATTTTGGGGGCAAGGGCCAGTAATGAGACCTATGAATTAGTCGAGGCGTACCACAAAAAATATTTTGCGCATGCGAAGCTAATGCGATTAGAGGTGTCTGGAAGTCGCTACGAGTTGGATTATCTAAAATCAGAGCCTGAATATTAAATAAAAAGCACACCTGAAATAGATTAAATCGCTTGAACTTTTTGCGGACGAAATTACGCGGCGGGGGCGGCTAACCGCTGTTGATCTAACGTTGTCGGTCGTGACTATGAGATGTACTGGTAGAGGGAACTCGGCAAGCGAACCATCAATATCCGCAGGCTAAAGCTCTTCCAACGATCAAGTAGCTAGTGGCAATCCCTCTATACTCACAAAATACGGCAGGCCGGTATTCTATGTGACCGCCTACAGAGACCATGGCGTCTATCTGTTGAGGAGGCTAGGTGATTTGTCAGACCCAATCTGATATACAGGTAATTTCACTAGCATAAGCAACTCTGAAATCAAGCAGGCATTCGGCGCTACTAACTGAGCTTGGGCAAAAAAAAGCGCCTGTCCGCAGGGGAAGGGCGCTTCTGTCTGAACTCGGCGATCACTGGAGCCAGGATTCGACCTGATCAGCTCCGTGTTTAGTTTTCCACTCCTTCAGAAGTTTATGATTGCCACCTTTGGTCTCGATCACTTCACCCGTGTGAGGGTTCTTGTAGCGCTTCACAGCACGAGCCTTGCGAACCGATTTAGCCTCGGCTGGCCTAGCAGTACTGCGACGTGCGGTAGGGTCGAGCAGGCCGATAATTGCAGGCAGGGCAACGTTGTACTCGGCCATCAGTGCCCGAAGCTTGCCTTCAAATTCTATTTCGCGTTTCAATCCATCATCGTTTTTCATGGCATCGAGCTGTTTCATTTGCTCTGCTAGCTGGGCTTCCAGAGCTTTGAATTCTGCAATTTTCGACATTTTTTGATCTCGATTTTTTTGGTGTTAAGGGCTGGCCATCCTTGGCTGGTATTCGATTAAAAGGATTTCAGTGCATCAATTTGACTAACGATTGCGCTATTGATCTCATTGGCAAGAGCTACCTCGGCTTTGTACTTTTCAAGTGATTCGAGTGTCAGCTCAGCTGGTGGGGTAGTCACGATCAGCTGAGATTCCAGCTTTCTAATGAGTTCCGAAACGGCTGGAGAGTACTCTCGCTGTGAACGAACGACTTGCGTAATCAACGGTGCTTGGACAAATGGTTTTGAAGCCTGACCTTCTTCTTCGAGCTGGTGCTCCAGAGCGCTGATTTCAGAGTCTAGCTTATCAACCAATGCCTGAATGGCCATAGTGTTCTCAGGCTCTTTTTTTAGCTTCTTGTTCAAGTCGCTTCGGTCGATACGCGCATTATCGAGCAAAATCTTTGTGCGGTCAGCAGACGACATCTTCGACAGCTCGTTTTCGATATCCTTTTTAATGGCATCAATGTCCCGCTGATAATACTGGACACGTTCACGCGATGACATTGCTGGACGGCCAAGACCATCATAAACAGGCGAGGCTGTGTCATCGATTGCTGCCATTGCATCTTCCATGTGCTTTAGCTTACGTCGCAGATGCCGAAATTTCCTGCCAGTTTCACTGATCCCCGGACGCCCTGGCCCCTTCTCTCTGAGTCGTTCACCTTTCTCAATAATCTCAGCTTCGGGAATTTCTTCACGGCCAAGGTGTTTTTCGTGTTCGCGAAGTTCGGCCAATTTTTCGTTGTAAGCCACTTCTGCTCGTTGCCGCAGGGTCTTCAATGGGACAGGGGGGCGCCCCATGCGCTTGTTCCCTTGGCGTTCCGACTCTACATCGTCTTCATTTTTGTCGAGCAATTCTTGCCATTTCCAATACAGCACGCCGCACTTATCAACGAGCTTGTCCGTTTCTGCCTTTCTTGGGCGCATGTATTTTCCTCTAGAAGCCCTGAAGCAACAGGCTTTTGCCGAAAGCACCACGCAACATTCTGAAGAACGGATGTTGCGTTGGGGGTTCGATACGCAAAGGTTTAATAGTGAGTGCATGCTCTTCCATCTTCGTACTGCGCTTTTTTCTATGCCAGTTCATACGTTTACAGGCATGCACTTCACTTCTAAATTTCGTCACTCATAAGGGGAATTGGGCCTACACACCAATTCGCTGGCCCATTTCAGCGTTAGCTGGTCCGAACGCATGCGTGAACAGGGCTGACTTTACGCTACGAAAACCGCCCCCTCTCAGAAAGCATAGTAGAAACGAGATATATTGCAAGAAAATAATCAGAAAAAATTATTAAATCATCAAAAAAATCAATATTAAAGTGATATAATAATTTTATTGATTAAATCTGCAAGCTATGTCTCACAACCCCGTGATACCTCGTTCCTCGATCCACTGGGCGTTCGACGGGCTTCTGCTCAAATCCTTCGGATTCTGCGCGATTTGAATCAAAAAACTAAAAGCCAAAAAACAAAAACAATAAATGGTGAGCTGCATGTCCAAAGAGTTGGTTAAGAACAAGGGCGGAGCCCCTCGTAAAGAAATACGTCAAAGCAAAGCCTTTAAAGTCTATCTAACACCTGAGGAATTTCAGGACATTAAAGTGATAAGTGAAGAGTTGGGCTATCCGACGATTTCTGGGCTTTTTCGGGAGAAGATTCTTGAGTTTTGCAGAAAGGGGAGAATTTCAACAGCGAACAATCCCAGCATCCAGGCCGCATCAGCTTATTTAGGCGATCTGGCATTTTCAAGCCATCTCCTGGTCCAGTTCTCCCAAGAGTTTAAACTGCCTGAAAATGTTCTGGAATCGATCCGAGGACTGCCGTCAAAAATCGAGACAATCGATAGTTTCCTAACACAATAAAAACAATAAATAAGGGGCAACAAAAATGATTGGTGAACAATTCGATTATTCAGAAACATCGGAATACAGAGTTTCCTACATTTTCGCGGAACCCGAGAAAGATCGCGATAAACGCCCGTTCGTTGAATTTTTGGGAGGCAATCTTATTGCTGGCGATCCATTTGTCCGCTCTGTAAACAATGACGGAACTGAAAATGTCGAGGTCGATACTTCTCAGATTGCCGCTGAAATGAATGGTCACGCGAATAAATATAAAGGGACATCTAAGCAGCTGTTTGCACACTATATGCTTTCATTGGCTCCCGGCGAATCTCTAAACAAAAAAGAATTACTAAACTGCGCAAAGCATTATATGAAGTCCATTGGGTATGGAAAGGGGGCGAAATGGGTTGCTAGCGTTCATAACGACACTGACAATCAGCACATTCACATTGTCGCCTGCCGCGCTCAGTTAATTCATGGTGACGTTGCGCCGAACGGGAAACCCCGTGCCCCTCAGTTCTCAATCGTCAGTGATAGCAACGGATACAAAAAAGGCTGGGAAGCATGTAGAGAGCTTGAAGCAAAGTATAATTTGAAGGCCGTGGAGAATCCTGACCAATGTTTCTCCAAAAACGGAGATTTATTTAGAAAGGGCAGCGATCAGGCAAAAATTCTCAGAGGGATTTTCGGCGATCTGTGGAAAGAAGGTAAGCCAAATACATTCTCGGAACTCGTTCTGGCTCTGAATGAAAGAGGTGTAGCGACCCAGGTCAAAACTGAGTCAAACAACCCGGATCATATCAAGGGGATAATGTTCAAGCTCAATCGCCCAGATGGCAGATGGATCTCAGGATCAAAACTTAAAGCCACCCGTTTGACGTTTGACCAGCTAATTTTGAAGGAGGGCATCAATTACAATCCGTCACGGGACAACGCCTTGCTTGGCTTGCCTCCTACCGCGTACACGCTCGTCCAGAACACAAAGAGCGCCATGCCTACGTACCAGGAGGCTGGGAGCATGGTTACGTTCAGCCGTGTCTACATAAAGATTCCTTCGAATAATTCACGTATCCGCTCATACGTGAAAAACAGAGGACGGGCCTTTGGAATATATGCGGACTCAGGCACAACCTATTTGGGATTCAATGCCAGCTTCAATTTACGACTCCGTAAAATGTCTAGAATTGAGGTGGAAATAAAAATTGAGGCTGAGCGCATCGAACGAATCATGAAACTGATGATGCAACTAATAAGACGTGCTATAGACGATTTCTTTGACGGTCTTCAAGTCGAGTTTGAAGAATTTACTCCATCAAACGAGCTGCCAGAGACAGCCTATCGGCTAAGTATACCAGTCATGATCGATTTGCCGGATGACGATATGTCAGATGTGATGGAGTTGGATATCGAAGAGGAAGTTCAGAGGCATATGACATATCTAGCATCGCTTTGCAGAGGTGTCACTGAGCTAGATCAGAAGCTAGAAGCGTGATCAAAGCCGGGTTCTTCCCAGGATTTTGCCCCCAGATAACAAAAACCCCCGGAGCCCACAAAGGGTTACAGCGAGATTTTATAAACGCCTAGGTATATTCGAGTAAAAAGTTGTTCAATAAAAAGGAACACAAACTTTGCGAGTGTTGTGCTCCTTAGATGTAGCTTCCATGCTGCAATAGAAACTGAAATCCATTTGTTCGTCTTTCCGAACTGCCAGAATCATGCGTGAGTTAATTGAAAAGATGGACTTCAATCTCATTATTCTATTGTAGTTGTAGATAACGCTATATGCAATACCTTGCACCAAATATATCGTTAAGGTATTCTGGATTAAAGCAAGAGCAAAGGATTTTTTGAGATAATTAAGCATCGCAAAATAACGCAACATTTAAAATATTATAAGTATTTGCCCGTTTTGATAAGTGTGCGTTATAGCTCGTTCTTGGCGTGTTATAATTAAAGCATAAGAACAATAATAATGAGTAACAAGTTATGTATATTCGTATGACTCAAAACTGTGAGCGTGTATTCGTCGTAAAATCAGTTTCTTCAGCTGTTGCAGCTTTCGATGCAGACGGCGAGCCTCTCAAAGGTGTTCGTAAAAGCACGACAATTCAAATTGCTTCTTTCGACCTTTCCGAACCCATTGTCCACGCCGAAATACCTGCCGAGAAGGCTGAGGAATTCGAAATCTGGAGATCTCTTCAGATCTGCCGCATCCATAAAGCATTCATCGACGCTGCCGCTGCTGGCAAACTAGGTGGCACACCTGTTCTGAAGACTCGGACAGCATTCGGAGACCCTCAGGCTAAAGTCGGTGAATTCAGCGGAATCATTGAGCCACTGGTGGAAGTGCAGACAGGCCTGATCAAGAGCGCAATGTCTGGACAGAAAAGTGCGCCAGTGTTCCCGAAAGGGCCAATTGATGGAGTAGATGCACAGTCCATCATTAGCTCGATCTTGGAAATCTCTTCAAGAATTCTGATACATCAGCATCGCACCGGGAAGAAGGGTGACGACTTGTATACCGTGGACGAACTGCTGGATATTCGCGCTGCGTGGTCAACTCTTGGAGCATGCATGGAAGACGACGTAACCGGGCAAGGTAAAATTGAGGGGCTACGCAATGGACGCATTGCTGCGAAGGAGGGCAGGGTGATGTTCAAGAAGCTAAGGAAGAACATCACAGGTTGATCATCAAGGCCCGTTCAGAAGGGCTTTTTTAAGACAGGAACAATCTGCGTACATATGCCTGCATGTGCTACCAAATTGTTCTTGAAAATCCTGCGATAGCTAGCTTATTTGGCATTTTCCGCCACCTGTAAACGGACACCGAGTTACGTCCCCAAGGCGTAAGAAATCAGCGTGATCTGCTTTTCTTGACGCACCGCTGGCAGAGTTTCCAGACCCAGCCATCGATCACTTCTTTGGTAGCGGGGTACTCACCACAACGCTGACAGATGTGGCTTGTCGCAGCTTCAACGGCGTAACCGAGAGTTTTGATGTGCGGCGGCGCAAATAAGCAATCTACGCGAAGGAAGCCTTGCTCAGGCCGACAGACGATTTCAGTGTCGTAATCTTCGCTCGCAACCTTGAGGGCGTTCACAAAGCTCTGCCAACCTCGATAATTTTCACCAAGCCAGCTATCTTCAGAATGGATGTCAGGCAGCATGTGCCGAATTGACGCGAGCGGATCTGCTGATTTTTCCCCATCATCACTCACGTTCAGACCCCTTGTTTGACAACACAAAACATCGCATAGGTTCCGCTGCTACGTGAAATCCGGGTTTTTGCAGTGCCCGTAGGTCTGTTGATTTCGCGTAACATCGTCTTTGACGCTGTGGATTCATTGGATAGGTTTGTAGCGGTCACCTGGCTTTCATAAGAACGATCGGCAACTACCCTTCAACCTGCTGGCCAGCTTACGGCGAAGCCGTGTTAGAACTTGATATTGTCCCAATTGACGAAGAAGCCCAGTGGGCGGATAAGGTGATCGACTGCACCCGCCACGCGTTCATTCACTAGCCAATCCCTGGGCGAGTAGCTGATGGCGACCGCCAGGATGAGCTGTTCTTCCGAAAGCTCTGCTGGATCGAAGGGCCAGATCTGAATTTGCGCGACATTCACATCTGCGAAATCGTGATCGAATTTTTCGTCCTCCACGACAATATCCTTGCCTCGCTTGAATTCCTCCAATTCGTGGATCGAAATGGCGTACGTTTTCTGCGTGCCGTCCGCAAGCATTGTCCTTGAGCTAAGAAAGCTGTCGCCGACTTCGATCAATGCCATGCCGTTGTGTGTTCGTATTTCAGGATCAGACGGCTTCGCTTTTTCGTAATACCCCCTGAGCACATCGGCACCTCGGGGGCCGCGCACATGAAATTCTGCAAGCCTCGGTGTTGAGACGTAATCCTTCACGCGCTCGATATCGATCAGCCCCTCAGATGACTTCGGGTAGTGCTGGAGCGCGTTCAGAAGCTTCTTAAGCAGGTCAGGCTCACTCGCCATCACTCTGTTGATCATGCATTTATCCTCATAACGTCTTCCCATTTGGTTGTGTAGTTTTGGCTTAACAACTGCTGCTTCATGGACCAAGACGCGACAGCAGGCTCGCTCGCGAAGCGAACAACTCTCCGGCCATGAATCATGTTTATCCTATCGAGCACAGCCATAAGCTGCTCGCTGTTTTTTCGCTTGGGTTGAGCGAAGAGGTCATCGGTGAACATCCCCGGATCGAAAAACTGGGAGAGGATTACACCGGCCCTGGCATATTTCGGTCCTTCGATATAAATCTGCTGCAACCCGGCCAGCGCAGCTTCCATCAAATCGCGAGTGTCGAAACTTGGGTAAGCCAACGGGATGCTCACTGAGCGAGCATAAGGCGTCCCGTTTGTATCGAAAGGGCTCGTTTGGACGAACACCTGAACGCATGCCGCGTACTGGTTTTGCGCTCGCAGCTTCCGCGAAGCGTTGGCAACAAACGTGGAGATTGCAGTCCGAAGGCCATCCACTGTCGTCACTCGCTGGCTGAAGCTTCGCGTACACGAAATCATCTGCTTCGCCACTACGTCTTCCTCCAACTCGAAGCAATACTCACCAGACAACTCACGGGCTGTCTTCTCGACGTTTATATTGAAATGCCTACGCAACTTTTTCTTTTCGAATGTCGCGAGATCCCAGGCCTTGTTAATACCCATCAGTTCCAGACGTTTTGTGAGCTGTCTGCCTATGCCCCAAGTTTCCCCTACGTCTGCAAAGCGAAGCAGCTTTTCCTGCTTGGCCGGATCGACTAAATCAACGACGGCACCCGTTTTAGCCTTCCATTTTTTGCTCGCCCAATTTGCGAGTTTGGTCAGTGATTTCGTGGTGGAAATACCGACGCCGACTGGGATTCCAACCTCTTTATAAACAACATCCCGGAGATGTCTGCCAAAGGCTTCCAAGTCGCGATCATGGATGCCGGTGAGATCGAGCCAGGACTCGTCGATTGAGTAGACCTCGGTCAATGGGGCCTCTCGACGCAATACATTCATCACACGGTTCGAAAGGTCTTGGTACAAGGCATAGTTGCTCGATACGCAGATCAAGCCTTTCCGTTCGATGAGATCTCGAAGCTCGAAATATGGCTGCCCCATTTTCACACCAAGCGCCTTGGCTTCATCGCTGCGACTCACAGCGCAGCCGTCGTTGGTCGAAAGCGCGACGACAGGCTTGCCCAACAGCTCTGGGCGAAACAGACGCTCGGCGGAGACGTAAAAACAGTGGCAATCGACCAACGCGAATCTCTTCATATGTCGTCCTTGGGTTCTAGGAGGCCGAGTTGTTGGTGACAGCCCATCTCCGATTTCAGCAACTTCAGGTGCTCCACACCCTGGTTGTTCAGTTGAATGATTTGCTCAACTGTCAGCGTGTTCTCGATATAAATTTTCAGCTGCTCGCGAGACCACTTCATTTGCAGGATTTGCTGAAAAGTAATCATGCGAATGCTCCACGCAGAGGGTGAAGGTTAAACGTCACGACACCCCAGATTTCTACCTCTTCATCGTCACCCACGCGGATCGGAGCGCACGAAGGGTTTTCCGCTTGAAGCATGGGGACTCCATTGGATATGGAGTAAGTTTTGACGGTGAATTCGCTGCCAATTCGAGCAACGATTACGTCGTCCTGAGCAGGCGTCAGGGCTCGATTGATTATCAAAAAGTCGCTGTCGAATATTCCCTTGCCAGTCATTGAGCGACCCGTCGCACGACCTACGAACATAGAGGGGGCGCGCATTCCAACAAGCTTATCAAGGGACAGTGAGGGCTCTTCGTGATCGAGCCCTGGTGATGGAAATCCACACGCGAGCTGACCGAGCTGCTGCATTAGCTCTGGCTCTTGAGAAGGAACAAGGAGGCGAATTTGAACTGCTTTCATTGGGATCGCACGCAAATACTGGACATGCATACACTATAGTGCGATTTAGGCAATCGCCAAGGCCATCGGGACGAGTAACCTGCTTACGGCGCTGGTCGGCGTGCGTCTCTCGTCACGTCTCACTTCGATTACTTTCCAACACGGGCCATGTTCTCCCAGTCTGGGATGACTGAGTCGGAAGGTGTCGCAGATAGAAGCGCCGCAAACGAGTGCTTATGACGAGAGACGAGAAACCGACCAATCGCTATCTGCGGTTAAAGCTGAGTTGACCAACGGAATCTACGTAGGACGCCTTCAACCTTGGAGTGACCGCTGCGCTGAGATGGATTCAGCCGCGTGGATGAGCGTTATCGCTCGATCGAGTCGTGGTTTCGAAATCACTAGGATCGTGTTGGGCGGGCATACGGCTTACGACTGCTGGATACCAGCCTAATCTTCGTATGTCAGACATGTGGATATCGAGGCGGCAATGCAAGGCTCATTATTCGATCAGGAGGAGAATCCATTCGATGGAAATCTGCCCCTTCAATCAAGAATGCCCTTGAATTTGGGCGGGCGTAATGTCCACGACGTAGTCGTTGGGGACCTCTGCAATCAATGGGATGCATTGGTAGTCACTGGATACAGCGGTTTAGAGCAGCTCATCCAACTGATCACTGCCCGTGGTAAAACGCTTAACCCTATGCGCCTCATCCTCGGATCTGATCCGGTGACGGTGCGAAACCCGCGACTTAATCTTAAGGGCTATGATTTTTCTGCGGAAATACGAGCCTACTGGCTTGAACGTGGCATTTCTTTGGCTTTAAGCGGGCAAGTTTTGCACTGCATTGAGCTTGTACGTGCTGGGCATGTCCGAATTCGCTATCCCATAGGTAGCCGACGACTACACGCCAAGATTTACTGTTCTGCGGGGGCCGTGACTCTGGGGTCGAGCAATTTCACTTCACCAGGTTTGTACACGCAGCTTGAAGGGAATATGCGCTTCACATCAGGAGATCGAGCCCGATTCAATGAAGGATGGCGAGTCGCTGAATTCTACTGGAGCCAAGGTAGGGATGCTGAGAACGCCTTCGTCGCATTGCTGGAGCAGCTTCTGAAGTTCGTCACTTGGCAAGAAGCTTTGGCTAGAGCCAGCGCCGAGCTGCTTGAAAGTGAATGGGCTAATCACTATCTTGAATCTCTGATAGAAATCGAGCCTGCTAACCTCTGGCCATCGCAGCGCCAAGGCATAGGGCAAGCGTTGTACCTTCTCGACACCCTTGGTGCTGTTCTAGTTGCGGATGCAACTGGGTCTGGAAAGACCCGTCTGGGGGCTCACCTTCTCCGGGCAATGCATGACCGAAATTGGTCCTCGGCCAAAGCCCGCAAAGGCGCCATGCTTTTGATCTGCCCGCCATTAGTCAGGAAAAATTGGGATAGGGAAACGGCCAAGTGCGGGGTCAATGTAAGCATCGTATCTCATGGCTTGCTTAGCAGGATGAGCAAGCAAGATACCTCCAACCTCGCCATTCGCTTGTCGTCAGCACAAACACTCGCCGTGGACGAAGCTCACAACTTCCACAATCAAATGTCCAAGCGCACACGGAGTCTCAAGCACCATCTGGCGGACCAGGTGGTGCTGTTTACGGCAACCCCTATCAATCGGACGCGCGCGGATCTATTGCGCTTGATTGACATTCTAGGTGCCGATAATTTCGAGGATGAAGTGCTGACTGTCTTTGAGAGATTGAGCAAGGGCGGTGTAGGCGTGACTGATATTCACGTCAAAGATCTGGAGGCACTCCAGTTAGCGATCGCCAGCTTCACCCTCCGCCGAACCAAATCGCAGCTCAATGCGATGGTTGAACTCGATCCTGAAGCCTACCGGTTGCCAGGCGGCCGCGTTTGTCGTTATCCGAAACAGCTATCTACGAGCTACACGCTGGGTGAACCTGCACTGGACAGGAAGTTGGCGCAAGAAATTCGCGAGCTAGCGCTGCAACTTAAAGGGATCTCACATTTTCGAAAGCCGTTAGTGCTTTCGGAAAGCTTTAGACAAAACGGTGTCACGCCCGATACTTACATGATTTTTCGGTTGAAAGCGGCCCGCTCATCGGCTCTTTTTCATGTGATGTCGAGCTTGCGATCGTCACGTCTAGCGCTCTACCGGCACATTGAAGGGGAGCGTGCAGCGTGTCGCAGGATGGAGTTGAGCGAGTCTATAAAAGGGGGAGATGACGAGACGGGGAATATGCTGGAACGCACAGCCAAGCTCGCCGGCAGCATCCCAGAAAATCATCTTGGGATCACACTGCCCTCCTGGCTATCAGATAGTTCGGATCATGAGCGTGCCTGCGAAGAAGAATGCTCGATTTATGCGGCCATTCGCGACAGGCTGGAGAGGATGAGCGGCCATCGCGAAGCGTATAAGGTCAACCTTTTGGTTGAGCATCTTAGTCGGCACGACCAGATATTGGCATTCGACCATTATCCTCTGACACTGAAGTACTTCGCATACCTCCTGAGTAAAGCGCCTCCTGGCGATAAGACCTTCGACGTGGTGTTAGGCATCGGAGGTGATCCCAGAAGCCACGAGTACATTCAATCACTGTTGAATCCTGAGGGGCAAAATGTAGGCCAGCTGGTAGTCCTTTGCAGTGACGCTTTGTCAGAAGGAGTGAACCTCCAGCGTGCCTCGACTCTCGTCCACCTGGACATGCCTAGCGTCGTACGTGTCGCCGAGCAACGCGTAGGACGCATTGATCGGATGGACAGTCGCCATAAGGAAATTGAGTCCTGGTGGCCTAGAGATAGCGCCGAGTTTGCTTTGAGATCAGATGAGACGTTTTTCCGCCGAATAGATGAAGTAGACAGTTTAATCGGGGGGAATTTGATGCTTCCGGAAGACATGCGCACTCAGAGAGAGGACCGCATCATTACTCCGGAGGAACTGGAGGAACAAAGGCGTGCCAGGGAATCCAGGTACTGGGATGGTATCGAAGATGCATTTGCCCCAGTCCGAGGGCTAGTATCTGGCCCAAATGCACTCATTTTACCTGCGCTGTACGAGCAATATCGATGTGAGACAAGCAAGGTGCTGTCTAGGGTAAGCGTCGTTCGAGCGTCCAAGTCTTGGGTATTTCTATGTCTAGCTGGAGAGCGAGCACGTGCTCCGCGATGGATTTTTTTACCAGCGCTGGCTGACCAACCGGTTATCGAATTGCGTGAGATCGCGAGACAATTACGAGATCGCCTGCCGGAGGAAGTACAGACTCTCGACCCTACCCGGGCAGCCATGGGGGAGCTGAAAAAGTTTTTGAACTGTCTTGGCGAAATGGAGAAGCTGCTTTTGCCGAGGCGGAAGCAGCGTGCCTTAAAACAGTTTCATTGGGCGGTGAAATTGTGGGCGCGCAATCGCGACTGGATAACTTCAACCGATCAAGCCGATCAAGTTAAACAGTTGCTGGAATTATTTGAGGTGGTTTCAGGAGAGCTAACACCAGATTGGGGGCATTTGGCTGATCTTTGGCTTGAACTGATGCGTCCCCGGAGCGCCGAACTCCTACAAAAGAAGGGACGTCGAGCCTCGATGATGCGACTTCGCGACCTTGAGCCCGGCCTTAAAAGTAACCCCATCGAAGTAGAAGTGCTGCTGAAAAAACTTTATGGAGTCGAGCTACGAAGACGTTGGGAGGAGCGCATTGTCGCTTGCATTTTGGGCTATGGGTCTTGGAGTGCCGATTTATAGAGTAGGCATCGGAGTCATTTCAACAGGAGGCTGTAGGTCTACAAAGGTACGGTTCTTCAAAATTAACTCGAAATGCCCGCGCGGTAATGATGTCAGTGGATGATGGTGATCGTCTATGCAGTCGCACACTGCAAGCTTTCGCTAATGGACGAAAACGATCCCAGATCCAACGGCCGTTTTTGGCTCGATCGCAGTCACTCCGGGGTCATCAGCACCGCGAGCGTCAGCTTGATGAACTCTTCATTTTTATCGATGGTGTCCACGGCGCTGCGGACGTTAGCGGCGATGTCGGCCGCGCCGCGCTGCTCGACCCAGTTAGTGGGTCCCATGATGGCGGCTTCCAGCGCGGGCGGGTTTTTCATTGATCTTGAACAGGGAAGGGAGCAGGTCTGAGTTCGGCATCGCAAATTCCCCGTGGAGCTTTCAGCGTAGCACTGAAGGTGTGGGAGATGCGGGGGCGGGGGGCAGAAAAAGCAAAGCCCCGAAGGTTCGCGGCTCCGGGGCTCCTATTTTCGCCCGCATCCCTTAATGCCTGGCGAACGTGGGTGCGAGAATACCAGCGATGAAGCGGTGACACACTACTGCGATAGGGTGATTGTGTTCGGTCGGCAGGACGTCGGGGAGGGTGCCGAATAGGCGTGCGTGACCTTTGCGTGACTCTCTCACGCGCTTGTAGTAACCGTTCGGCCAAGTTATTTACCCAGCCCCGCAAAGCCAAGACATGGTATGCGCTTAAATTTAAGTGGGCAGTAAGCGGATGGCGTATACACCTAGCACTTCATGGCATCGCCTTGAGTCAACCCCTCGAAAACGCCGACATCCCGCTCTCTGAAGCAGTCCATTATTTCAGGTGAGAGCTTCAAGCGTCCATTCAGAATACTCGCGGTTTGTACTGCCCTGAGGCGTGGAGAACGACAAGTACATCAAGAATTGCGGGCAATTTCTCGCAAAGAGTTTGAGCTTGCTGGCGGCCCAGCGCGGTAAGTTCCGGAAGAAGAGATCCAAGATATCGATGTTCGGCATTAGCCCAGGTTTCACCATGCCGCACGATGAATAAATGCATGAAATCCGTCTCAGCGAAATAATGGATAGATTGTACCTTTCCATCGCCGGTGAACGCACCAAGACCAGGTTTTGGGACAGGTGTCTTCCCCAGACGCTTACACCTCCTCGCCTTCCACCGCCGCACGAATGGCCTCGGCACTGAGGTCGGGAATTAGTGTCTGGATAAAAGCGATGGCATAGCCACGCAGAAACGTGCCGCGGCGTACGGCGATGCTGGCGATATTGGGTGGAATCATGTTGTGCTGATTGAGGCAGATAATGCCTTTGTCACGATCGGGGTTGTAGGCCATCTCCGCGACGATGCCAATCCCCAGACCCAGTTCGACGTAAGTCTTGATCACGTCGGAATCGATGGCTGTCAGCACGATATTTGGCGTCACGCCTTGATCGTAAAATGCCTGGTTGATGCGACCGCGACCGGTCATGCCTTCTTCGTAGGTGATGATTGGGTATGCGGCGACATCCACCAAGGTTGGGTGGTCGAGGGCGGCCAGTGGATGGTCAACCGGTACTACCACCCGGTGCCACCAGGTGTAAGCACGGAACAAGGCGAAGTCAGATTGCTTGGACAGCGATTCGGTGGCAAAGCCTAGGTCGGCGCGACCATCGCGAACCATCTCAACGATCTGCGCTGGCGACGTCTGATGCAGTGCCAGCTTGACGTCAGGGTAGGCCTCGCGAAAAGCCGCGACGGCCTTGGGCAGGCGGTAGCGTGACTGGGCATGGGTGCTGGCCACGGTGAGGCGGCCGCTGGCAAACCCCAAGTATTCGTCGGCGGCGTCCTTGAGGTTATCTTTTTCCACCAGGATACGGTCGATGATCCGTGCGATATCGCGGCCCGGTGCAGTTAGCCCGGTCAGGCGCTTGCCGTAGCGCACAAAAATCGCTACGCCGAGTTCCTCTTCCAGTTCGCGCAACTGCCGGGATACGCCTGATTGCGAGGTGCACAGTACATCGGCGGCCTCAGTTAGATTGAAGCCTTTACGGATGGCTTCCCGCACAGAGCGCAGCTGTTGGAAATTCATTTGGGCTCCTTGTCGAGCTGGTGGCCTCCTGGCCAGAGGGCGCTCCGTCGCCGCTTCACTATGTAGGGTGGGATGCCATGGTAGAGGAGCATGTTAGGTGCGCAAAGTTATTAATAGTTATTTGGTGATCTCGAAAAGTTATAAAATGGATGACTTGGTCGTGGGATGTGCAGATCGCCGAAAACTGCTCACTAGAAACAGCACAAATACGCCGGCCATCAGCACGAACATCCACTGTAGACCGAGCCAGTGACCCACAGTACCACCTACTGCACTGCCGACCAGGCCTCCGGCAGGACCAACAAAGGTGGTCAGTCCGGCAATACGGCCTTGGCCGCGTTGGCTGCCGATTTTGGCGAACCAAGAGATATTGACGATTTGCAGCATCCCCAGGCCCCAACCTAGGCTGACGCCGCCCAACCATAGCCCCCAGGCAGCGTCGGTAAAGCCCAGAATCAGCAGGGCGGCTCCGATCACCCCGCAACCGGCGCGAAAGAATGCCTGCTCATGCAGGCGCAAAGCCAGCCTGCCCATGACCAGTAATGCGAGGACAAAACTGGTGCCCTGCGCCGAGATCAGCCCAGCAGCGCCGGCTCGCTCGAAGTGAAAACTCTGGATAGCGACTACCACGATAAAGAAGGTGTAGAACTGATTGACCGCCTGGATACAAAACTCCCGCAAGCAGGCGTAACGCAACAGGCCATCGCTGCCCAGCAGCAGTAACTGTGCCTTTAGCTCCACCACGCTTAGGGGGCGCCGTTGTTCCTGCGGGCGCTTGTAATGACGCAGCACCCCGGGGGCCAGCAACACCAACAGAAAAAAGGTGGCGCCGATAGTTAGGTAACTGCCGGCAAAGCCGAATGTTTCCAGCAACGCCGCCGCAGTCAGCGGGCCGAGCAGCAGCATGCCGACCATATGGGTGGCGCGAAACCAGCCGGCCATGCCAACGCCAACACGGCCGATCTGCTGCATGAACATGGCACTAAGGGAGACGATGCGCAGCGGCATGAAACAGCTGATCAGCAGAATCAGAAGGCACAACAGGCTGGCCGAGTCGATCAGAGGCATCGCCAGGTATAGCCCTCCACTGACCAAGGTGCCAATGGTGAACAGTCGTAGCGGACCGTGCAGGTCCACCATCACGCCGGCCGGCAGGCTCATCAGCAGAATGCCGATGCTCTGGGCGCATGCGATTAGGCCCAGTTGTACTGCATCTGCTTCCAGGGCCACGGCGTACAGCGACAGGATCACTTTGGCCACACCAACACTCAGTCCGGCCAGGGCATTGAGGCCGAGAAAGCTCAACAGCAGCTTGCGTTCGCTTTGCAGTCCCTTATCGAGTGCGGCGCTGACCAGGGGTTCGGCGCTACTCACCAGGTCAGCCTCCAGCTATCGCTTGTGGGCAGGGCCGGCATTACGTCGAACTCTGGTTGAGGCTCGGAAAAGTCACGCATGACATCGTCTTTGATCGCGGCAAATGCCTGGCTGCTGCGATTGCGTGGGCGCGCCATTGGAACCTCGACAATTCGCTTGATGCGCCCTGGCCGTGGTGCCATCACTACAATGCGGTCGCCGAGAAACACCGCTTCCTCCACATCGTGGGTGACCATAATGGCAGTGATGCCTTCCCTGAGTAGGATGCTCTGCAGCTCTCGCTGCAAGTGGCTACGGGTCAGGGCATCCAGGGCGCCGAAAGGTTCGTCAAGCAGCAAGATCTCCGGGCGGCTGACCAATGCGCGAGCAATCGCCACCCGCTGCGACATGCCGCCGGATAACTGTGCTGGATATGCGTTTTCAAACCCTTTTAGACCCACCATTTCGATATGTGCCTGCACCGAGTCACGCTTTTCCTGAGCGCTGAGCTTGGTGTTGAGCAGGCTGGCGGTAACGTTGTCACGTACCGTCAGCCAGGGGAACAGGCGGTGCTCCTGAAACACGATGCCGCGATCCAGGCTGGTGCCGACAACGCGTTTGCCATTTACCAGAATCTCGCCCTGGAAGTCTTTCTCAAGACCGATGATAAGCCTCAGCAGCGTGGATTTACCGCAGCCGCTAGAGCCCACTACGCTGAAAAATTCACCGGGGCGGATGCTCAGGTCGATGTTTTCCAGCACAGCAAGGGGCTTGTTTTCTACTAAATAATGCTTATTCAGCTGGCGTAGTTCTAGCGCGGCGGTGTGGGCCATGGAAGAATTCCTTTCAAGAAAGAGGTGGGTTCAGTCGCGATATGGGCCGCTGTAACTCCAGTGCAGTAGGCGGCGTTCCGGAGCTTTGGCGGAGATATCCAGGGCAAAGCCCACCGAGCCCCACCAGCACCATGCTCCGCAGCATTGGTCTGTGGGACATTCTCCATAAGCAGCACTTCCATGCCTTCGCCAGAACCAAGCACATATTCAGCGTCCAGGCTGGCCAAGAAAAACCAGGGCCAGGCTAGGTGCACTTGCCGCCACAGGCCAGCAACCGACCGCTCCAAGTGCGGGTAGACCGGATCGGATAAGTCAAAACGGGTTCCGGATATCGAGGGCGTTTCGGCCCGCTAGGTCCGGCTGTTCCTTGATGATGCTCTGGTAGGCAGGCTGGAAGTTCAGCCAGCCGCTGTAAGCCTGGAAACGTTCTGAGCTGCGGCGGGCTTGGTGTTCATCCATAGTCTCGGTGGAGCCGATAGATTCGGCGGCAATCTGCGACTGACAGACTTTCTCCAGGGAGATGAACAGGTAGGCGGTTTCATCCACGCTCTGGCCGACGGTGAGCAAGCCGTGGTTTTTCATCAGCAATGCACGATTGTTGCCCAGCGCCCTGACGAGGTTGTCGCCTTCTCCGTTGGCATGGCTGTCGTAAATGGCATGGCGTTCGAAAAACACCGCCGACTCTGCGGTGGATGGGGGAATCAGTCGGCCAGTTGTGGTCCAGGTGCGGCCGTACAACGCGTGGGTATGAGCTACAGAGATAATGTCAGGGCGCAGTGACAGAATCGCCGAGTGCAATGGAATTCCGCCTGGGTGAGGGAAACCCTCGCCCAGCACCAGCTCACCATCGAGGTTGATCAACAGTAGATCGTCGGCGGTAATAAGGCTGAAGCTAAGGCCAAGGGGGTTCATCCAGAAATGGTTGGGGTTCTCCGGATCTCGTGCGGAAATATGCCCCATCACACCCTCGTCATAACCCAGCTTGCCGAAGATCCGGAACGCCGCCGCTAGCTTTTGCTTGCGGTGTTGACGCTCTTCTTCGACGCTGGCAAATGCCGGCGGCTGTGGCCGCGGGTAGCTGGCTGCCTTGCGAAAGCGTTGTTCGATGTTCGCTTGCGCGGCGGGAATAGCAGTGCTCATGCCTTTTTCCTTTCATGCTCGCCCAGACGGCGGCCAGGGTGTAACGGTTTTTTGGGAACTACTGGGCTTCGTGCTCGGTTCGGGATAGCCCGTGCTCTTGTAGGATTGGGACTACCTTTTCGCCTAAGTGCTGGGTCAGCTTGTGGTTGCCTAACACCATGAAACTGTCCGCTACCAGTGTCTCGAACAGCGCCCGCAGAATGTTTGCGGTCTGCTGTGGCATAGCTACGAATGCATCGTGCCGTCAGCGCGCCTACAAGCGAGCTGGCGCAAGATGAACGCGACTGCGGGTTCAGGTTACGAGGCGGTCAGTAACTTTGGGAACGAATAAATTCGCCGTTGGTTATGCAATAAAATCGTAAGAGCCATCGGCAATCGCTTGGGGCTGAAATACCCATTTTTTTGGTGCTTATGCCGTAACTGCGTGGTCGATTAATTGGTTGAGCAACTCAGCACCAAATGGCCAATACCCCAACCCGGAGGCTGCACCGAGATGACCATAGGGGCCGACCACTTCCAGTCGCGCCCCCCACGCGGCAGCGAACTGCTGGGCGCGTTCCAGCCTGACCTTTGGATCGTCGGTGCTGGTGACTACCACCGTTTCGAACGGCAGTTTTGTCAGGGCAATCGGGGTGAACCCCTGGGTGCCTGTGGGATAGTCGGGCGCTTCCAGATCACTCGGCGCCACCAGCAAAGCTGCCTTTACCGGGCCGGTGAACTGGCTAGCCCACTGCGTGACTAAACTGACCCCAAGGGAGTGCGCTACCAACACTACTGGGCTGTCGTCTTCGCTGATCACCGCCTGTAGGGACTGAACCCAATCATCGCGGTGCGGGTTATGCCATTCCCTCTGTTCCACCCGCCGGAAAGACGGGTTGGCGGTCTCCCATTGGCTTTGCCAGTGCTGCTCTCCCGAGTTGCCCCGTCCGGGCAAAATCAGCACACGCACATCGCTCATATGTATTTCCTCTTATGTGGCTCGCAGGTATAGCTTGGAGGGCTACGCTTACTGCGGCGTCAGACCGCTCATGCTAGGGGGGCAGGTGGCACGGGTGAACCGATATAAATGGCTATGCAAAACTGCTTGGTGCATATGTGTGTGCTGCTCACCGATCAAGGTTGTATTGCTTCCCCCAGCCGGATAGGTGGTTAGATGTGCTCTCGTCCGTCGGCGCGTTCGTCTCGGCCACTACGGCCACGCCATTCAGGAGGTCAGCGCCAGGCTCAGAGCCCGATGGGCGAAGGGTACGGTCGAGGGTGTTGCTCCCCCTTTCAAGCCTCATTCAGATGGTCGTTTTGTGCGATATCACTACCGCAGATACAGGTGATCGGACGCCTAGTGCGAAAAATCAGGCCGACTGGGGAACGGCACGGAAAGGGATAAAGTTAGAGCGGCCGCTGGTTCCCAGAATTAAGAGGGGCCGGTTGGCCATAGAAAGCATCTTTGTGGGGCTCGATGAAAGCGAGCTGAAATAGCTGCTGGCATATATCGCCGTTTGTGTCGGTGCGCACGGCGCAACATAAATAGAACAATTCGAGTCGTAGTTGGCTATGCGCAGCCGGTCTATAAACGTTGTTCAGGGTAGCGCGATAAGCTCTTGCAGCAAGGCAAAGCCATAGGGCCAATCGTGTAGCTCGGCCAGCGAACCCAGGTGACCGTAGGCACCGGGTACCTCCAGACGTGAGCCCCATGCTGCAGCGAATTGCTCGGCACGGGCCAGGGATACGCGCATGTCGTTGGTGCTGGCAACCACGATACTGGCAAACGGCAGGGGGGTCCGTGGCATGGGCGCAAAGCCCTCGGCGCCGGGCGGGTAGGTGGAGTCTTCGACATCACTCGGTGCAACAAGTAGTGCGCCTTTGACCGGTCCGCTGTAACGCACCGCCCAATGAGCTACCAGCGCTACGGACAGCGAATGCGCAACTAGTACCACTGGCTCCGTCGACCCGGCGATCACTGCCTGAAGGGCTTCGACCCAGGCGTCGATCTTCGGGTTATCCCATTCGGCCTGCTGCACCCGGTGAAAGTCAGGGCAAGCTCGCTCCCAGAAGGTTTGCCAGTGTTTGTCACCGGAATCGCCACGGCCGGGCAAAGTCAGTACTCGGGTGTGCTTTGTCAACGTAAAAGGCCCGTTCAATGGGTTCACTACGACGCGCAGGCTACCCAATTTTGGCGGCGCTGGCGACGCCGCCACTGGCATATGTAAACAACTACTCGGGCGTTTTAGCGAGCAGCGCCATGCTATTATCCATACAAACTGCAGTAGGAACCATTGCCGCCCAGCAGCTGTTCATGGTGCCCATGTACTTGTACTAAGCCACGATCGAACCTCACAATCTGCCCGGAATATTACATGGTGCGGGAGATGGGTAGTCACTGGGGCGGTGTCGTATTTTGCAGCCAGGTAGTAATAGCGGAAAACTCCTTTGGCAGTTGCATCATGTTGTGCGCCAGCGTAGCCAGTGTTTTTCCAAGCGCCCGGCCAGCGTGCTCAGAAGGAAGCCGATTGCTGAAACGAGCGCGATGCCCAGCAGCATGCGGTCCATCTGGTATTGCTCCTGAGCATCGACCAGCAAGCTGCCTAGGCCTGTGCCGGATGTCATCAGGTATTCGGCGCCTAGGGTGGCCAGCCAAGCGTAGATCAGCGCTAGGTACAGCCCTGTGAAAATAGACGGCAGGGCGGCGGGCAGCACCACATGGCGCAGCAACTGCCAACGATTGAATCGGTGTACCCGCGCCACTTCCACCAACATATGAGGCACGCTACCCACGCCTTCGAAGGTATTGACCAGCACCGGGAAAAATGCCGCCAGGGCGATAAACACCACCTTGCTGGTCTCGGCCAGACCGAACCAAGCCATGATCAGTGGAACCCAGGCAAACAACGACACCTGTTGCACGGTGCGCAGGGTTGGTCCGAACAAGCGGCGGCTTAATGGCGACAGGCCGAGCAGCAAGCCGGCCAACAAACCAGCTGAAGCGCCGCCCATCAATCCGCTGAAATAACGACCCAGGCTGGCTAGAACCGCGCCTAGCAATTCACCGTCTTCGGCCATGCTAACCGCACTGCGCCAGACATCCAGCGGCGAGGCGAAAACCGGGCTGCTGCTCCAGTCATAGACCGCCGCCAAGCTCCATAGAAGCAAGGCACTCAGCGGCAACAGCGCGCCGAGCAGATAGGGGCGGATGGCACTCATGTGAAACTCTCCTGCCGCCAGCGCAACAGCCACCGTTCCAGAAGTTCCAGCAGTTTGTCGAGGGCAAAGCCCACTGCGCCGATAATCGCTACCGCCGCCAGCAGCACATCCATCTGCATCAGTTGCTGGCCGTTGAGCATCAGATAGCCCAGCCCTTCGGTGGACGACAGCAGCTCGACCAACACCAGCACCAGCCAGCAATGAGTCAGGCCGTAACGCAGGCCGCCCCAGATCACTGGAAAGGCGGCTGGTAGCAATACGCGGGTAATCCGCTGGCGACTGGAGTAGCCATAAAGACGCGCCACTTCGAGAAAATTTCCTGGCACACCGCGCAGGCCCTGAAAGGTATTGAGCGCCACCGGAATCAGCGCCGCCTTGGCGATCAGCACCACCTTCAGCGCCTCATCGATGCCCAGCAGCACCATCAGCAACGGCAACCAGCCGAGCAAGGGCACACAGGCCAGCAGGCGAAAACTGGGATAGAGCAGCTCGCGTGCCATCGCCGACAGGCCCATGGCAAAACCCAGAGTCAGGCCCAGGCCGCTGCCCAGCAGAAAACCACCCGCCACGCGTTGCATGCTGATAGATAGGTGTTGCCAGGCCTCGCCGCTACGCAGCAGATGTACCAGTGTGTCCAGCACCTGGCTGGGGGGCGGCAAAGTTTGCGGGCTGATCCAGTTCTCGGCGCTGCCCAGCCACCACAGCATGAGCAGTGCGCTTGGAACCGGCCAGTTAAGCAACCAGCCGGTACGCCAGTTGCGCAAGGCCAATGCCGGGCCACGCGGAGGTAAACGACTGGTCGCAGTGCTGATCAATTTAGCGCCCTCATTGCGCACGTTGGCCATTAGCATCCAGCGATACCCAGTAGTTTTCCACGCCCAGTTCCTTAATTGCCGCGTCCAGGTAGCGACGGTCAAACCATTGCTCGATATTCACCGGGCCACCGCGCAGCAAGCCGAGTTCGCCGACCAGCTTTTCGGTGTCCTGATACTGAGCGATAAAGAACGGGTCGATCAGCGGGTTAAGGCGATCCGCCAGTGGCCGTCCTTCGTAGTCGGCACGCAGGGTTTCTATCGAGCGACCGCCCTTGGCCCAGATGGCAAAGACCTCGTCACGATTTTGCTCTTCCGAGGCCCACCGTGCGGCACGTACCAAGACTTTGACCACCCGTTCGGTGATCTCCGGATAGCGTTCGGCGAAGTCTTCACGCACCAGCAGGCCGGATTGCGCGGTCAGTCGTGCCGATCCGCCACGGGTGCTATAGATCACCTTGGTCAGGCCTTTGTCCTGGCTTTCCAGTGATTCGGAGCCAGCAAAGATCGCATCGATATTGCCGTTGAGCAGCGCATTGGTGGCCGGCGCGCCGAGCAGGCTGACATTGCGAATGTCTTTTTCGGTCAACCCCACGGTCGCCAAGATGCGGATCACCTGCAGTTGGATGTAGTTGCCCTTGAAATAGGCGATCTTCTTGCCGCGCAGATCTTCGATGGACTTGATTGGCGAGTCAGGACGCACCAGCAGGTAAGCGTTTTCCAAGCGAGTGCCCGGTGCGATCAGACGGCTTTTGATCCCCGAACTTTTGCCAATGATGGAGATCATGTCGCCATTGCCGGCAAAGTCGATCTGCCCATTGGCTAGGGCCTGGCCGACCATCGGCCCGCCGCCCTTGAAGCCGGGGAATTCGACGCGGATACCGTCCTTTGCGAACTCCTCTTCGAAAAAGCCCTTGGCTCGTGCCACCCCTGTGGCGCCCCATACGCCTTGTATATTACCAGTGATAGCTGGGGCTCCCAGGCGAATCACCTCAGGCCTGTCTTCGGCCTGAGCAATGGAAACTCCCGCCAAAAGCAAGACCGCCAGACTGAAGCAGTGTAGCGGGCTCATGAGTGGCCTCCATCCGTCGCTACATATCGGTTGCCTGGAAACGATAGGCCGAGATTGCCTCTCAAGGTGTCGGCCTCGTATTCGCGGCGGAAAATACCGCGATCCTGGAGGATCGGCACCACCTGTTCCACAAACTCGCGCAGGCCTTCAGGTTGCAGGTAGGCATGCAGGATAAAACCGTCAACCACCTGGTCCTCGAACAGAGCCTGCAAGCGGTCAGCAATCTGCTCGGGGGTGCCGACGAATTGCAAGCTGGGGCTGGCCGCGCGCAAGGCCAGTTGGCGCAGGGTGAGGTTTTCTTCGCGGGCAATGCGCAGGTAGTTCTCTGCGGTGGATTTGAAGCTGTCCTTACCGATATTGCCGAGGTCCGGCAACGGCTCGTCCAAGGGGAACTGCGAGAAATCGAAAAAGCTGAAGTAGCGACTGAGGTATTTCACCGCTACTTGAATATCCAGCAGCTCGGCGACTTCTGCGTGCTTGCGCAACGCATCGGCTTCGGTGGCTCCAACGATGGGCGTGATCGACGGGAAGATCAGAATATCGTCCGCCGAGCGCCCATAAGCCACGGCGCGCGCCTTGATATCCTGGTAATAGGCCTTGGCCAGTTCGATGTTTTCCACGCTGCCGGAAAAGACGGCATCGGCCTCGCGTGCTGCCAGGTCGCGACCCGGCTCCGAGGCGCCAGCCTGGAATAGGATCGGCCGACCCTGCGGTGAGCGCTCGATGTTCAGCGGGCCCTGTACGGAGAAGAATTCACCCTTGTGATTGAGGGTGTGCATCTTGTCGAAGTCCACGTACTGACCGCTGTCCTTGTCGCGCACAAAGGCATCGTCTTCCCAGGAATCCCACAAGCCCTTGACCACGCTGATGTACTCGTCGGCAATCCGGTAGCGCAGCGCATGGTCGTAGAGTTTTTCGCCGCCATGGTTGCGCGCATGGCCTTCCAGCGCGCCGGTCACCGCGTTCCACGCGGCGCGACCTCCGCTGAGCACATCCAGCGAACCGAGTTGCCGGGCGGTGGTAAAAGGTTCGCTGAACGAGGTGGTCATGGTCGCCGCCAGGCCCAGGTGGGTGGTCACCGAGGCAACTGCCGACAGTGCGGTAATCGGCTCCAGACGGCTTAGGAAATACGGCGTGGAATCCTTGGTGATAAAGGTCGAGTCGGCGATAAAGCCAAAGTCGAATTTGCCGGATTCGGCGATCCTGGCCGCCTCGATAAAGGTCGCCAGATCCGCCGCGCTGCGGCTATTGGTGTGCGGGTGGCGCCAGGCTTGCACATGGGCGCCCATGCTAGAGAGAAAGGCGGCCAGTCGCAGTTGACGGTTGTCGGTTCGAGCCATGACAGTTGCTCCTTGTTCGCGAAATAGGCAAGTCAGAGGAAATCACGGCGCACGGTTAACAGCACCTGGCGCTCGCGGTTGTAAGTGACCGAGTTGTAATTCAGCGCCGGCACATAGGAACCCGGTAGCTCGAAGGTTTTGTTCAGCAGGTTTTTGCCGGTGACCGAGAAGGTCCAGCCGGCATCGGCGGTGGTGTAGAACACCCCGGCGTCCAGGTAGTGGGTGGACGGGAACTTGGTGAACTCATTGGTGGCGCTCACCGCCGAGTACGAGCTGCTTTCCGAGCGGTAGTTGGCGTTCAGGCGCAGGTCGGCGCCATTGCTCAGCGGCAGGCTGTAAGTAGTGCCGATGCTGCCGCTCCAGCGTGGTGCGTACGGCAGCTCATAGCCGGCAAAATCGGTGCTGGCGGCGCCCGTCGGGTTAAGGAACTCATCGAACTTGGTGCGCAGGTACGCCAGATTCAGGTTGAAATCCAAACTCCGGGTGGCCTTGAAGGTCGACTCCCATTCCGCGCCCCACGTATGTGCCTGACCGGCGTTGGCGATCACGGCGCCGGTAATCAGCTGGCCACCGATAATTGGGTTGTTGATCGAGGCCTGGTAGTCCTTGTAGTCGTTGTAGAACAACGCTACGTTGTTGCGCAGACGGCCATCGAGCGCAGTGCTTTTCAGGCCTACTTCATAGGAGGTGACTTTTTCCGGGTCCACCGGCACCTCGGCAATCGCCAGCGACGCCGAGGCTGGGTTCCAGCCACCAGAGGTCTCGCCGATGGCGTAGGTGGCGTAGGTCAACACCTCTGGGGTCCACTGGAAATCCACAGTGATTTTCGGCGTTACCGCTTCATACTCTTCCTTCAGGCCATCCACCGAATAGCGCCGCGTCAGGCGCATGCGATCGGCGTTGCTGGCGTAGGCGGCGCTGTCCATCTCACGCCATTCCTTGTTGAAGCGCAGGCCTAGAGTCACTCCTAGCGCGTCGGTGACGTGGTAGGTGCCCTGGCCATACAGGCCGACGCTGTCGGTGGTGCTTTTGCTGTCGATTATGCTGAAGGCGTTGTTGCTCCAGCTCAGGCGATCCATTTCGAACACTTCATGCCAGAGCATCAGGCCGGTGATGAAGTTGAAGCGGTCGTAGTCGCCGAGAATCTGGAATTCCTGCGAGTACTGGTCCTGGTTCAGGTCTTGATCGAAACCCGACTTGTAGGTGGGGTAGGGATCGTCGGAGGGCATGTCCACATCGAACTGGCGGTACGCTGTCACCGACTTCACGGCCAATTGATCGTTGAGCTGCTGCTGTAATTTCAGCGACACGCCGCCGCTGTCGTAATTCTGTTCGTCATCGATATCGGAAAAGTTGCGGCGCTTGCCGGTGCCCGGCTGGTTCAGCGGCGTGGCGCCGGCGGTGGCATGGCCGTGCAGGCCATCGATGATTAGAGTGGCGTCGAAGCTGTCGTTGGGCGTCAGGTCAACGATGCTGCGGAACTGTTTGTTCTCGTAGTCGTTTACGTCCTTGTGCAGGTAGACGTTATGCACGTCGCCATCGATCTTGCTACTGGCAAACGCCACGCTGGCCTTGAGCACCTCCGGCACCAAGGCGCCGGTGGCGTAACCGCGGGTTTCCACCTGGCCCTGATTGCCCAGGCCTAGGCTGGCCCAGGCATGCGGATCGGCGCTGGGTTGTTTGGAAATCAGCTTGAGCGCGCCGGAGCTGGTGTTCTGTCCATAAAGCGTACCTTGCGGGCCGTGCAGTACTTCCACACGCTCGATATCTGGCAGGTTGCCAAAGAAGCTGCTGCCAAAGGAGCGTGGGATATACACGTCATCCAGGTACCACCCCACCGACGGGTTGCCGATCGGGCGCGACGAACCGATGCCGCGAATAAACACGCTCTGGGTATTGAGCCACTGGTTTGGAATGTTCACTCCAGCAGCCAGACCGGCCAGGTCGGAGAGTTTGGTCACCGAACGTTTTTCCAGCTCGTTGGAGTCGATCACGTTCACCGTCACGGGTGTTTTCTGTAGCGTGGTCTCGCGGCGTTCGGCGGTGACCTTAACTTCCGGCAAACGGATTTCTTCGCTGTCGCTGGGCTGCTCGGCTAGCGCGGTCAATGGCGACCCTAGAGCTGTACTGATGGCAGTGGCCAACAGGATTTTGTTCAAGCACGACGGCTTGCTGGAAGTGGAAGTACTACGTTGCACGATACCCATGACACCCTCGCTGTTTTCGGTGAGCGTTGCCTCCATCTCGTGATAGTCGGAACAGAAAGCCGCTTGACTGCAGCGGGCGGAGTTTAAGAGCGAGACGGGCGGTCATGGAACTGACTTTATCTGCAATGCAAAGCCGGTAATCGACTATGCCACTACGCATCTAGGGCCTGCCTTTGCCTCGCGCATTTTGTGCATTTGCATTGACGGAAATCGTACTTGGCATAACGCCCCCGCCGGCGAAGATGGGGCGGGATTGTCCGTATCGCCTGGAAACACTGTGATGACTGCAGCCACCCCCCCTCGAACAACCTTATGGCGCCGCACCGGCCTTGGTGCCCGCCGCGTGGAACCCGATTATCGACAACCTGCTGGTCCATCGCTGCGTGCGCCGCTACCAACCCACGCCGGTGCCGGAAGGCACCTTGGAGCTGCTGGTAGCCGCGGCGCAGTCGGCGGCCACATCCTCCAACCTGCAATCCTGGAGCGTGATCGCCGTGCACGACCCGGCGCGCCGCCAGCGCTTTGCCGAGATTGCCGGCGGCCAGTCGCATATCGTCCAGGTACCGCTGTTTTTGGTGTGGGTGGCTGATCTGTCGCGCGCCAAACGTCAGGCCGAGCGCGACGGCGAAGTGCTGGAAGCACTGGATTATCTGGAGAGCCTGCTGTTCAGCAGCATCGATGCCACATTAGCGGCGCAGAAAGCCGTGGTGGCGTTGGAGTCGCTCGGCCTGTCCAGCGTGTATATCGGCGCCTTGCGCAATGACATCGCGGCCGTGAGCGAGTAACTCAATCGGTTACCCGGTATTCGGTTTGTGTGTCGGCTATGCCGACCTGGCGTATGACGGCGGGGTAAAGCCACGGTTAAGCCAGAGCCTGGTGCTGCATCACAAGCAGTACTCCACCGAGGGCGAAAACCAAGCCATCGACGCCTATAGCGAACGTCTTCAGGCCTACTACCAGAGCCAGCAACTCAAGCCCGTACCTTGGCCAGAGTTGATTCGTCAGCGCTTGCAGTCGGCGGTATCGCTCGGTGGACGCGTGAAGTTGGCGGGGTTATTACGCAGTCGAGGCTTCAGCCTCGATTGACCGTAGGGTGTGCTGGTCTGCGCTCCAGCCGTTGTGCGGTGCCGCTGGTCCGCGCAGCACGCCCTACAGGTCGAGGGCTCTTTACGGAGTAGGAGCTGCCATCGCTTTGCGGATCAAGGTAGCGGCGCGATCTACTTCCTGCTCAGTGGTAAACCGGCCAACGCTCAGGCGAATGGTGCGCTGTGCTTCATCGGCTTTCAGGCCCAAGGCGAGCAGCACATGGGACGGCGCATTGCTGGCCGAATTGCACGCGGAGGTCGAGGAAAACGCTAGCTCATTGCCAATGGCGAAATCCCTATACGGGGTGATGCTCAGCGTGTGCGGCACATGCTCAGTCTTGCTGCCGTTGAGCACGATGGGCGAGTCGGCCAGGGCATTGAGCAAGCGTTGGCGTAGCACCGCGATATGCGCGCGCTCGCTGTCGCCATGCTCGCGGGCCAGGGCAAAGGCTTCGCCCATGCCGACAATCTGGTGCGTGGCCAACGTACCCGAGCGCAACCCCAGTTCATGTCCGCCGCCGTGAATCTGCGCCTGTACCTGGTTCTGCGCGCGTGCGCCGATATACAGGGCGCCGATGCCTTTGGGACCATAGGTTTTATGCGCGGAAAAGGACATCAGATCGACCGGCAAAATGGCCAGGTCAATGTCGACCTTGCCGGTAGCTTGCGCTGCGTCCACATGAAACAACGCGCCATGGTTACGTACCCGCGCACCGATGGCGTCGATATCGGTCACCGTGCCTAGCTCGTTGTTCACCAGCATCAGCGAAACCAGAAAGGTGTCGTCGCGCAGCGCTGCGTTAACGGCTTCCAGGGTGATGGCGCCGCTGCGATCCGGCGCCAACAGCGTCACCTCGAAGCCTTCGCCTTCCAGTTGCTTGAGCGTGTCGAGCACCGCCTTGTGTTCCAACTGGCTGCTGAGGATATGGCCTTTTCGCCCGGCACGGGCCTGGGCAATGCCCTTGAGCGCCAGGTTGTTCGACTCGGTGGCGCCGGAGGTCCAGACCAATTGAGTGGGGTTGGCACCGACCAGCCCAGCGACCTGCCGGCGCGCCCGTTCCACCTGCTCGCGCGCCTGCTGGCCAAACACATGGGAGCTGGACGCCGGGTTGCCAAAAGTGGCCTCGCGGCCCAGGCAAGCGACCATCTTTTCAATCACGCGCTCATCCACCGGCGTAGTGGCGGCGTAGTCGAAATACAGCGGCTGCACGGCGCTTTGCTCAGGCCAGGTCCAAGGAAGAATTCGCGACATGGCAGCTTCAGACCTCATCGAACAGGGCAGTGGACAGGTAGCGTTCGGCAAAGCTGGGGATCACCGTCACGATGACCTTGCCTTCGTTCTCCGGGCGCTTGCCAATCCGAACCGCTGCCGCCAGCGCTGCACCGGAACTGATGCCCACCGGCGCGCCTTCCAGGCGGGCAATCTGCCGTGCGGTATTTAGCGCTTCGTCATCCGTTGCAGTGACAATTTCGTCGATCAGCTTGAGGTCGAGAATCTTTGACAGAAAGCCCGAGCCGATACCCTGAATTTTGTGCGGCCCTGGTTTGCCACCGGACAGCACCGCGCTGCCAGCCGGTTCCACACCGATAATCTGCACCGACGGCTTGTATCGCTTAAGTACTTCGCCAACGCCGGTAATCGTGCCGCCGGTACCGATTCCAGAGACCACTATATCCACGCGGCCATCGGTGTCCTTCCAGATTTCCTTGGCTGTGGTCACCACATGAATCGCCGGATTAGCCGGGTTTTCGAATTGCTGCAACACCAGCGAATTTGGGATTTCCCGCTGCAGTTCCTCAGCACGGGCAATCGCGCCGCCCATACCCTTGTCTGCGGGCGTCAACTCTAGGCGCGCGCCGAGAAAGCTCAACATCTTGCGTCGCTCCACGGACATACTTTCCGGCATGCAAAGGATCAACTGATAACCGCGTGCTGCCGCGATAAACGCCAGAGCAATACCGGTATTGCCGGACGTGGGCTCGATCAGCACCGTGTCCGCCGTGATTCGGCCCGTACGCTCACCATCCTCAATCAGCGCCAGGCCCAGGCGGTCCTTGACCGAGGACAGTGGATTGAAAAACTCCAGCTTGCCCAACAGTTCCGCCGGCACCTCATGGGCTTGAGCAAATCGACTGAAACGCACCAGCGGCGTGGCGCCGATGGTGTCGATGATGCTGTCGTAAACACGTCCTCTGAAACTGGTCATGGTTCCTCGCTCATAGCAAAGCGTGCACGTTGATGCGCACGGTGTGACAGGCACGCTATCGCGTAGTGCAAAGGATGAAAAACGAGAAATTCACCGTTACATAGAAGCAGAGCGGCTAACAGGGGAGTGGTGCGAAGGCGATCACGTTGATCACGCCTAACCCCATCTCGGGAAAGGCGGGTGAAGGAGGCAGAAATGAGCGACATCGAAATGTTGAAAGCGCAGGTGTTTCAGGCCGAGACAGGGGGCATCAGCGTGGCTGATCTGCGCCGGCGGGTGATGCAGGAGGAGGCTCATCTGAGTGAGGGTACATTCCAGTCGATCATTTCGGGATTACAGGAAGAAGAACGCCTGTGTAGCCAAGAGGACGACGGTCAGTGGATTACACCGTAATCGACAAGATCGATCCTGGCTTCACTCCTCGGGAGTACAGCCCACAGTTTGCCGAACGGATCATCGCCTCGTCGTGTGGAGAATTCAAAGAGATCGACGTGGATGAATGATCCACCAGCTTGACGATATGATCGCAAAAGCGCGATCACGCAAAAAAATACAGAGTAAACGCCTGCGACTGGGCAAATGAAGGCCAACCTCAGCACTCGATACTCAACTGAAAGGAAGTAAATTCCATGGATACAGAAGTGACGTCCGCCATTATCAAAGCCAAGCCAGGTATCCAAAAATATTTGGCTCTGATGGATCAAGTGGAAAAGGTGAATGTCTCGACTGATGCAGTGTTTCAGCGAGCGTACAACGGGTTCTATCGAGTTCAGCGTCGACAGGTATCCTGGTATTCCACTTATTACAATCTCATGGAGGAGTTGAAAGTTTCGAAGCCCTCCTTTGATGAGGTTCTAGACCGCATGTACTAAGTAACTGGACGCTACGAACCGTCTTTCTCCAGCAAACTGATCGCGACGTTATGTGATGACAGCCTGTATGGGACCAGCATGTCCTTAAAAACATCGGTCAGAAGGCTCCATCCTACGGCTCTAAAACCAGGGTTGCTGAAGCCAAACTCCGCTACGTGGACATCGAAAATTGGTACCAAACTTTTCTGACGTCCGAGAAGGGTGTCAATTAGATCAACCAATTTAACGATCTGATACCCGAGCACGACAAGCTTACCGATCTCAAGAAAGTGGATTTAATTCTCTGGCAAATGCGCGACTAACGGTTTGAATGTTGACGTAGCAGCAAACATTGCGTGTGAACCGCAATAAGTCGAAACTTCCTGCCCCTAAATCCTGTGTGACACCTGGGGCAGGATCGATTCTGAGTATTGGACTATAGCTGTTGAATTTTTCTGAGCAATCCCCGAAAGCAAGCTGTCAGAATCCTCTGAGGGGTACCGACGCCAGAGTACCGTAGCTGCGTGAGCGTTGAGGAGAGGTTAGCTATACGGCCCTAGTTATCGTAGGGTCGAATCCCGGAACCTGACAGGTTTCATTGACCACAAAACCATTTACTCCGTAGGGGACTAGAGCTGTATTTAGCTTTTGCTGTAGGAGCCTCGCTAGACGCGCGTAATCCGCTAGATCCCATGTCAAAATTAAAACCACAACTAGCGATGCGTTGGTGTGTGATGGCGGGGTGAATGGAAGCAGTTCTGCGTTTTTCAAACGCTGGGCAACTACTGCACTGGTCAGCGTATCCCGTAATTTTTGCATAACTTCATCAATGATGAATTGCTTTTTACGTTGAGCCTTTACAGTGTCGTCAAACGCCTGTGCTTTTATCCAAGCCCTTGCCTGATCCACCTCTTGGGGATCAGTAGGGGAAAGCCTAGGTCTATTCGCCACTTCATGTCCAACGCAATCTTTTATCTCAATCCACCAATGATCATTTTGCTTGCGAGCCAGAATGTCCATCGCCTTGAGCGTGGTTTTTATTTGATTTATATACCATGCCGATTCATCGTATTTTATAACCTGCCAATCAGCCCCAAATGAAAATGTCAGTCGACCTTCTACGATATCAACCATTGGCTAGGCTCAGTTCGCGGTCATATTGGGCTAGTTCTTCATCAAGAGCGACTATGTTCGTAAGCTCTTTTAACGAATCGACTTCTTCGACATATATCGATTTTTCGCTGTTTCGTTGTAGTCCCCAAAAACGAAGCGGGTAGGGGTCTTGTAAAGATAATAAGTCAAGCTCTTTCAATAGAAAGAAACTATGTGTGGCAATGAAGATCTGAACCCCCTCTTTCGCGAGAACATGAATAACTTCTGCTACACGCCTAATTAAGCGAGGATTTAAATTTGCTTCGGGCTCATCCCAAAACAAATAGCCTTTGTCTAATACCGATCCAGTAGCTATGAGGCGAGCAAGCATTGCCAGTTTTCTCAAACCTTCCGCTACTAATGGCATTTCCATGGTGCCGCTACCAGGGATCGTTAGATAAAATTTGCCATTAGGGTCTAAGATAACCTTGCCGCCCATAGCCAATTCAATTGGCTTTAGAAGCTCGCTAGCTCTTTTTTCTCTAGGGCCCTTAAGGGTTGGAGCCCCAAGATGAAGGCATGTGTCTCGCCAGGTTTCTTCGAACTCTACATGACGGCCTTCATACAGAGATATAAAGCCCGGATAAATAGTAAGAAGCTCCCGCGTTGGTAAGTACAATGGGCTCTGCTCGTCCCAGCGTGTCGGAAGTTTTTCAATTTGAACGTCAGTTTTTGCACTAGTAGCAAAGCTGATCGTGGCGTTGAGCGAAGAGTCATCGAACGAAAGGGAAATCTGACAACGGTCTCGGCCTTGCTTACGACTGGCAAGTCGACCAACAGATTCGGGCTTCAATACTCCAACGAGCTTATCGGCGTATGCTTTCTGCAGATAGGTCTTTGTAGGATCGGTTGAGTTATCTTTCTTTCCCGCTTCAGCGGAAGCGGCAATTAGGGAGTAAGCAACTTTTAGCAGATGCGTTTTGCCCATACCGTTTTCACCAACGATGACATTCAGACCGCTGCAACATGTCAGATCCAATTCACGGAAAACGGTGAGATTTTTGACGCTGATTTTTTTCAGCATAGGAGCGGCTGTCCTCTGTGCGGGAGTGTCATGAGCATTACTGCGGAATGGTATCACCCGAGAGCTAGAGGCTATAGCTAAAAAACCAGCACAGAGGCGGTGTTAGACGCACCTTTGCTTGCGGTATTGGTGATCCAAACGAGATGAAATTCGGGTTTTTGCATGCCCCATTTTCTATTGATTTCACTTCGCGTTATTTTGGAAATGAGTTTTTCCGCGAGACTCCCAGCGGACCACCTGGCTTCGCGAGAACGATCAGCAAGAAATATTTACCCCCTTGGCCTGCTTGCGGCGAAGCCGATTAGAGGTTGTCCCAATTTACATAAAATCCGAGTGGCTGAAGGAGCTGGTCGCCAGACCCAGCAATACGCACTTCAGCAATCCATTCAGGTGGCGAGTAGCTGATCGCTATGGCCAGCGTGAGCTGTTCCTCCGACAGCATTGAAGGACTGAAGGGCCAAAGCACCTGAATTGCGTCGCTCCGTAGAATTCTATTGTGCGGGCGTAGGGCTCAGATCGACTGGCGTCTCGTCTCACTTCGATTCGTTTCCAACGGGTACCATCTTCTCCCACTCTGGGATGATTGAGTCGGAAGGTGTCGCAGCTTGAAGGGTTGCAAGCGAGTGCTTTGGACGAGAGATGAGAAGGCAACCGTCGTCACTCTTTTGGATTGTCACCACGCAGCCAGCAGGAAAGCTAGCGCGCAGTGCTAGCGGAATCTCGATGCGAAATTCTGTATCAACCGTAATTTTAGTCATGATCGAAGCCTTCTTCACACGGAGGAGGGTGGCAAGACTATAAACCGCTGGCAAGCTTCGGCAAATCGAGGAGTTCAAAAGTGAACATAAGGAGAGGTTCGAGGTTGAAGGCTTCGTCGTTAATCAATTCCAGGCTCGCAACGCACTGCCGAAACGACTGCTCGACGTACTGAACGCCGAGAAAATGCCGGTGTTGTCTGCGTGCCTGATGAGTTCGGTGAAGATGCGTTAGTCACATCAAGCCACCAATTGCATTGGTGTCTTGGCTTGCATGCTTTTGAAGCCAATTGCTGATATTTTCCAGTTGGATCAGGGTCTGCAGCAAACGCTGTGCGCAAGGGGGTTTGTCTTGGCAGAAACTGCGGATTTCTTCGGTAAACAGCGACAGTGTCTTGCAATCGTCCTCGATAGCCTTGCGCCCGAGCAGGTCCAGCGCCTGGATGCCGTTGGTACCCTCATAGATCTGCGCGATGCGTACATCGCGTACCCATTGTTCTTGACCTCATTCACGGATGTATCTATGGCCACCGAAGACTTGCTGGCCAAGCACTCAGCTTTCTAACCCCATAGGCGTGCATCGACGGTTTCCCAAGGATGTTCTCTTCAAGGGGCACTGGATTATTCGTGCGAGCCAAGGAGTGCTGATGTGTGGAAACTCTCGAGAGCCAGTGCTGCAATAAGCGCGATGGTTCGTCTGTACCTGAATTTTTTCTCTATTCGTCCTGGCCCAGGTCGTGCGCATCGGTACCATTTTTACCCCTCAGATGTCGATGTCTCTGGCGCAGAGAGGGGGGTGAGCCAACTTCGACTCAATGGCTAACTTGGATACGAACTCACACCACGCACTCCATTTACTTCAGGTCGTCCCTGGATAACGGGTTTCCATCACGATCGACAGCGCGTCGGGGCGCCAGAATTCCTGGTCGAACTCCACAGCCTGGTTCTCTTCGCCGAAGTTCAGGCGCTCCAGGTAGACGCTTGTCGAGCCTGGCGAAAGTTGCAGCAGTTCCGCCTGATCCTCGTTAACGGTGCCGATGTGCATTTCCAGTTCACAGCGCGATTGCACCCGTGAAAAGCGCTCGCGCAACACGCGAGTCAGGGAGGTGTTCAAGTCAGCGTCGAGCAGCCCCGGACACCAGCTTGCTAGCAGTGCGTTGAATTCCAGCAGCACCGGACGCCGATCGATCCAGCGTCGGCGTTGAAGGAAAAACACCGGTTCATCTTCAGAAGCCAGCCCCATGCGTTTGGCCAGCCACGCGCCAGCAGGACGCAGTTCTGCCTGCAAACATTCCGTTCGTGGGGTGCGGCCCTGAGCATTCACATAATCCATGAAACCGCTGATGCGCGTGGGGTTGTAACGGATGCGCTGTGGGCTGACAAACCACCCACGACGGTTTTCCCGGTACACCAAGCCTTCGGCTTCCAATTGTTGTAGCGCCTGGCGCAGGGTGACCCGGGTGCAGCCGAAGCGTTCGATCATGTCCCGCTCCGACGGGAATTTCTGATCGGCCTGGGGCGTGCCGGAGGCAATGTCGTTGGCGATTTGCTCGCGGATCCGTTGGTAGTGCGGTGAAAGAGGATCGAAAGGCATGCTGTGGGGCGCCCGTTGGCGGATCGATGAGAGCGATGGCGCGGTGGACGCCATCGATAAGCTGCTAACACTAACGAATCCGCTCACCTGCCGTCGAGCCGCCGGTGAATGTGCTGGCATCGGTGTCCGCTTGTTGCTCCTGACGCGCCAGATCCTGTTGCCAGGCCCGCAGACCATACACCGCCAGCAGCACAAACCCCGCATACAGCGCGGCCGTCAGGCGCAGGTCCTTGAACATGAATAGGCCCACGTACAGGCAATCTAGGACGATCCACAGCCACCAACTGACCACGTATTTGCGAGCGGCCCAAACACTGGCCACCAAGCTGAACGCAGTCAGTGCGGCGTCGAACCACGGCACCGCAGCGTCGGTAAACTGGTACATCACCGAGCCGAGCAGACCCGCACCGAGCAGGCCGGCGAGCAGCCCGAACAGTCCTTCACGCAACGGCAATCGGGCCACTTGGACCTTGCCTTCGCTCAGGCTGCCCTGATTCCAGCGCCACCAGCCATAGCCTTGCAGCAGGGCGAAGACGCCTTGCAAAAGCGTGTCGGAGTAGAGCTTGGCCTGGAAGAAAATCCAGGCATACAGCAATACCGCCAGCACGCTGACTGGCCAGCACCATCGGATACGCCGGGCGGTCAGCCAGACGCCGAGGATGTTGATCAGCACGGCGATGATTTCAAGATCGGACATAACGTGTTCCTCAACTGAAACGACAAGGGGAGCTATCAGAAATTGATCGAGGCACTCAACCGCGCCGTCAGTGGTGCGCCCTGAAAGAGGTAGCCATCGCCCAGATATTCACCTGCGTCCCGCCAGTAGCGCTTGTCGAAGAGGTTATCGACGGTCAGGCGAAACACCGTGTCGTAACCGTCGATTCGGGTGCTGTAGCGGCTGCCGAAGTTGAAGATGGCGTAGGCGCCGGTCTGCACTTCGCCCTGGCGGTTGGCAAATTTGCTGCCGCTGTATTGAACGCCACCGAGCAAGGCTACGCCTTCGAACCAGGGCAGGGCGTAGTCGCCGGAAAGACTGGCACGCAGGGTCGGCACGTTCATCGCCTGATGACCTTCGTAAGCCGGCGTGCCGGTGTCGTTGACCCGGGCCCGGATCGCCGCAACACTGGCCGAAATCTGCAAGCGTTCACTGGCCCAGCCATTGGCCGACAGTTCCAGCCCGGTGTTTTTCTGTTCGCCCTGCTGAGTGAAGGTGAAGGTGCCGTCGTCGTTCGGTCGGGAATACTGGTAAGCCTGGCGGATCTGGAACAGTGCTGCGGCGAGACTGATGCGCTGCCAGTCGTACTTGATGCCCGCCTCGATCTGCCGGGACACGGTGGGCGCAAGGATTTCAAAAGCGTTGGTGGTGAACCACGCTGCTTCGCCGCCCAGGGACAAACCCTTGCTGTAGCGGGTGTACAACGACAGGTTCTGGATCGGTTTGTAGATCAACGCAGCCTGAGGCAGAAACACATAGCGCTGGGTGTGCCGGGTGGTGTCGCCCTGGTTGTCGAAAGTCTCTTCATCCAGGCGCACTTCGCGCCCGCCGAGCACGGTTTGCCATTGCTCGTTGAAACTGATGCGGTCATTGAATATTAGTCCGTATTGGCGGCTGTCCAGGCGTCGGTAAGAGTCGTTGAGTGGCCCGTCATAGCGTGGGAAATTGGTGGGTTTGCTGTCGATATTGGCGCTGCCAATCATTACGTTAATGGGGTCTCGTTGATCCACGACGCGGCGGAAGGCGCTGGTTCCCACGGTGAGTTCATGCCCCAGGCCACCGGTGTCGAAGCTGCCGCTGAGGGTGGCCTGCACCTCGTCGTTGCGGCGAGTATCGTCCGGGTTGCGGAAGTCGTAGATATCGTAGTCGCCTTCCGGGCTGAAATAGTTGGGCACAGCGGCGCTGGCGCAACTGGCCGAGCCGTAGCAACCCCAGGCGAACGAGCTGTAGTCATCGATCACCACACGGCTGCGGGAGGCACTGAGGTTGCCTTTCCAGATGTCGCTAAAGCGGTATTCGAAGTTGCCGCTGAAGTTCAGGGCGTCGTTGGTGACCGGTTTTGAACCGCTCTGGTGGGCCAGCAGTTGTTTCGGCGAGGCGTGGTGCGGCAGGCTGGTGCCGCCGAGCAATTGGTAACCCGGCGCCGAGCGCTGTTCCTTGGTCTGGTACTCGACATCCAATTGCAGCAGGGCATCGGGGCTGATGTTCCAGTCGAAGGCCAGGGACGCGAAATCCCGCTGGCCGTTGGTGTGCTCGACGTAGGAATGCAAATCCTCATGGGCCAGGTTGGCCCGCAGCCCGAATTGCTGCTCGCTGCCGAAGAAACCACCGACGTCCGTGGCCAGGTAACCGCTACCGCGATCATCCGTGGAGACCGTGACCGAACGTACGTTGGACGGGCGCTTGGTCACGTAATTTACCAGGCCGCCAGGCTCGCTGACGCCGCTTTGCAAACTGGCAAGCCCCTTGAGCAATTCCACCTGCTGCTTGTTTTCCAGCCCCACGTTCTGCTCGCCGGTGATCGTGCGGCCATTGATCTTGTAGCTGCTATCGGAGTTCAAGGAGAAGCCGCGCACGACGAAGTTTTCGTAATAGCCGACCGGTGCGTAGCTTTCACCCACCGAAGCATCATTCTTCAGCACCTCGCTGAGCAAACGCGCCTGTTGATCCTTGATCAAGGCTTCGCTGATTACCGAAATCGATGCCGGGGTATCGAGCAATGGCGCGGAATCGAACCCGCCCACCGACGCTCTGCTGACTTGATAGCCCGAGGTGTCTTCGCCGGTCACTGTCACCGCCGGCAGTTCGGTGTCGGCGGCCTGGGCCGAATGCACGGTGTTGGCCAGCAGCAGGCCCATGGTTAGAAGATTGAGCGTGAACCGTGGTGCGGGCGCGCCCTGGCGGGGCGTCCGGTAAAGCATATCCATGAGTACTCCTCGACGATTGCGGTCCCGGGCTAGGCGAACCCCGGGCACAGATACCCAGGCGCGCTCCGGGAAAGAGCCGTGCTGTTAAGACAGGAAAAAAAGCGCTGTGTGTCCTGAGGGTGTTAGGCCGGAGTTGCTCCGGTGGTCATTGGCAAGTTCGAATCCGCGGCCCACTCTTGAAGCGAGCCATCATATAAGAGGATGTTGTCCCGTCCGACCACTGTCAGCGCTAAGGCCACCGCAGCGGCCGAAATACCGCCGCCGCAATACAGCACCAACGGATCTTGTGCGGTGATCAGTTCAACGCCCAGATGTTGCTCAAGTTGCGCCTTTGGCAGGTAGCGACCCTGAGCGTCCAGCAGGTTGCGCGCCGGCAAATTGAGACTACCGGGAATATGCCCGCGTCGTGCGTAGCGGCTCGGCGCGGCGCCATTGAACAAACCCTGGGACAAGGCGCAGATCAGCACACCTGGGCGCTCGCCGGCCTGCACTGCCTGCACGCCTTGACGATCGATCCAGAATCCCGGGCGTTGCTGCAACGCCAATACGTTCACAGCAACGGGCGACTCATCACCCTGGCGCAGAGGCAGTCCCGCTGCTTGCCAGGCGTTGAAGCCGCCATTCAGCACCTGCGCTTCAAGCCCAAAGCTGCGCAGCATCCACCACAGCCTCGCGGCCCAAAAGCCGTCGGCGCGGTCGTAAATCACGATGTGGCTATCGGCACCTATGCCCAGCCGGGCCAATGCGTTGGCGAGCTGGTCGGCGTGGGGCAGTGCAAAACTGAACGACGCTTGAGGTGTGGCCAGATCCTCCAGCAGGTCGGCATGCAGAGCACCAGGAATGTGCTGTTGCAACCAACCCTCACGGCCACTGATTGCGCGATAGTCTTGGTCGAAGCGCGGCGCGGGCAGCTCTACGCTGGCATCGAGGATGCGCAAGTCGGGATCGCCCAGGTTCAGGGCCAGTGCTTCGGGGCTGATCAGGATAGCGGTCATGCTCCGGATCTCCGGTTTAGATGGTCGAGTAAGCGCTCTCCCTGGACCGTAGAAAACCAGCGGGTATGCCCGAGCAAGTAGGCGTAGTACGCCACGTCAGCACTGGCGGTGGAACCCACGACACCCTGGAAATAGGCGATTTCGGACAGGGCAAAATCCACATGCACCAATGGAAGCAGGGCGGACAGTGTTTGCAGATCGGCCGATGACAACGGTTTGACGCTGGCATAGCCCTCCAGCAAAGCATCGATGTCATCCAGCGCTGGTGGCGCGCTGCCGCCGCTGTCCAGTTCCAGCCAGGGAACCCCGCTGCGCTCTATGGCCGTGGCTAGGTCGAAGAGGGCGAAGGTGCGATCCGCCAGACCGAAGTCCAATACGCAACTCACCTGCGAGTCGTTGGCGGTGGAACCCCAGAGCAGATTGGAGCCGTGCCAGTCGTTATGAGTCCATAAACCGGGTTGCTTGCCGAGCAAGGGTTGCAGTGAGCGATGCCATGGAAGCAGCAACGGTAGTAACTCGTCGCGCCAATTGTGTTCACTGAAATAGTCGGTTAACGCCGGATCCCGGTGAATGGCTGTTAGCAGGCTGGCACCCAAATCCTGGCGAGTGCAGAGCTTGAAGTTCGCCACCAGCACCAGGGATTGGCGCGGTGGGGCTTGATAATCCTCGGCGGCGAGGTGCAATCGGGCCAGGGACGCACCGGCCGACCACGCCTGCTGCTGACTGAAAAACGGCGTCCAGGACAACGCGTCGCGGTACAGATCCTGACCTTCGGCCAAGGCGTGCACCTCATACGTCCATTCGCCCTGGGCAACCGCCGTTGTACCATTGCGGTCGGTCAGTACCTGACTCACCGGCACCCCGCGCTGACGCAAATACGCCATGAAACGATGCTCCTCGCTCAGCCAGGCGGGTGTCCGGACGCGTTGATGATGGCGTTTGATAAATAAGCTGGCACCGTCTGTCTGCACCAGGCTGGCTGCCGAAAAGGGACGTGGGCTATGCCAGTCGAGGCTCAGCGGTGCGCCTATTTGCGGATAGCCGAGCAGTAACTGCTCGACGTCGCGGGTTTGCAGTGCTGGCCAATCGGCGGCCACCGGATCGAGGCCCAGGCCGTGGGCCTTCAAGGAATTAGCGGCTGCCATCAAACGCTCTCCGGTAGGTAAGCGTTGCTGGTTGCCTGACACCAGGCTTGCGCATCGTCGAGCACACCGTTGTCTTGCAGCCAGTGGGCGTAGGGTTCGAGCAACTCGCCCCGTTGCCGGCCCCAAGCGCCTTCGTGCAACCAAGTGGGCGCAATTTTTTGCAGAGACGCCGCCAGCAGTTCCCGGGGGAAATACGGCGTGGCGGTTTCATAGACTTGCAGGGCGCTGGCCGGATCGGCCGCCGCGGCCAGGTAGCCACGGGCGGTGGCGGCGAGAAAGGCGCGGGTCAGTTCGGGTTGTGTTTCCAGGGTCCGCTCATGGGCACCCAGCAGGTAGCTGTGATACGCCGGCGCCCCGAGGTCATCGACCGGCCAAACCACACGACGCTCGGCTTCCACCGGGCTCGACATCAGCGCTTCCCAGGCCCAGTAGCCACCAAAACTGGCATCGGCAATGCCGGCAGCCAACTGCTCGGGGCGCAGTTCGCGGGTGCCGCTGTCCACCAAGATCAGCGCATCGGGATCGCCGCCATCGACTCGCACCAGATGCCGGACCATTGCCAGTCCGCGCGGTGTAGGGTTGAGCGCCAGGCGCCGGCCTGCCAAATCCCTTGGCCGCTGGATGCCCGAGTCGGTGAGCGTCTGGATCGATTCCAGACCACGATGATTGATCGCCGCCACCCCTTGGAGGGGTTGTCCCAAAGCTCGGCGTACCAGCAGGCGGTTGCTGGGGAATACGCCGAAATCCACGGCCCCGACTAACAGATGGTCAAGAGTGTCGCCGCGCCATGGGTCATGTACCACCAACTCGACATCCAGCCCGGCTTCCTGATACCAGCCGTGTTCGCGCGCAAGGTATAGCCCCGCTGAATTCGGCCAAGGATGGAAGTACTCCAGCATTACCCTCACAGAAACCATCGCTTTGGACTCCAGCCCTATGTTGTTTGATTTGGTTCCAACGATTTATAGCGGGACAATCTGGTATATACCAATATCCTTTATTGCTATGGATATACCCAGAGCGTTCGATTCGGGAGCAACAGAAAGCTGGCCGTAGCTTTGCGAGCGGCCTACGTCTCAAGGCTGATCATGTCACTAAGAATGCATTTCGCTCAGTGCGTGCGTGCATGCATCGTGAAGTGGTGTCGAAGGAGAGGAGGTCGGAAAGGAGAGCAGTGACATCTGCGCCTTGGAATTTTTACAGATGTACGTATCTAGCATCACATTTTGACTAATCGACATATAGAAATGGCCACTGCGAGTGGCCATTTTTTTCGGGGGGCAGTGGCGTTGCCCCCGCGGAACATCAATGTTCGCCTTTACGCACCAGAGGTATCTGTAGGTTTGTCGGCCGGTTTGCTTCCGAATTGAAACCGCGGCCATCGATGTTGCGTGCGCCCCAGAAAAGCAAATTGTGCGAGAGATACACCAGATCATGCTCCATGAAGTTCGTGCCCTCGACCAAGCCAAAGGGTGGGAAGGTCTTGCCGAAAACGCTCTGCATTCCACCGACCTCCCAATGAGCGTATTCCTTGCCCGCTGCCTGGTTTAGTAAATCGGCAAACCCTTTTATTAGCGGTGTAACTTCATAGGCTTCGTCCGCGACGAAGTCCACCTTATGGGCATCTGCAGCGATAGGATGATCGCCAACCCAGGTCATGTGGCCCCGGATCAGTATCCGAGCCAGAGGCACCTTACCGTAAGGGTCCGCGAAATTGACGATGATCAGCTCGAATCGATCACCGGCTTCATACCTGAAGTCGCGCGTTAAATACAAAGGCTTGAGAGTACCGTCTGGATTTTTCATCGCGCTAGGGCGGATCTCGGGAGCGAAGCTGATCCATTCGCCCATGAGAGCTTGTTTTGTTTTTTCAAGATTCACGTCATTTTTTCCTTCAAGAGATGGGAGGGAGGGGGGGGTAGAGCTGCAGGCAGATAAGACAGACATCAGCAACACGGACATAAACGTAGAAATGCGCCTCAACATGATGGTCATGCCTTTTTCGGGTTATGATGATCGTCATAATAGTAGCAATTATAACGATCGTCATAATTTTTTTGGTGGTATTCGATGGATATATATACGGAAATAAATCGTGGTCGGTGACGCTCGCAAACGCATGATAGAAGGGGCGATGGCATTGCTAGCGCAACGCGGGTTGCAAGCAACCTCGTTTTCTGAAGTCATTGCGGCCACTGGCGCTCCGCGAGGATCCCTTTACCATCATTTTCCAAATGGCAAGGACCAGCTTGTCGCTGCCGCCATAGACTTAGCTGGTAGCGTGCTGATCGATTTCATGAATAGTTGCGTCGTTGTCTCTGCCGAGTCCGTGGTACAACACTTCTTGATGATCTGGCGAACCGTGCTTACTCGCTCCGATTGCGAGTCTGGCTGCGCAGTGCTCGCGGTGACAGTAGCCACAGATTCTGAAGAACTATTGTCACGATCCGCCACCATATTCCGAGCGTGGCGCAGATGTCTGGCCGATTTACTCGAGCAGGCCAAACTGCCGGATGACGTCGCTAATCGTTTCTCCATGGTAATGATTGCGTCAGTCGAAGGTGCGGTCGTACTAAGCCGAGCTGAGCGTAACTTGGAGCCGTTTGAGGCGGTGGCGCAGCAGTTGGTGGAAGAGGCTAGGCGACTGCAGGCGCAAACGGGATGAGCGGCGAACGGGAAGACTTTGTCCTACTATCAACTCGATTTGACACATGGCCTTGGATGGGAGTGCTGGCGCTTGGTGGACACCTTCTTGCCGTACCCCCGTGGGCACCGATAAAACAAATTCGGCGTGAACGGCCATCAACAGATGTTCAAATGCCTAAAACCTTCGCGAGACCCACGAGGGGTTTGGTATCGAGTGGCGTGAAAAAGATAACGTCGTCATTGGGCAGGAAATTCAGATAGTCAGTCAGAATGATTTGATCCGTTGCAGTGTTGGGCTGAGGCAGGTTCACCGGCGATAGCAGGGTCGGCGTTAAGCAGAAGTCAGGAACTCCGGCGGCAGCGTAATGATTGGCCCCTCAATAAATATGTGGATGTGTAGTGATGGGAAATGTGAATTACACGACGGCGTTTCGACGATACAAGGCTGAATTGGATAATCCTAATTGGGCGGTGTCGGCGATTGCTAAGGACGGCGCGGTAGTGATCAGTTGCTGGACGCAATATTTTGTGAGAGCAGAGGCTGGTGTGTTGCGTTACCAGGATTCACTTTCACGATGGAACGGCAGCAATAAGCCTGGGTGGAATCTCCTGCGAAAGCACCTTGAATTAGCAAAGGCCAACCATTCAGAAATACGGCTAGTTCTCGCCAGAACCGATAATCCTGAGGCCGTAGCCAAGGGGGGCGACGCAAGCAAATTGAACAACTCTTTCTCTACCCGAGAAGACCTTATCGGCCGCTTAACGCACTTTGACGGCGACCAATTTACTATCGATTTCCGAAAAATTTTATGTAGTTGATCTACTGTAGCCGTAACCCTTCGGTCGGAGGTCGCGACTTCACTAATTCAACACGTGAGTTAGCCGCCTTTGCGACGCCGTTCGATCACAGGATGGTCTTGCGCGATTTGCTTGGCCGCGTGCAGGGGAGAGGGAAGCCGCAAATGACCGTCCCAAAGCGGGGCGTTCCGACACCATAATCCTGTTTGGATGGAGACAGCCGCCGAGTCGGCGAAACGCCCGTGTTGAATGATCACCATCTCGGTTACGCCGAGCTGCTGCCAAGAGTCTCTTAAACGCGCCTGAGGAACGTCATACCTAGTGTGTTTACGCTGGGAACTCACTCGGTTGTATTGCTTGGATTCAGACACGAAATAGTAAAGATGATCATGGTCTTCCGATTGGAAAACCCCCATCCGATTCCCTATGTAATGAGCAGCGTTCGGTGAGGTTGTGTGATCGCCGCTCATTTGCGCTGTTTGGTGATCGGCACGGATGCGGATGACCCAGGCACCGTTTGGGACGCTAGGCAATCCCTCACCCTTACCATCCTGTAAGCCTCGGTAGAGTTTCTTAAGATCCGAGTGTACGTAGACGATCAATGGACTGCCAGCGACGGCGGTAGGCGTAAGAAGCGCTTGAGCAATGCGCTGTTTTGCTTGCTTCTCGGTTAGCAGCGTCAAAGTAGACTGTATTCGGCATAATCCTTCTCGATAATCGAACCAGCGAGGGGCATCATCGTTCTGCACATCTAGCCAGAATACCTCAATGGATTTCGATCCCACCCGCGTTCGCGTGATGACAGGCATTAACGAAGTGTTGCCGGGTATACGAATTTCATCGAGATAGATTGAAACAACGGTTGTGTCTTCCGGTATTCCTTTTGCCCTTGATAGTGGATAAGGCACAAAGCCGGTGCCTCTGATCGCATCGATCAGGCCGTTGACTGCTGCATAGTCTCGGTTTTCTTCATCGAGTGGGTCGTCCTCGTCTTCGGGGCCCTGCGTATGTACTAAGAACTGGGTGGCAATGTTGTGTTTCGCGCACAACGCTCGAAGGATGTGCTTGGGGTCTGATTCCGGACGCTTGGCGACGTCCCAGTTGGTTTCAATGATCGCGACGTCCGGGCTTAGAGGGCTCAGGATTGGGAGTAAATGCAGGTTAAACCACTGTTCGACCTCGGCTGCGCTCGTAGTGGTGCACAACGTCTCCAATGAATGAGGGGCTCGCAGCTGGGTGAGCTGGATATCAGGTACTGGCGCTTCCTTGAACACAGGACTCAATTTGCCAAGGTGATGATAGGCATCCAGGACACGGCTCATGATCTCGGTGTGCGCGGTGATCACTGCAATTGTTATGGGGGTAGAGGCGGCCGGTTCGTTGCGCTGTGGCATTTGACGTAGCTGATGCACGACTCGGGTCGCGAGCATGGGATCGGCGCTGGGCAACACTTTGAGCAAATGAAAACATGCCTGGTCAAGAAACAGCGGCCCTGTTCCCGAGCCCACCGGCCACAAGGAAGGTACATGAGAATGAATAGGGCGAAGGTCACCGTTTACCGCAACCTCGTCGCCGCCAAGGTCTGGAAGCGCGTCGTAACCCATCAATTCAAGAAGACGGCGTGCATCAGTGCGGTAATGAGTCTCGAATTTGCCCTCGGCGTTCTTTCGGGTGTAGATCTCAAACTTCGAAATACCCGTCGCCGTCTTCACCCAGGTTGATTTGGTGGTGTGCCGCCATTTGGGCAAGATATGGCTGAGGTGTACATTGATGGCAATGTAGGGCGCCGGACGCCGGTGTAGCAGTAGAAGTCGCGCATTTAGGGCGTGCATGGCCCAAGCTGCCTGGTTGCGATACTGATAGGTGATCGGTCGTTCCCACGCGAGCAACGTTGCATCGGAAGACAGTGACAGGTTCAACGGGAACGATGACTCCATTGGAAGGTAGGCCATTGCTTGGGTCACCATCCAGGGCACCACCTCGTATGCCAGCACCGCCTGGTGGAACTCGCCGATCAGACTCGCAGCATAAAGCGCACACGCGGGCTGCGGATTCAGCATCCGGTATGCTTCACACCCCGAATTGTTCGTCGTGTGCATGATGTTCAGGGACCAAAATTCGAGCGCCCTGGACACATCCTCATGGGATAGGAGGTTGAGCATCGCCAGGGCAGGTACATCAGTGCTGTAGTCAGGGGAGGGGTTGACCCATGCCGGGCCTCCGGACATCGCACTAAGCATCTCTTCTAGCGTTTTGGTGGGGAGGTTTTCCTTGCCTGTCAGGCTTCTGAGGAGGCTCCATCCCTTGCGGTATTCCTCCGTGGCGTAAAACTGATGAACCGGAGCAAGCTGGTCGGGATCAAAACGGAACAGATTTGTCCGAAGCTGAGGCTTCATGGGGCTTCCTCCGTGCATCCTGGATGTACATGATCATCGCATCGACAAGACCTGCGTGGTGCCGCGAAAATGCCTCCCACTGTCCTTCATTTTTGAGCTTGACGATTGTAGCTTCGAGTAGCTGCGCCCAAGTTTTTGTATTGTCGAAAAAAGCCGCGTCGGCAAGATAACAAATTACTGGCGTACCACCCCGACGTGCCCGTCCTACCAGCTGTGTGACGGTGACGAGTACGTTCATGATAGTAAAATGGCGTATCTCTTCTGGCTGCCTGCTAAACGAAGGTGGCGAGGTCCTAATTTCATTGAGTGTGAAATTACTAAGTGCTCTCTCCTCAAAAAACTTAACCCCTGGCGTATCACTCGTTTCAATTTGACGCCCAACGGTGTAGCACACATGTGCGAGGTTGTTGGCCGGTTGATCGGAAGAAGGCATTGGCCTTACACAAACGACCACGCCTCCGAGCGCAGACAAACCGTTTCTGTTCACAATGTTGTAGCCCCGGGACATTGGGTAAATTGAGCTGACCAGAATCTCGATGTCCGTGTAGGGACTTGCTGCAAACTCAGCTAGATCGTCATAGCTCAACCGTTGTTCGACGGGCAATCGTGCCTGCTTGTCCTGTTTCTTGCCCCCCCGGATCCAGCCTACGCGATGCTTTTTTTCAGACATTTCATGGAGAGTTGACGCCAACTCTTCAGCTTCATCATGACTGCCGGTTACAAGCAAAAGCCGCGCCCGATCCATCGTCATCGAATCCGCTCTTAGCGCGGCAAGCTTTAGCTCGATCCACTTCCAGAGTTCTCTGCCCAATCGCCTGACGTTGGCGAGTCTTTCATTGATCTTAGAACCTGAAATGGCCACTGTGACATCCACGTTTTCAAAGCGAATGTTGCCTGGAGCATCCGGAACATCAATAAGGTTTTTTGCCTGCAAATCAAAGCTGCTGGCTCCCGGAAAAAACGCCGTGGCCGAGAAGCCTATAAACAGCCGCTTGACGCCAGCGTAGATGAGGGACGTCAGGTCTGGCAGGTACTGCAGTGACCGGTGTGGATCCCCACGTAAAGCCACGACTTGCAATGAGAAGTTGCCCCGACCGGACTCCTTGCGTTTGAACCCGTAGACCACCCTCTGTAAGGGGCCGAGTGGAGTGGGACTGAATGGCGCCGACCCCGCGAGATCCTGCTGCACTGACTGTGCATGCGCCACCTTCGCACGTACAAGCAGTGGTATGTCTACATAGAGGGTTCTCAGGTTTTCTTCGATGTAATGCAGGCTTGTCCGAAGCACCAGTGCTGCCTTGAGCCTTGAAAGCTTATCGTCGTTCAGACGCCTCGGGAGCTTGTGTGACGCTGAGAGCAGGCGAAGTGACAAGCCAATATCCACGACCACATGCTCTGGACGAGGCTCTGCATCATTGCCAGAGAAATAACGTAGTAAAGCCTGCAACTCGTGGAAAGCATCAGGGATCGAGCCTGCGCCATAGCCGCATACAGCATCGATAACTGCGATGTCTACACCGAGGCTTTCACTGATAAACCGATCGTCTGCTCGCTCCCAGATCGTTTCTCTGTTAGGCCATTTCAGGTGTTTTTTCGAAAGCCCGAGCAACCTCGTCGAATTGAGAATGCACGCCGTAGAGGCCCGCTGCGCCCGGAACAGGGTGGAATCATCCAGCTCGGGAACAGTGTCACGATCAAAGATGTCGACGCTCAGCGACGCTAAGGCGCTGTCGTCACGATGATTGCTCAAAGACAATTCAAATACGCTTGTGTCGATAGCGCTCTGAAGCAGCCCGTCGATTTCGTCCACCAAAAAAAGTGGCGAAGTACGCAGAAGTAGTTCCATGACGCTTCGACTACCCAAACCAGGTGCAACATCCAGTGGTATCCGTGTGGTGCTTGAAATCAGCGCGTGATGATTGACGACGACAATGTCAGCATCAAGCGCATGTTCAAGCATTCCGCGTTTGCCGCATCGGCCCAAAAATGGGCAACGATCCAGGCGCTGTGACACCTCTTTCCCTCGACGGAGGCTGGGTAGAACGAGATTGAAGCAAGGTTCATCATCGCGTTTGCTGACCGTTTGATCCGTCGAAAAAACGTCCAGTATGCAGCGATAATCGTATGGGTGATCTTCTCTGTCTTTGCCCAGGTAATACAGGCCGGCCTTGGAGACACGTCGCTGAGAGTGAAGAGGTGCGATTTTCAAGCTGGGAGCTGCGACCGCCGCTGCGCTCTTCAATACTTCCACCGCGTTTCTCACATCTGTGAGCGTTGGAACGGCCACCACCACACGATGACCTCCTTTCGCTGCGAGAATGGACATCAAAGCCATCACCACGCTCTTACCTGATCCGGTGGGAGCGTTCACTCGATAGAATGTGCCCGCATTTGCCACGATGGTTTGATCTGGTTGGACGATATTGGCGAGCGACACCCGATGCTTGTAATGAAGGTGAGGCCACTGTCGAGTTAACGCAGCCTCATCCAATTGCTCGGCAAGTGACTGTAGATCTGAATAGCTCCAGCTCATGGTTGGAACCGCTGGAACATCCTTAACTTTCAGCCCCTCGTCCTTATCCAGATACGGGCGATATGACTCAGGAATGAGGAAAGTTCTGTAAGAGTCGGCACGAGATTCTCTAAGCTCAATCGGGCCTTCGCTCGGCAGCCTCAAACGGGCCTGAGGGGAGGCAGGTTTCTGAATCGCCACCAGTAACTCATCAATCAGGTAATCGACATTGAGGCCAGGCACAAGACGAAAACGATCGGTCTCTTTGTAGCGCAGCGCGGGTAAAACATCTTCTGATGTTATCAATGGAGATTTTGAGCCATTCAGGATTCGGGATGCGCATTCGATAAACCTACCGGTGTGGGCGAGACTCGCAGGTCGATGCTTGATCAATGCGACGATTTGATCGCGATGCTGGTCCGGCAGATTCTCCCATTTACTCCACAGATGAGGTCGTCCAGCAGTGAGCACAGCCGCGTCCATTAGCATCGGTTCAGGGCCAAGGTGCTTCGTAGCAATTGCCATGCACAGCCGGGTGGCGATATCGGTTAACATCGACATGCCTGCAACACCTTGCGAAGGCACTGCGCCTCAGTCATTACCTGCAAATTGGAGGGGCAATTTTCATTAAGTGAATGGACAAAAGATCGTTGATAGTCTGGTATCACGATCCATCTGGGTGTTCCGCTCAGTGATCGCAGATGCCAATCCAGCAGCATGGGAGAAGCCCAGACCTTCGCGTCGACCTCCCACTCACTGCCCTCCCAAGTCACGCGAAGATCAGCTCGGTCAACATCTGGCCAAAGCTCGGTTTGCAACCCCAGCTGACTGATTCGATGAAGCAATCGAAGCTCAAGCAGCCCAGGTATCAAGGTGAACTTCCAAAGGCCCGTCCGGAGTCGATATTTATTGTTTGCCGGCTGCCCTTCGACGGCAGCGGACGTCTTCGTACTCAACAGCGCATCATCCCTCCATTGATACACGCCTCCCGTTTCCAGACACCAGTTCGATCCGCAGCGCACTTCCGAGCGATTTAATGTCATTGGCCAATGGCAGGTAGGACAGAGATAGATCATTCCAGCTCGTTGATCGTGTGCAGGGATCGGCTCATAGAGCGTGCTGAAACCAACGCCTAGGGGGATAAGAAACTCCAGCACCTGATTGGACTCAACCACGCCGTGCTCAATCAGGAACATGCGGAAAATCCTGTATTCCTCTTCACCCCGCTCGCGGGTACGGCACAAGTTGCGTATCTGCAATACGACGGACTGCACCCGTTCCCATCCTCTTTTCTCGTCCAGTTCCAGCGCCATCTCGTCACACAGCAAACTTGGGGCGCCGGCGAATCTCAGCGAACCTACGAAACCTTGTCGCAGGCGCTCATCCAGCCAATGCTCAAGTGGCAGGCTTATGCAACGCTTCAAGGTGGTGAGGGGTAAGGCCGGCTCATCCGGCTTCAGACTCCAAAGTAAACCGCTGGCCAATCCCAGGAGCGAAACGAACTCCTGTTCGTCAGTGCCCATGGCCTGAGCCGCCTTGACAATCACATCCAATAACCTAAGGGAGGTAGCGTCATCCTGTTTCAAGGCAGTAATCCCTGCAGCGCAGGCGCTGCGGCGCATAGTACGCTTCCTAGTCTCTGGGGTGAGGTGAGTCTGTGAGGCTGATTTAATATAGGTGAAATACGAGATGAGCGTTCGAGACCCGACGGTGGGGGGGGAAGGCGAAGCCTGATTCATGCCACACCTGCAGCGCGACTTGGTTGTGACCAGAGCGAAAGTGATTTAGGCAGCGCGAACAAGGTCGACTTCAGGTAAACGTTTCTGACGATTGTGTGACCGCATAACGGAACAAGGGGAGGCCGAAGTAGCTAGCCGTGCCATTGTGGCTGGGAGCAACTCTTCTGAAATACCTAAAAAACTGGAAGGCCGGGCAATGCAATTCTGCTACACCGAAGGTCCCTGCACCGCGAGGCTGGAAGTACCAGCTGTTGCCCCAGCAACACCTGTTTAACAAAACGATCGTTTATCAATCATCTGCGTGGGCACTGCCCCATCAGAAAGTACTATTAACTGGCTAATTCTTAAATTGGTATGGCTCTTGCTCTTGCTGCATCCGGCTGCGTGTATTCCTCTCATTTCAATAGTCACACGCTGACAACTATTGATAACGGAAAATTGCGCCGTTTGCTAAATAGTTAGGAGTAAATGAATGACCAATGTCCAATCCGCCGCGGCACTGGATGTGTTCTGGCGCAAAGCGCCAGGCGGTGAGTTGCTCGACTTGGGACGGGGCTATCTTGGCCCTTTGTCGCGTTTGCGACTGCACAGTACGCCCAAGCGGGTATTAAGCCGTCGTGAAGCACTATTGCTTGGGGTACTCGCATTGGTGCTACACGGTGCCGTGATTGTTTGGGTTAACCAGAGCCCACCGCCGGCGCTGCCCATTGTTCCGCCAGAGATTCCTCCGATGACCATCGAGTTCTCGCAACCGGCACCGCCCGTGGAGGTTCCACCTCCGCCCGAACCAATCCCGCAGCCGGCGGTAGAGCCCCCACCACCGGTGGAAAATGAACTGGCCGTGAAACCACCACCTAAACCAGTCCTGAAACCAAAACCGGTAGTCAAGCCTGTGCCTAAACCGGTGGCTAAACCGGTAGAACAACCACCAGCACCGCCCACACCACCACAACCGGTCGCGGCGCCAGCCACTCCGCCTGCGCCGAAACCGGTGACACCAGCGTCGGCCAGCGCTGGTTACCTGAAAAACCCTGCTCCTGAATATCCCTCACTGGCGATGCGACGTGGCTGGGAAGGCACGGTGTTGTTGCGCGTACACGTGTTGGCCAGCGGAAAACCTAGCGAAGTCCAGATCCAAAAGAGCAGTGGACGCGACCAGCTCGACGACGCGGCACTGGCCGCGGTCAAGCGCTGGAGTTTTGTCCCGGCCAAGCAGGGCGATGTCGCCCTGGATGGCTGGGTTAGCGTGCCGATCGACTTCAAGATCAAGTAAGCAAACCCTAATCGAACGACAACGCGGGCTACCTGACATAAGGCGCTTCGCAACAACCGATCCAGAATGCCTTGTTGGAGAGCTTTAACCATGAACCTCATCGCTTCCCCCTTCGAATCAATCGAGCACGCGGTCATTTGGCTGCTTGTTGTCTTTTCCGTCGCGACCTGGGGCCTGGCCCTCCTCAAAGGCGTGCAGTTCACGCGTTTGAAGAACCAAGACCGCAAATTCCATAAGCAATTCTGGGCTGCGTCGAGTCTCGATTCCGCCTCGGAGCTTGCGCATAACCATCCGGGCGCTGCTGCCCGCGTAGCACTGGCGGGTTACGCTGCGATCCAAGTTCCGGATGGCGTGCAAGCCACCGACCTGAGTCAGGCGATCAACCATCAGGATCGTCTGGAACGTGCCCTGCGCCAACAGATCATACGTGAGCGTCGTTCGTTGGAAACCGGTCTGGCGATTCTTGCCAGTATTGGCAGCACCTCGCCTTTCATCGGTTTGTTCGGGACGGTGTGGGGCATTATGTCAGCGTTGAAAGGCATCAGTCTGGCCGGTTCGGCTAGTCTCGAAACCGTGGCCGGGCCGATCGGTGCGGCGCTGGTTGCCACCGGTGTGGGGATCGCCGTCGCGGTGCCGGCGGTGCTGGTTTACAACTACTTCCTGCGCCGTCTGAAACTGACAGCCGCCGACCTCGACGACTTCGCCCACGACTTCTACAGCCTCGCGCAAAAGAACGCCTTCCGTGTACTGGTGCATCCGGCGCTGAAAAAAACCGGTGCGACACCAACCGGGCAGAAAGTGAAGGAGGCATCCTGAAATGGCGTTTTCGACTCAAGACAACGATGAAGTACTGAGCGAGATCAACGTCACGCCGCTGGTGGACGTGATGCTGGTGTTGCTGGTGGTGTTCATTGTCACCGCTCCGCTGTTGACTAACTCGATTCCCATCAACCTACCAAAGACCGATTCGGTGGCACCGGTAGAGCAGAAAGATCCAGTGGTGGTGAGCATTGATGACAAGGGTAAGCTGTTCATCAACAAGGATGAGATCCAGCCGGACCTGCTCGAGTCCAACCTGAAATTTGCCAAGGACAAAAATGCTGACGTACGCGTGCAACTGCAGGCGGACAACGGGGTGAATTATGGTGAAGTGGCGCGGGCGATGGCGTCTATCGAGCGGGCAGGTATTACCAAGTTGTCGGTGATAACCGCGAAGTAATGTGGGTGCTTGATTGTGGTGACGATCTGGACCGACGCCACAAACACAGCGTCAGGAGTTACATATGCAGCAACTAAAATTAATGGCCTTTATGCGCCCGGTTAGCATCCATACTGGAGCTTGGAGATATCCAGGCGCGTATGCCGATGCAAACTTTAACTTTCAACATCTAAAGGATTTTGCACAGAAGCTCGAAAAAGGTCGCTTTGACGCATTCTTCATGGCGGATCATCTCGCCCTACTGAATATGCCCCTGGAGGCGCTCAAACGCAGCCATACTGCGACCTCTTTTGAACCTTTCACCTTGCTTTCGGCATTAAGCCAGGTCACCAAACGTATTGGTTTAGTAGCCACAGCGTCTACTTCATTTGAAGAGCCTTTTCATGTGGCTAGACGGTTTGCTTCGCTGGATCATTTGAGCGGAGGAAGAGCAGGGTGGAATATTGTGACCACGTCAAATCCTGATGCCGCCTTGAATTTTGGCTTCGAGGAACACCTGGACCATGATCGCCGCTACGAGCGTGCACGCGAATTTTATGATGTGGTGACGGGGCTATGGGACAGTTGGGCAGATGATGCTTTCATAAAAGACCTGCACCGTGGTGAATATTTCGATCCAAATCGTCTACACCGTCTGGATCATAAAGGAGAGTTTTTTTCAGTTCGAGGACCACTGCATATTGCCCGTCCTCCGCAAGGCTGGCCGGTTATTGTTCAGGCTGGAGGATCGGAAGCTGGACGGCAGTTAGCTGCTGAGACTGCGGAAGTAGTTTTCTCAGCACCTGCGGATATAGCGAATGGACAGGCGTTTTATGCGGATATTAAACAGCGTATGGAGCGAATTGGTCGGCCCCGAGATCATTTGAAAATCATGCCTGGTGTGCTGGTGATTGTGGGAGAGTCACTCTCCCAGGCTGAAGACATTCGCGCAACCCTCGATTCCCAGGTGCATTACGACAGTGCGATTGCTGCTTTGTCCGTTGCGCTTGGCTGCGATGCAGCGAGGTTTGATCCTGATCGTCCCTTGCCTCCAATCCCCGAAACCAACGCAAGCCATACAAGCCGTGAGCGTGTGTTGCAGATTGCTGAACGCGATCACCTGACTGTACGTCAACTAGCGCTTCGTTTGGGTGGTTACGCCGGATTGAGTTTTGTGGGTACAGCCAAAGTAGTTGCCGATGAAATGCAGGAGTGGTTGGACAGTAAGGCGGCTGATGGATTTAACGTTATGTTCCCTTGGTTGCCGGGTGGTTTAAATGATTTTGTCGATAGTGTAGTCCCTGAATTGCAGCGCAGGGGTATTTTCCGGCGTGAATACAGTGGAACTACCTTGCGCGAACATTTAGAGTTGCCTAAACCTCTTAATCGCTTTTTCTAAAAAAATAAACATAATTTGGACATATTTCAATGAGCTTGTGTCGGTTGCTGACAGATAAATCATAATGTTCAATAAGATACCGGATATTTATGATTAGTGAGTAAGGTGACTGAGACTGCGGTGGCAAATCTCAGTCAAATTGGGGTTAGTCGGAGCCTTGAATGAGTACTACTTTGCAGATCGCAGCTTTTAAACGGTGATTAAGAGCTTCTTGATACGCAGCGCTCGAATACCAACTTTTTGCTGACTCCATATCCGGGAATCGTATAATAACCGATGCCTCAATAGGGTCGCCCTCCAAAACTTCGTGTTCGCCGTAGTAAGCTAGGCGCGTGATGTCATAGTCGCCACGAGCTGTCGCCGACTTTTTCTTGTAAAGTTCAAATTCTGTTGTGTTGACAGTTTTTTCTAATAAAAATACGATATATGCAGACATACATAATTCTCGATGAAATTTATGGTTGTTCGTGCGTAAAGTGCTTGTGGTTATCTAGTGAGTTACGTCTATAGTTAAGTCAGTGATTGGCTGGGCAAAATTGAACGTCCTTATAAGTGATTTATTCAGGTGGGTAAATTATTCATTTAGGAGACCGTTATTACTGGTCAGTGATAACGGTCTTATATGTTTTATTCCTGTTTGTTCCCTCCACCTATTTGCAATACAAATGGTGGCTCATGCCCATTGATTTCCCAGTCGCCGATGATGCGCTCCTTATAGACTACTGGGTTATGTGACGCTACGGTGCGAGCATTGCGCCAATATCGGTCTAATTGTTTCTCAGTGCTTGTTGCAGATGCGCCGAGTGCGTTAAATAGTTCCGCTGTAGCAGTTAGAATGAGAGAAATCACACCTATTTGACTCTGCGTAGTTTCACGGAGTGCTTCAACGTTGGCATGATGCTCAATCTCTACGTTTTGTTCATAGTGACTGAGATACGCACGATGATTAGCCTCCGCTGCTCGCAGAGCTGCGGATTCGGCTGTGTACACTTGTGCAGATGCCTTCCCCACGACTTGCTGAATTTGGGCGTCCTGGTCGACGGAGCTAGCATTTCCGTGGCTATAAATACGTGTACGCTTCGACACTTCTTTCGCGAAAATCTTTACAGCTGCTCGACCTATACCCACCATAACCGCGATCAGAACCAGTTGATGGAAAGCAGTCTGATACTTGAATCTTTCGGAATGCTCAATAATATTTTTAAGTTCTATTTCGGCATTCTCAAAAATAGCGGTTCCGCTGCCGGTAGTTCGTTGGCCAAAGCCATCCCAGTCGTCGAGTTGACGTATCCCAGGCTGGTCAGTACGAATCGCGACAGTTACGTCCTTTCCGGTATCTTCTCTGCGAGCCAGAAGATCGATCCAATCGGAGAAAATACTACCTGTGCTATAATACTTCGTCCCATTAACGACCCATTTACCTCCCTTTTGAGAGATGCGTGTGGTCCGGTCACCGATTTTCACAGCTCCGATTTCAGTCCAGGCGCAGCCCACCAAATCTCCTGCAACAAAGCGTTGTAACCATTCAGTCTGAGGCGCATTTACGTGCGCATTGATTCGATCTTCAACAAACGCAAAATGTCCCCGCAATGCTTGAGCAACGTTTGAATCCGCTTCAGCGAGTTCGATTAGGATGATCGTTAATTGTTGAATCGATATTCCACCTCCGCCGTATTCGATTGGAACTCGAATCGCACCGAACCCTGCTTCCTTTAACCAGCGAATCTGTTCGAAAGGTAGCGTTCGATTTTTTTCTCGTTCAATCACACCTTCGGCAATTCGCTCAAAAATTGGGCGAAAACGGTGAAGGAGTGCATCGAAATCCGCATCGGAGGTTCGCCTATCCAAATGTTGTAAGTGGGAAGTCACTTCGCGTTTCCTAAATTGGTTGGGTATGATCAGCTAGCAAATTATATGCCGTCTGTAATATGGTGTTGAGGCACCGTAGCGATTGAGTGTTCGCAAGTTAGCAGTGTTTATATTGGTGCACGATGTTGCTTCAGTGTTTGAGATTGAACAGTTGAGAGCTGGAAAGCTCGAGGTATAGAGTTCGATTTATCTGCTCGAATTAAGAGGTGGTTTTAATGGGCGGAGATGTGTTTTGTCGAGCGTGGTCTCAAGCACATCGACATTGTTTAGTCAGACGGGTTAGACGTGTGGAAGGAGCTAGGACGATCCTCGGAAGGTACCTCGGTACGAGGAAGTAACTCTGAGAAATAAGATAAATAAGGAGAGGTCTGATGGATAGTTAGGCTAGAGCTTATCGTCAGATAGCCATCTAATACGAAATCTAAGTTTTTCCATAATAAGTGATCTGATTGACGTAACCAAAGTTTTTGATATTAGCCTCGCAAATATTTGACGTAACAACCTACAGATCGAGTCCTTCTGGGTTCCTTCAGGCTTTGTCGTAGCCTCGCCCTATGTGTTGTTCGTCTATGCATCATGGTGGGTTGTTTGACACATCGCGCTTCATAGCATAACGTTCGTTTACTAAACGAGCGCGTTCCAGTCAAGGAGGCGTTGATTTAGGTGAGCTAGAAATCTTTTTGATACCAGTAGTGATCCGAAGAGGGGGCACTGCAGAAGCGGTCATGGGATGCGGGCGGTTGGTCCATGGACATGGCCTGGCCTTGATAGCGACGGCTCAATGGTTTGGCTGCTTCAAGTCATTGGGTCAGCGGCGGATTCACGAAAAATGCTAATACCCGAGAAAAGATTTCGTTAAGAAAAGCGTTTGGGAATAAGTTTTCCCTTTGGATTCTATGTTTAATTGCTTGCCGTCCAAATTCTCCACGCTGCATGATAATAACTGATGCGTCGCCCAAATTCACCGATCTACATGACTAGCTCTAAGAGAGTTAACGGTGCATATCGCAGAGAGAGGGATACACGGTGTTAGATTTCTACTTTGATTATAGAAGCCCTTATTCATATCTGGCCAATACTCAGTTGCCGCCTATGGGTGTGGATATTGAGTATCATGTGTTAGATGTTCTAGAAGTCATGCGAATCGTTCACAATCAGCCATCGCCAGAGTGTCCCGCTAAGGCTCAGTATTCTCTATTAGATGCTAAGCGTTGGGCAACTTTATATGGCGTAGAGTGGGCCCCAAATAAAGGGCTATTCTCATCAATGCGAAATCGATCTTTTGACGGTAGCAGCCTTAGCCGATTGGCACTAGCGGCGAAAGAGGCTGGGGCCTTCGAGCGTGCCCACATAGCGCTTTTTCAAGCCGTGTGGGTCGGCACAGATGATCTAGCTACTAACGAGGGTCGAAGAAATTTTCTTCTGCGAAATGATCTGGAAACCGATCTGTGGGAAATATCCGAGTCACAAGTTATTGTAGATAAACTACACGAAAATAACAAACTTGCTGCTTCTCGGGGCGTGTTCGGTGTTCCGTCTTTTAATGTTGGGCAGGAGTTGTTTTTCGGAAATGATCGTCTAGATTTCGTGCGAACTGCACTAAAAAATTTGAGAGGATAAGTGTATGACCAGGCAAAAGGTAGCGGTGGTGACTGGCGTTGGCCCTGGGACGGGCGTCGCTATTACTAAGCGTCTTGTTCAAGATGGGTACGTTGTTGCGATGATCGCCCGTGATGCTTCTCGATTATCGCAGTTCTCTGCCGAGATTCCGGGGGCTTACTCATACGCCGGTGATGTATCTGATCAGAAGTTTCTATTGGATGCTCTGGACAGGATTGAGTCGGAACTGGGCGCCCCGGAAGTACTTGTTCATAACGCCGTAGGCGGTGCTTTTGGAAGTTTTCTCGAAGTTGATTCCAAAATTTTAGAAGATAATTTTAAAGTTAATGTTACTTCCCTTTTAGTAGCTTCGAAGCGCTTGGCTCCGACGATGATTGACTTAGGGAAAGGCGCAATCATCGTAACAGGGAATACCTCCGCATGGCGTGGCAAGAGTAAGTTTGCGGCTTTCGCGCCTACGAAGGCAGCACAGAGAATACTTGCGGAATCAATTGCTCGCGAACTAGCTCCCAAAGGTATTCATGTTTCGTATTTAACAATCGATGCGGTTATTGACGTGCCTTGGGCTAGAAAAAGGTACCCTGACGCTGAGGATGATTTTTTTATAAAGCCTGAAATAATCGCTTCTGAAGTGATACATCTAATTAACCAGCCTAGTGGTGGTTGGTCGTTTAACGCTGAGCTTCGTCCCTATAAAGAAATTTGGTAGAAGCTGTAGGATGCCTTAGCTTTGGAGGCTGTACTACGACCGATAATTTCGATGAATATACGGTATCGATATCGAGCGTCGCCGGCACGTATTACACTGCCGGCGGTGTTTAGGCTCTGAAATAGTAAGTCAGAATCGTAGTGGTTTACTTGGTTGGCTTAGAACCTGCGGATCGCGATATCGTGTACCGAAGTGTTCGTTTGGAAGGCGGGCGCGACCATCGCCAAACAACCTCTCTCTGAGAGTTTCACCTGGTACGTAGGCGTCGCGATACCTTCCTCTTTTACGCAGTTCCGGCACGACTAAGTTGACGAAGTCTTCGGCGGTTTCGTAGGACATAAACTGGCGGAGATTGATTCCATCAATGTCGTCTTCGTCCAGCCACTTTTCAATCTCATCTGCTACTTTTTTTGGAGTTCCCGCAACAAAGAAGAAATCTTGATTTAGGTTTGAAATCCGATCCAGTGCCTGCCCAACGGTTTCTTCCGCTGTGAAAAATAAACTTATAAGCGTAGGTAAGTTTTTCCGATCTAGTATGTTTTGAACTAGCTCTTCTCTAGGATAGGCGAGAAGATCAATTGGCAATTGGAAATGCGCCATAGATCCTTCGACACTTACATTCTCACGATACTTCGCTAGTTTTTGTGCAACCTCCTCTTCAGTCTCAGCAACGATTACAGATGCCATCACGATAAACTTAACACTCTCAGGTGCTCGCCCATGCTCAACAGCTTTAGCGCGCATTGCTGCAACATTCTTGCGTACCGTTTCGTGACTACGCCCGCCGGTAAATACTACCTCTGCATGCCGGCCAGCAAACTCCATGCCGGCGGGGGAGGCTGTTGCTTGGAATAACACCGGTGTGCGCTGAAGCGACGGCTGGCAAAGGTGAGGCCCTGCTACCTTATAATTCTCGCCTACGTGATTGATATACCGAACTTTTTCTGGATCGGTATAGATTCGTCGTTCACGATCTTGTATTACCGCATCATCATCCCAGGAGCCTTCCCATAGTTTATAGAGGACATCTAGGTACTCATCCGCGATTTCATAACGACGATCATGTGGTATTTGTTCATCGAGACCAAAATTGCGTGCAGCGTTTGGTAGATAGGACGTCACGATATTCCATGCCATACGGCCTTTAGTTAAATGATCCAATGTACTCATTCTCCTGGCAAAGGCGAATGGTGGCTCGTACGTAGTTGAAAACGTCACCCCAAAGCCAAGGCTTTGAGTTACGGCGGCCATTGCTGGAATCACCATTAGTGGATCATTGCTAGGGATTTGCATTCCTTCTTTAATGGCGGTTTCTGGTCCACCACGAAAATTGTCATATGTCCCCGTAACATCGGCCAGAAATACGGCATCAAATCCGCCACGTTCAAGCAACTTGGCTAGTTCGATCCAATATTCGATGTCATTGAATCGATGCCTGTTGTTCTCGGGATGTACCCATTGTCCATGGGAAATGTGACTAACGCAGTTCATCTCAAAGAGATTTACATGTAATTTCTTGCGGGCCATGAGGATCATCCTATCCGATCAGTGTTGTATTGCTCGTTGCCGATGAATTTTCGACGGTGCCGGTATGTTAGTGGAGCCCCGCCGGTGCTGTTGTAATACTCATATGATGACCGACGGTCGTGGAATACATATTCAAGGAGTGTCGAAAAAAACTATCGTGTTGCAAGGATTTATAAAGCCGCATAGTTCAGTACGGTCGGACGGTGCGGCCGGATATAGCGGTCAATATTCTTTTATTCGTATTTTAGAATCTAAGTTCGACACCTGCATATGCACCCGCACCATCGCCTGGGTAAAATACAGCTGCGTCCCGGCCCTTAGCGTCGTAGATAGGGCTGACAGTAGCGACATAATCTTTGTCAGTGATGTTCTTCAAATCGAGAAATACTTTCCATCTTTTACTAGGATCCTCATATCCAAAATTCAAACCGAAAATTGTGTATGAGGGGGCGTATAGGGTATTTGCATAGTCTGCCGCGGTGCGCGATACAGATTGCAAGTTAACCCCAGCATAAAATCCAGCCGGTTGCGAATACTGCAACTCCGCCCAGTAGATTTGTTTGGGAAGGCCGGGTAACTCGTTGCTGCCAAGATCAGGGTCATTTCTGTAATGGAAGTCACTGTAAGTGTAGCTTTGTTGAAGGTTCAGTTCATCGCCACCTTCGAATTGCCACAGAAGCGCCTTTAGCCCGAACTCCACGCCCTGATGGATAGTGCCTGAATTCGCATTGAATGCGGTTGTGATGGGGAGTGCATTCAAGTTTCCTGAATTGATCTGGACGTTTAGTAACTCGTCGCGAATCCAGGAGCGGTACAGGGCTAAACTCCCATCAAATCTTCCGGCCTGCCCTTTGATACCTACCTCCAGTGTATTCGCCTTTTGCTCTACGAGAGGTTTGATTGCTGTTCCCTCAGAGAAACCGTTGGAATACTGGAAGCTTGCGGGCGGGTCGATCGTACGGCTGAAGTTTGTAAATAGTTGGAGCTGTGGTGTAAGTTCGTAGCGCAGGCCGATTCGAGGGGCGAGGCTCCAATTATCGTAGTCGGTATGATCAGGGTTCGGTCCCGGGTTAGGAAACTTATGATACGAAATATCGACGTCACGACGAACATTAATCAATGAGACACCTGTGGTGAGCCAGAGGTTTTCGGCAATATTTAGGTCATCACCGAAGTTTAACGTTCTGTCGGCAGAGTTTTTGTATTGTGCACGCTTAAGTAGTTCGCCGGTGCGTCCGTCGGGAAACTCCGATTGACCAAGCAAATTCTGAGTTGAAGTGAAAGAGACGCTTGAGCGATTCTCTCTGTCAAAGAGCCTATCAATACGAGAATAGCGCAGGGACGAATTCAGATCATGCCAATTCCATGAGGATGGGTTTGCTGGGCTCTGGATACTATTCTCATGCGGATATTTGTGGTAGGCGAGGCCGAACTCCAACTGCGCATCGTCATCAAACGTGTAGGTGGTTTTGTTGCCGACCCAAACGGTGCCCATGCGTCGACCGTCGATACGAAATTGCTTGTATCGAGCACTAGCATCGGAGGAATTCTTTTTAAATTGCGCCAGAGTGACTGGGCCCGGGTCTTCGTGAAACTCTTCCCGATAACGGATGAGGAAACGAGTCTCCAGCTTTGGATTGAAGCGATAGCCTACGTTGATGATAGTCCCTTGGCTCTTGGCGAGACTGTAATTTGAGCGATAGCCCTGGCTACGGTAATCGTCGAGATTTACATAGTAGTCAAGATTTCCATCTACTCCCCCAGTACTAAGGGTAGTCTTTTGATACCCGAAACTCCCGGTTTCGTAACGAATACGCTGTCCTGGAGCCGTGTATCCATTATTTGTGATCATGTTTACGGCGCCACCGATGGATAATCCACCGTAATCATATGCATTCGCTCCGCGAAGAATTTCAACATGGTCAATACCGGATCCGCCGAGAAGTTCGTACGGAGTTCCGCCAGGCCCCGTGATCGCAACGCCATCAAATAGGAATTTAATCCCCTCCCGGAAATAACCAGGGCCATTATTGATTCCGGAGCCGCGAATAGATATTTTGGCGCCGTCATTTCCACCTACCTGGCTAACGATCACGCCAGGTTGGTGTTCAAGTAAATCGGCAAGACTGCCGTTACGTTTTCGAGCTAGGGTCTCACTATCGATGACATTGGTACCGCCTGCGACATCATTAAGCCGAAGTCTCGCTATGTCAGTTTCTGTCAATCGCTGGTTCTCTACTACAACCGTCGCCAACTGCGGCGTTGTTCCGCTACTAGCTTCCTTGTCGGTCTGCGAAGGCGATGTATCAGCTAGTACGGGGGTGCTAAGGCAAAAAAGTAACGAGCTGATAGTCATGCCTGGCACAAGTGCGTTTCGAGCAATCCTGGCTGACTGATTAAAATGTTTTTTACTCGGGGGGTTAGAACTCAATTGACGGATCCTCGATCGGTGTCCTTTGGGTGTTTGCTGATTCGTAAGTAGCAATGCGCCACATGAGATGCTGCATGCATCGTGCCAATCAGTAAACGTACGTTTTTCAATGAGTTCAGAGGAGCTTACCGATGTAAAAGTGTTTGGAATTTAAGATTGCTGTTTAGTTACTGTTTGGTTAGCAACACTTGACGTAACCATCGCTCGTGGTGCAACGCATTAGATTCTGTCAAAGATGTGTCTCGCGCTTGATGCTTATTCTTTCGAAGCGCTCAGGTTGAGAGTCAAGTTATAAAAATTTATTCTCTTCGTTGTCATCTGGCGGCGAGATTGGTCTCGAATAGGATGCTTTGTGAGAGAGATAGAAATATTTCTACCGAAGCAGAAGAAAGCGGATATTTGCTAGGTAGACGCTCTAGGGCAGTAAATAAGCAGACTGCAGTGAGCGGGAATTCGCTAGCTGCAGTCGGGTAAACAAATTAGGAGGAGTGGAGATTTCAGAGCACGCTAGGTGAAGCTGTTAATTGGACAATAGCCACTCTCGATACCTGGTCTTGTTAGAAAAGGCCTGAGGTGGGGAGCAGTGTATCTTTGAGTAGTGTCGAACCCACCGCTGCTGCTTTCCAGAAACGCGGATTGTGGTTGGCTACGGTACGCGCATTACGCCAATGCCTATCGAGATTATGAGTTCGGCTGGTTGTCGAAGCCCCACCCACGTCGAAAATAAGTTCTGCAGCCTTAAGTGTCAATTCGGTTGCTATGTATTGAGCTTGTGCTGTTTCCTTGGCAGCCTGCTCAATTGCGTCGTGGGCGAGCCCGAGCGTCCAGGCGCGGTCAATTGCTTTTGCCGCTCTGAGAACGACTGCCTCTGCCGCGAACGCTCGAGATGCAATGTCGCCCACGGTCAGTTCGACGTAAGGATCGTCAACTGAGCGTTTAGCGCTGCTATGCACGATCGGGCGCGCCCGATTGCGTGCAAAGTTAGTTGCATCATTCGCTGCATTTCGCGCGATGCCAGCCTGCACTGCAGCTAGGTAGAGCTGAACGAATGGAGTCACGATGCTTCGCTTGCCATCTTGAGCCCAGCGAGGACGAATTTCGTCGGGTTTGACTATTACATTATTCAGATGTGTAGTGCCGCTGGCTGTTAGGCGTTGTCCCATCGCATCAAAATCATCAATCAGTTCAAGACCCTCGCGATCCCTTGGGAGAACGAAGGATACGGGTTGATCGTCCTCATCAATTGCAAATGCAAGAATCCAGTCCGAATACAGTGCGCCAGTGCTGTAATACTTACTTCCGTTTACTCGGTACTGCGCGCCGTCCCGAACGATACGTGCACTGATGGCTCCGTTGGCGCCGCCGACTTCCCAGCCTGCGTTGCCAATCACCGCACCTTGTAAATACCGCTCGAACCAGATCTTTTGATCGGATTCGGCATTTTCGCTATGCGAAGCCAATAGCCCCTCCAGAAAACCAAAACCTGGGCGTAGTGCTTGTGCGACATTTGAATCAACAGACGCGACTTTGATGAGCAGGCCTAGTACATCCTCCACAGAGCCTCCCGGTCCTCCATGAGTCTTCGGAATTCTACAGGTGAAAATTCCTGCGGACGCAAGCTCGGATATTGGTAGGTAGGGTAGTTTTCGGGTCTGTTCGCGATCTATTACGCCTTGATTGATTATAGGAAGTAAGCCGTCTACTCGATCGGTTAACTCGGCAACCGAGGAGGGTGGGGTGGTGTACTGGGCTGTAAAAATACTCATGTAAATTTCCTGTCGAGGAGGTTTCTGTACTAGTACTGAAGGAGATCGTTAGTTAAGGATTATTCATCGCATAACAGCTCGGTAGCCGGTACGCGGTTGTGGGCAGAGGGAAGTCTGGGCACCGAGTTCAGTAAGCTTCTGGTGTACTGGTGTTTTGGGCTTGCGAACAAATCTTCTGCATTTGTGTATTCGACAGCCTCGCCGTGATGTAAAACTAATACTTCATCGCTGACGTGGCGAATTACGCCGAGATCGTGAGAAATGAAGAGGTATGCCAATCCAAGCTCTTCTTGCAGGTCGGCTAGTAAGTCGAGCACCTGCGCCTGCACTGAAACGTCAAGGGCGGATACGGGCTCATCACAAACAATGATCAGTGGCCTACTGGCAATAGCCCTCGCAATGGCAACGCGCTGACGTTGACCACCTGACAGCTCTAATGGCCTGCGCGTAGCGACATCAGGAGCTAGACGCACTTTATTCAGAAGTTGCGAGACTTCCCTGGCTATCTCGGACTTTGCCACTCCTCCAACGTCTAGTGCGTCTGAAAGTATTTGACCTACATTCCAGCGCGGATCAAAGGAGCTAAGTGGGTCCTGATATATAATGCTAATTTGTTGTCGGTGGGGGCGTCGGTCCCGTTCGGCGATCGAGTTAGGAGGGGCGGAAACCCACGGTAATCCCTTGAGCGCGACGCTTCCGCCGTCCGGCTCCAATAGGCCCAGAACAATTCGCGCCACGGTTGACTTTCCTGAGCCTGACTCGCCAACAATTCCAAGGGTTCTTCCCGCACGAAGGTCGAAGCTGACATCTTGAACTGCAGGCCTGGAAACGTGGTCGGGGCCCACATAGTTTTTCGCCAGATTTCGTGCTTCTAGAATCACTGTGGCATTTGCTTCGGGACGCGAGGGTCGCACTTCAACCTGGCGGCTTGACGACAATCTGGTACCCCGGGGATGTTCCGCTGGGGCCGCGTCTAGCAGAGATTTTGTATAGGCGTGTTGCGGGTGTTGTAGCACTTGGTGTGTCGGTCCGTGCTCGACCACGATTCCGTTTTGGATCACCAGAACTTTATCGGCCAGTTGCGCGACGGCAGCCAAATCGTGGCTAATAAGGAAGAGTGAATTACCTTCGTTAGTCAGCTTTTTAAGCAATGCCAAAATCTGAGCCTGTACTGTCGCATCCAGCGCAGTAGTCGGTTCATCAGCAATTATTAGCCCGGGCTCAAGTGCCAAAGCACTTGCAATGAGTGCTCTTTGGCGGAGCCCGCCAGATAGCTGATCCGGGCGCTGTAAAGCCCGTACGGTTGGTTCGGGAACGCCAACCCTTTCCAGAAGCTCGATTACCCGGGCTTTCCTTGATGTCTTGGTGCCCCAGTCATGGATTTCGAGTACCTCGAGTATTTCTTTTCCTACCGGTCTTAGAGGGTCCAGTGAGACCAGCGCGTCCTGGAGGATAAAACCAATCTCGCGTCCACGCAGAGATTGCCATTTCCGCTCATTGAGCGTAAGCAGGTTTTGCCCACGATACAATAAGGTATTGGCAGTGACCCGAGAGTTTCCTCCGGCAAGGCCTATGAGGCTACGTGCGATTACGCTTTTACCGGATCCAGACTCTCCAACTAAAGCGACGGTTTGACCTGCCTCAAGAGTAAAGGACACATTGCGGACTACCTGCCGATTGCCAAAGTGGATATTTAAATTTTCAACTACTAAAACCTTTCCACTCATGGCAGTCTACCTTCCAAGCGTTGTTGAACATATCGGCCAACAATCGTTGTCGATAGTGTGGTTAGAACGATAAATAAACCAGGGAAGAAAGTTAGCCACCAGGCATTAGCGACGAAGTCTCTGCCTAGCGAGAGCATTGTTCCCCACTCTGGCGCCGGGGGTTTATTACCTAACCCGAGAAAGCTAAGTGCTGATGCCCATACAATAGTTTGCCCAATACCCATGGTGAGCATTACAACCAAGGGTCTCATGGCATTAGGTAATAGTTGTCGGAAGATTACGCGCAATGGAGAATGGCCCAGAGCGCGTGCTGACTCTATGTAGCCAGAATTGCGCACAGCTATTACCTGGCCGCGCACCATTCGGGCATAGCCAGGGGCGGCGCCGAGGCCTGTAGCTACGATCAGTGGTCCGATTCCGCTACCGAAAATAGCTATAAAAAGGAGAGCGAGAACGAGGCTAGGGAACGCGAATAGAACTTCGAGTATCCAATTTACGGCCCTATCGGTGGTAGCGCCGCCGAGGCCGCCTAACAGACCCAGTACTACAGCGATGGACAAGGCAATACCCGTTGACGATATCCCAATTAACAAGGATTGCCGTGTTCCATATACTACCCGCGAATATATATCCCGTCCTGATTGATCTGTTCCAAACCAATGCGCAAGACTCGGTGACTCGAACGCGGATCGTGGGACAATCGCCAAGGGATCGAAATTTGTGAACCAATGGGGAACGACTGCGGCGCATATGAGACTAACAAGGAATACTAGCGCAATAATAGTGCCAAAGTTGATATCTTTCCATTGCCAAAAAAAAGATGCTTTGGAAGCTGCGATTGTTTGGTTTAACGAGTTCATTGAACGCGCTCCTGGCGTGGATCAATTAACTGATAAAGAACATCGACGAAGAGGTTGGCCAAAACGTATCCGGCCGCAACTACAAGGCTTATTCCAATAGTTAGAGGCATATCTTGAGATAACACTGCTTGGTAAAGCTGTCGCCCAAGCCCTTTACGAGAAAATATGACTTCAATTACTACTGATCCGCTGATCAGTGCGCCTATCGCCCATCCAGAAAGCGAAATTCCAGGAAGGACTGCGTGACGTAGTGCATGTTTTACGCGCACTCCCACATCGCTTAAGCCGCGGGTTTTCGCGGTCAATATAAAGGGTTGGTCCAGTGTAAAGTCCAAGGATTCACGAGTGACCTGCCCGATAAAGCCGGCCAACGGTAGTGCTAGAGCAATTGATGGGAGCACTAATGTATTCCAGCCGTTACTGCCGGCAGGAGGGAATAGTCGGAGACCGAAGGCAAATACTGAGAGTAGAATTAGGCCAATCCAAAAATGGGGAACAGCTGCCGCCAGCGTCTCAATGACGGAGCCGACACGCCCTCGCCAGCTTCTACGATGAGATGTAAATATTGTCATTGCTAGAACGATTAACCATGCCAGCAACAACGAGCATAGGGCTAGTTGCAAGCTGGGACCTATGTGCTCGTCGAGCACCTGAGTTACTGGAAGATGCTGTGAATATGAGGTGCCGAGGTTGCCGCTTAGTACATTTCCTAAGTAGATAAAGTATTGAGTGAAGATTGGTTCGTTTAGTCCATATTCTTTGCTAACTTCTGCCACAACTTCTGCGCTGACGTTTCCAGAGCCACCTCCAAGCAAAGCGAGGACTGGATCACCAGGCATTAAAAGCACAGCAAAAAAGATTATAGTGGCTACCGCCCACAGTACCACTATAGCTCCGCCAAGTCGCCAGGCAATTCTCTTTCCGAATAATGACGTTGACTGGCTTTGTTGTTTTGTGTGGTTATCGGTTTCGTAAGTAGTGTTCATTTTTCAACCTGTGCATCAAATAGATCGGTGATCGCGAGTGAATTTTCAAGGCGGACGCCTTTAATAGTTCGCTGGATACCCAGTCGAGTACTTTGTGGATAGGTTGTTAATTGTAAAAACTGTTCGGAAGCCATTTTCTGAGCTAGATGGTAGAGATCTCTACGCTTTCGAGGGTCTTGAGTTTCTAATGCTTGCTCGACTGTTCGATCAAATAGCTCATTACTATAACCGGCAGTATTTTGATGATACCCCCCGGCGGTTGCTCCACCCATAAAAGCGCTTCCAAAGATGATTCTCAACACGTCTGCGGTATTGGTATTCCAATACATCACCCGCATGTCGTAGTCCCAGTCGATGTGTCGCTTTGTCAGTTGTGGGTCGTTCAATGGTTCTACTACTAATTCGAAACCGGTCTTTCGAGAAGTTGCCTGAACCTGCTCCCATAGAAAAAGATCGGCAGGGGTGGCGCGATTACTCGTTAGTAGATGGGCTGTCAAGCGTTTACCATCTTTGATGCGATAGCCTTCTTCATCACGTGCTTTCCACCCAGCTTCTTCCAGCAATTGGTTTGCTCGATCGGGGTCATATTCTTGCGTATGTTCAAAATCAGAGCTGTAGAAAGGCGTAGTGCTGGTTAATGGTCCTCCCGCTCTAGGAAATTCGCCGAAGAAGACGCTCTTCAGCGCGCCCTCAATATCTGCGCTCCTGACAAAGGCCTCACGCACGCGACGATCATCAAAAGGTGGTCGACGCGTATTCATAGTGACATTGGTGGGGTTGCCGGGGCGCATGGAAATAATTAACGATAGGCTTGGGTTCTGTCTTGCTGCTTCATGAGCTTCTGGAGGCAAGCTGTCTATGACGTCAACTTCTCCCGCCTGCAACGAAGCGAAGCGTACTGATGGCTCAGAAATAAATTTCCATAGGACCTGTTCGAGATAGGCTGGTCCTTGGTGGTTGGCGGTGGGAGGAGCCCAGTTGTAGTCCGCGTTGCGCTCTAGCACTACCTGGTTCTGTCGATCCCACCGCACAACTTTAAACGGGCCAGTTCCGACCGGAGAGGCGCAGTTCGCATCGACGCTTCGCGTCAGGGCTATAGGAGACTCAATCCCCAAAAAAGGCTGGGCAAGCACTTCCAGGAAGGCAGCATACGGTGTTTGGAGGTGTACGACAGCGGTGTAGTCATCCACTATATCTGTACGTATGTACTGGTGCAGATATCCGACTGCAGTTGCGGACTGAGTCTTCGGGTTTCTGATGTGTTCGAAATTCGCTTTTAGCGCGGCGGCGTTAAATGGTGAGCCGTCTGTAAAGCGTACATCCTTGCGCAAATAGAAGGTATAGCTTAAGCCATCAGGTGAAATATCCCAGTGTGTTGCTAGCCAAGGGCCGATATCGCCGTTCTTATCCATAGAGACAAGGGAGTCGAGATACTGCCGCGACAAAACTGCCTGAGGCATGTCTCCTCTCATGTGGGGATCAAGGCAAATTGGTTCTCGATCAGTGGCATACACCAAGGTTCCACCGCTGACCGGATGTTGGCTGATCTTAAGTTGATGGTCCTGGGCGTCACACCCCGCCAAAAAGAGTAATCCCGTGCATGCGGAGACACACCAAAGCTGGAGGGGGATTTTATATAAGTTTGTTGAATTTATTAATGGCATTTCGCGTTGTCATCAAGTGTCGGAAGACGAGTCTCTGCAGGAGTCGTGCCGCTTTCGTTGATGCCAGATTTCGCTCTTACGTACCCAGTTGGTGTGTTTGGCGCAACACTTTGCTTCTGAACTGTTGCTGGGCGGATACCTTATGCAGCGGCAGCTCGTCCAAAAATCTCATACGTGGAACTTTTTCCGTCATTCCACGCGAGTCATCCTCATTACCCCTTTCAAAAATTAAGCAGATGCACCCACTTGGGCTGATACCCAGTGGGTAGAACAGTCGCTGATGGGGGAGCTATCTTCACGACAACAAGGAGCGCTTCTTCTGGATGGGTTATCAAGCGCTCATGCAAATCTGGTTGATCAACTGGCTAATCGGCATCAACTCAATACCGTGTCTCCGCCCGCACTGGTTGAGTAGAGGCTCTGGTCTTCGCTTGAGTAGTGTGGAATCAGGGTGGAAATTCTAGCTAATAGAGTTTGCACATCTACTTCGTCGATCTGGTCTGCCGCCATAAAACGATCGGCGTAACGCTTGTGGATACCCGTGCGAATGAACAAAGCAAAAATTTCAGGATCGATGTGCGATCTCTCGCACATTCCAACCATAATGTTCAGCGCCTCGGACAGCGTCTTGCCTTTTTTGTAAGGGCGATCCACTGCAGTGAGCGCCTCGAAGATATCTGCGACAGCCATCATTCGGGCGGGGAGGCTCATCTGTTCTCGGGTAAGGCGTTTTGGGTAGCCGGTTCCATCCATCTTTTCGTGATGCCCTCCGGCGAATTCCACGACGGATTGCAAATGCTTGGGGAAAGGGAGGCGGTCGAGCATCATGATGGTTTGCACCATGTGATTGTTGATAATGTAACGCTCTTCGGTGGTGAGCGTGCCTTTGGTGATGGCAAGGTTGTGTAGTTCACCCCGATTGAATTTGTACTGCGGAACATCTAATTTGAAGCCCCAGGGATTGTCCGGAGCAATCAACTCTTGCTCGGGGTGATCAATGAGATGCTCGGGTCGATCGGCCAGCAGAAATTCCTGTACAGGCAGTTTTAACGGGTCGCGCCTTTGCAAGCGCTGTGTCTCCTCCCAAGATGCGCCGAGGCGGTCGTCCAGCGTACGTGACCAGCGCCGGCTAGCGATCTGCTTTAGGCGCTCTATGTCGGTCGCCGACATGCTCTCATTTCCCTGATTGGTACTGGCAACAAAGGCGAACTCTTCATCCAGTATTGTTAGTTCCTTGTCACGCCACTCAGCAAGATCCGCTTCGTTTGCTCCTGCCGCTAGGCTTTTCCAATAGCTGATCCAGACATCGCGCTTTATGACCTCGAAACGCATGCGCACCTCATGGATGCGGTTATATAGCGTTTCCAATTTGGTTGCCTTGTCGACCACATACTCCGGAGTCGTCACCTTGCCGCAATCGTGGAGCCAGGCGGCGATATACAAAGCTTCCCAGTCGTCTTCATTTGGGCGGTAGCTTCGGAATTCAGGGGCATCGCTTTCGGCCGCCGCTCGGGCGAGCATCAGGGTAATTTCCGGGACTCGTTGGCAGTGGCCGCCAGTGTGAGGGCTCTTCGCATCAATGGCGCCGGCGATAAGCTGAATGAACGCGTCGAGTAATTGCTTCTGTTTGGCGAGTAGTCGCTGGCTCTCAATACACAACGCTGCGCTGCCCGAGACCGCGTCAACAAACGCCACCTGTTCCTCACTGAGTATGCTTTCGCTTTTTTTGTTGGGGTGGCGTTGGAATAAAACCAATACACCGACGGTTTCTTTTTGGCGATTGCGCAGACCAGCGGCAATCACTTCGACTTGAGAGCTGCCCATTGCTTCAAGCAGTTCGCGAAAATTGAGCGATTGCGCAAAGCTAATCGACTTGGCTGTGCTTGGGCCTCCGCTGGCGGGCTTGCGAAGCCAGTCCGGTAAGGCGTCATCCTGCAGATCAAACCCCTGGATTTTCAGTTCTTCCAAGGATCGAGTCTGGCCATCTAATACCAATCCCTGAGGCTCAAGTCGGCCTGTGGCTGCGTCGAACAAGTAGATCACACCCCCTTGAGCCTTACTGATTGCGACGGTGGCATCCATGACTCGCTTGAGCAAGGCATCGAAATTGGTTTCCGCGGTGAGGCTTGCAGCTATCTCCATGAAGCTTCCAAGGGCGTCCTTCATTTGTGTCATCGAGATAGCCAACTGATCCACCTCCAGGATCAGTGAGTGTCCACTGGACGGGTAATTGAAGTCGAATCGGCGAATCGCATCAGCTTCACGCACCAGTGTACTCAATGACCTGGCGATATGCCGCGAAGCCAGCCAAGCCGCCGGCAGGCACACCAGTAGCGTAAATAACGTGACAATGGCGCCTTGACGGCGGATTCGGTAAGCGTCGGCCAACAGTTCTTCTTCGGGAACAAGGAGTGCGAGGCGCAACCCTTCGGCACCGCTTTCCTCAACTTGGCGCTGTGATGTTGCCCAGCGCTGATTGGCTAGTGTCACGGCCCCCTGGTTTTGGCCACCCAATTGACCATCCAGCAACTCACCGAGCAATGGATTGATATCTCGTGCCTTGAGCAGCGTCCGTCTTTCGCCGCTACCAATCAAGCGGTTAGCGTCTGGATAGGCCACCGCGTTTCCATCCGCATCAACCAGAATCAAGTCGCTACTGGGTGTGATTCGATGTTTGGCCAACGTGGCCGAGAGACTCGCCATGGTCAAATCGGCGCCTAGTACTGCTCCTGCGCCATTACCGCGTGCCATTGTCGTACCGACTTCTCCGGTCGAGAAGAACGCGTAAGGTTGTGTGGTGATTTGATGACCGCCATCTTCGTTGGCGCGCTTGAACCACTCGCGGTCCCGAGGGTCGTAGTTTTCATCGAAACGTTGCTGATGACTGATTTCATTCAATTGTTCGTCATAGAACAAGTAATCAGCCTTGACTCCGTGGCTGTCACGTTGGATAGACCAGATCTGGTATTCGGCACCAGGAGGCGCTTCGAAACGCCGTTTGATTGCTTCACTTTTAAGCGGACGAACCATGAAAAAATCGCCATTGCTATAGCCGAGATAGAGTGAGTTGAGCGCTGGGTTATCTCGTAAGGATTGGACAAATGAAGGGAGCAATGCCAAACGAGACTTTAGATCGGTGCTCTGTGTTGTCGGGTTGAGTGTAAGTAGGCTAAGCAAATGCCGGATGGGTTGATATGTCTTGTTGATGTCCTGCTGTACATCCTGCTGGATGCGATCGAACAGATTCTGACTGCTCGAGACAATCATCTGACTTGTCTGCTGATAATTGAGAAACCCTAGCGCCATGCAGACAAGCAGTAATAGGCATGTGAACAAGACACTGATATGAACATGCAATGGAAAGCGACGCGCTTGTGAAGCGGTGATATTCAACATAGAGGTTCAACTCCTTAGCACAGACTGGGAGAACGTCAGGCACCGCTGCTCTTCGGGAAAGCTCACTCTAATCCGCAGGATTGTCTTCCCTGCTAGAAATCTATTCGGCTCGTGGTCCTACCGGCAGCGTGGGTGGGTCGGCCGCAATCGCTTAATTTAACTGACGCACATAGTGGCATCTCCATAGGTCGCAAGGCCGAGTGGCGACCTTAATTGCTGTATGCACCGCGCTCTCAGGGGGCCGAATTACGATCACCGAGATCGTTAAGGCTAGTCAACTAAAATATTTATGCCTGCTAAAATTAGTGGGACTTGACCCAAAGAGGTATGAGGAAGGGGGAGCAACTGGCGAACTGCAGCGATGCAAGCTTGCTGATCATTTGCTTGCGCGATGGGTATTCGGGTAGACCCCGTGAAAAAATACTAGGAGCCCTTTGTGAAATTCTGTACTGATTTGCAATCTGTTAATGATGATGCGAGCAAGACTTTACGGGGCTCATAGCGACTCTAGGAAAGCGTCAATTTCCCAACTGCTTTCCGTCGAAACAGCGCCTGATTTGAGTAGGCGCGGGTAAGTTGAGACCAGAGGTACGGCGGTAGATAAAATTCGGGCTAGCTCGGCTAGAGAGGGGCGATTGGGTATAGCAGTTTTTTAGTGCCCGAGGCTCATCCCATACTGATTGCGGAAGCCCCAAAGTAAGGGGGGCGGCGGACGCACCTCCCGAACCAGGCCGATAAGGGCGATTGAGTCCGCGTATTTTTAGGCGGACGCAATTACCCTTAACGTCAGGATCGATGCGCCAACGTAAGTCCTACGCGAAACTCTTCAAAACCCAAGTCGTCCAAGAGTGCAAACAGTCCGGTGTTTCCGTGGCGGCTATTGCGATGAGGCATGGTTCAACGCCAATCTTGTTCGTCGGGGGATACAACTTTACCGGGATCAGCAGGCAGTCGCCCTGCCAGTTTTCATTCCTTTGAAAGTCGAACCAAAGTGAAAGACCGAAGCGTTGGCGATCATAGAGTTACCGCTCGTCCAGCAAACGCTCACGCCGATGTGGCCAACTTCCGATCCTGAAGGATGCGCCCGATTCATCAGTGGACTCGTCCAATGACCCGCAACGATTCCGTCTGGCTCGACACCGAGCCGATGGACATTCGTGCAGACACCGAGACCGCGTTGGCCAGAGTGATCGCGGTGTTCGGTGCGGCGAAGCCGCACTGTGCTTATCTGTTCGCCAACCGCCGCGCCGCCCGGATGAAAGTTCTGGTGCGCGACGGCTTTGGGATCGGCTGGCTGTTCGCCGGTCGGTCAAAGGTAAGTTCCACTGGTCAGGCATTAGCCATGGCTATGAAATAGAGCTGGATACCGAGCAACTCCAGGCCTTGGTGTTGGGCCTGCCATGGCAGCACGCGGGCTCCGGCGGTACGATAGCACTGCTCTAACGGCTATCATTCAGCTATCGAACTCTCGCCGCGAATTGCCTAGCCTGGCAAAATCGGCACCATGACTTCGCTCCCCAATCTCGATCACCTTACCCCTGAACAACTGCGCGTTTGGCGGCGCAGTTGATGCAGCGTGTCGAGACAATGGGCAAGACGGCCGAGACCATGGGCAAGAAGATCAATCGCGACCAGACGGTTATCAAGAAACTGCCCCATGAGATCGCACAGCTCAAGCGCTTGAAGCTTGCCAAGCGCAGCGAGCATTAGAATCCGCAGCAAGCCAGCTTGCTCGATGACCTGATCGATACCGATATCGCGGCGATTGAAGTTGAACTTCAGTCCTTGCAAACCGCTCCGACACCGACCGAGAAAAAAAGCAAAAGCCTAAACGCAGTGCGTTGTCGGCGGAGTTTCCACGCACGTTGATCTATCACGAACCAGGCAACACTCACTGCTCATGTGGCTGCGAACTCAAGCGTATCGGTGAAGACGTCAGCGAGAAGCTGGACTATACGCCCGGCGTGTTTAGCGCGGAGCGTCATATCCGGGGCAAATGGGTCTGTGATGACTGCGAAACGCTGATCCAGGCGTCGGTTCCGGCGCAGATCATCGATAAGAGGATCCCTTCCGCTGGGTTGCTGGCCCACGTCATGATCGCGAAGTTTGCCCTCCATCTGCCTCTTTACCGCCAGTAATCGACTTTCGGTACAGCGGGCTTGGCGATTCCACGTTCAACGGTGGCTCAATAGGCTAGAGTGACTGGCGTGCAATTGCGGCCTCTGGTCGATGCGCTGCGCGAAGTAGTGCTCGGGCAGCAGGTCATTCATGCCGATGAAACGCCGGTGCTGATGCTCACTCCGGGTTCGAAGAAAACTCACCGCTCTTATGTCTGGGCCTTCGCCACCAGCCAATTCTGCGAAACAGCGGCTGTCGATTATGACTTAAGCCCCAGCCGCGCCGGTGAGCATGCTCGCAACTTCCTGCAAGACTGGAGCGGCAAGCTGGTGTGTGATGATTTTATCGGTTACAAGGCCACCTTCGAACTCGGCGTGATCGAGATCGGCTGCATGGCCCATGCGGGGCGCAAGTTCTTCGAACTGCATGCCACCAACGAGAGCATGCTCGCCGAACAGGTCCTGCGCTACATCCAGTTTCTGTACGAAATCGAAAGTGAAGTGCGTAATCTGGAGCCGGATTTACTGCGTCGAATACGGCAAGAAAAAGCCGTGCCGGTGACGGATAATCTGCATGCCTAGATGATCACCCAGCGTGATGTTGTGCCCGAAGGTTCGGCGATCAGTAGAGCACTCGATTACAGCTTGAAACGTCGGGCAGCGCTGTCGCGCTGCCTTGATGACGCCGCCGTCCCCATTAACAACAACTGGGCCGAGAACCAGATCCGACAATGGGCTCTTAGGGCGCAAGAACTGGCTCTTCGCTGGGTCGCAACGCCGCGGAAAGCTGGCTGGGGCGATTATGAGCTTGATCCAGTCTGCGCGGCTGAATGGTCATGACCCGTACACCTATCTATAGGATATTCTCACGCGTCCGCCGAAGCAGCGGGCGAGTGAAATCGGTCAGTTGCTGCCGCATAAGTGGCAACCGGTTTAGTTACGTAAAGCGTGATGGTCGGATACTCAAAGCTTAGTTGACCTGAGGAAGTAATCGATGCAACAGGACATTTTAAATCACCTGCAAGTCATGAAATCAAAATTTTCCAGCCATGATCAGGAGTGGGTGCGTTACAAAAACGAATCTGAATTTTATCTTGACGTGGCACACGCATCCCCTATCAGAAGGTTGTATTCCGAAGGTAGGAGTCTGTCTATGTATCTTTCGGGGCGCTTAGAAACGCAATATGTGAATACCTCTATGCTTCTAAATGAGTACATAGAGCAAGTGAGGGAGGCCATTCCAAATGAGAGCGACTACCTCAAGATTGGAGCAGATGCTCGAGCAGATTTCGAAGCGAACTATCCTAGCAATTACACCGTGCGATACATGATTGAATTGTATGCAGAACAATGGGAAAGGATCCCTATGGTTCGACATCTATTAGATCAATTAGCCGACCTACCTTCGCATCAATCGCTGGTAACCACAGACCCAATACAAATTATCACCCAGTGGATCTATAATTGGGAACAAAATATCCAGCTTCACCAACGAGAAGACGAGAATGGTTTGCGCGCACAGCTTGCACTTGGGCTCAGAAACGCAGGCTTTGCGAGCGTAAGTGAAGGATTTAATTATCAGGGCCGTGCGGATATCCTAATCCCAAGACCCCCAAAACGAGGAGGTAATGCAGCAGGCAACGAACTGGTCGTCGAATGTAAGATTTGGAGCGGACAGATGGCATTCGTTGCCGCTGTCTCGCAGCTATGTAGATATCTGACCCGACACGACGACCAAGCTGCCCTGATCATATTTGTTCGAAATGAAGACTTTGCTAGGGTTTGTGAATATGCGCATGCAGGCTTGAAAATCTCCTCTGCGGCTAGCGATCTCCAGGGTAGCGGAGCCTTTTACAAGTTGAAACTCAAGCCCGCTCAGGACAGCGGGGCGAGTGTAGATACAACCGTCATCCTGTGCAATCTAGTGGTAAACCGTTACCAATGACTGCTGTCAGCCGAACATGAAGCACTCTTGGGCAGCTCAGCGCCATCAGAGCACACAGCGGCTTACTCGGCACGGGAAATCCGCTTGATGAGCCGGAAATGGTGTCCACTTAAATTAGGTGGACGCCATGGTCCTCCGCAGTAGGGACAGGAAGATGTGTTGGTCGGACGGATACGCCCCAAATCTCTTCGATACGAGCGTGTTTGCGACGGTGACATGCAGAATGTCGGTGGTGATTCTGGTGTGAGAGAAAAATGGCAGACGTTAGGTGCACTATTTGTTTCATGTCAGCTAATCATAAACTTCACCGTTGATAACGGTAGATCACTCATTACTAGGATGGAGCCTTTACGTTTTCTCTATAGCAAACCACACAATTGCGACCACTGTGTTTTGCCTCGTAAAGAGCTGTGTCAGCGTTGCTGACCAAGCGCTCGCACGCCACTAGGTGAGTCTCATTGGTGCCTAACTGCGCACTAACCACCCCTATACTGATCGTCCAGCGCACCTGATCCCCTAAATCACTAATGATGTGGTGCCGTTGAACGCTCTCACGAATTCGTTCCGCCAGAAGTAATGCTTCATCCAAGCTCGTTTCAGGTAAGAGTATTGCGAACTCTTCACCGCCCAAACGCGCGACCCAATCGCCATCGCGAGTACTATCAGTACAAATATCAGCCTGTGCACAAATTACGCGATCACCAGTGGGATGCCCATGGCTATCATTGATCTTCTTGAAGTGGTCAATATCCAGCATAAGTAATGCGCAATGATGCGTTAAACGCTCACTTCTCGATATCTCGCGTCGCAACACGGAATTGAAGTGTCGGCGGTTTGCGACCCCCGTCAATGCATCTGTATTTGATGCCTCCTCCAGAGCGCGTTCGAGGAGGAAGCGCTGATGATAGTTCCATGCAAAGGTATAGATCACAACAATCAGACCCAATATCAATGGTCCTATAATCGTTGCGTAAAGCACATAAGGGAATTCTGGTATCCATTGACACAGCGCGAGTACAGGGGGGAGTGCAGCTACTAAAGATACACACGCGAGGCTCATCCTTATGGAGAGACCGAGGCAGATTAAGGTTGCCCCTACTGGAAAATACGCAAACACAGCGATACCTCCAGGTAATTCTCCATTTAGGTGCCGCATGATAAGAAGATTCAAAATCAGGTCGGAAAGAATACAGGCCAAAACTAAAAAGGAAATTAGGCGATAGCTTTTTATTCGAAAAATGGCTATGGCCGCAATCAAAGTCCAGAGGCTTGCTAGGCGGAGCCAAAGTGTTTCGCTAGCTAGATCGGGGCTGCTGACGTAATCAAGTAGCCAAGCACAGACGCCGCTCACGCAGTAAAGGCAGAAAATGATGGATGTGTATGTCCGATGATCCTCGAATTTTTTCAGCAAAAATACTGGCTCAGGTATAGAGAGAAATCTGCGCACCTTGTTGATGGGTGATGGGCGGTACGATTTGTGGTTGGCTGTACTATCTGAATTTCGAGGCATGAACTCGTCTCTAATGGTCTTTCAAGCATTTCTTCTGAAGCAAAAAAAGCGACCACGGCCTAGCCTAGAAGGTACAGCTCTTTTGAACCTGAACTCAGGACTGAACGATGTGAGACCAATCGAGCCTGGGCGTAGAAGGCTCTTCAATTGTGAGTCCTATTTCGCGTCATATCAAGACGACATCACAGATTGGTCGTTTATCGCCCCGTATGTTCTCGGCCCACCCTTGCGCACGGGGATGCCTTTTTATGTGAAATAGACCGTTACGATTAGAAATGTTATAGTCGACAAAAATATTATATGATTTCTTTTTTTGTAAAAAATTTGCACGTTCACAAGATAAGGTAGGGGTTATGAGTGGTCTTAGGGAAAGGCAGAAGGAGCAGCGCAAGGAAGCAATTTTGGTCTCGGCTATGCAGTTGTTCGATGCAAATGGGTACGCTTCGACGACCGTTGAGCAGATCGCAGCAGGAGCCGGGGTCTCAGCGCCGACAGTGTTCAATTATTTTGGCAGCAAACAGGAAATTCTCCTTTCTCTGGTCGAAAGGGCAGAGCGGAAAGGGATAAGCGAAGCCCAGATTGAACTTGATCAATATGACAACGCCGTCGATGCGATTTGCGCTTTACATACCATCATGACGGTACGGGAGTTGGAGACGCTGCCGATCACCATATGGCGAGAGCTGATGAGCCAGAGTTTCGACCCGGCTGTTTCCAAAGAAATAATGGCGATCAATGCTCGTACGGCGCGGGAGATTCTTATAATTCTCGAGCAGCTGAAGGGGCGCGGATTGATCAACGCCACTGTCGATCTAGAGTTTGTCGCCAATTTTATGACTGACTTCTCAACGATGATCTTCGCCCGCTTGGTGCAAACTGAGGAGGTGGACTTTCAGGCGTTTGAATTTTATTCCAGGAAGGCGACAGAGATGGTGTTCGGAGGTCTGCACCCTTAGTCGGTTCAATCCGAGCCCCAGGCTCAGCGTGTAGGTCGCGGAGTATGGCCTATGCTTTTTGCACCGCCTCAAAAATGGTGCTACGTGAAGAAAGCAGTTGGCGGGACGGTTCTATTTGTATACGGCGGAATCTGCCTTATGCGCTGCTCATCGTGAAAAATCTCTGCTTGGCAACCGGGCACGAAAAAAACCTATCTCAATGTCTAGCAAATTCTGCGTAGGCACTCTAGCTATTCGTCAGAAATGGGGTCGCGCTCCCTCGGATTCGTGTACGGGCAAGATGGAAAATTCCGAAATATTTTATTTGACTAAAAAAATAATGTCGGATAAAACGTAGACATCGCCTTCGGTTCGTATACCCCGTTATGCATCGTAGGGTGGTCAGCGTCCAGATGCCAATGCTGTTTTTACCTGCACCTGTAGAGGAGGGGGCGTCCTATGCCTCGCAAAGCAATCCTCCGCCTAGCCAGTCCCGTTTGTGCTGGCCGTCTGCCACTTCGTCTTTTAACTAACGGAGGGCTAGTCCGAACACTTGTTGAACAATTGCACATAAGTGCAGCAACACAAATGCGAGATTGTGGATCGTTGTGCGGTGCTGATACCGCTATTGGCGATTTTGCTCACTGTATGCCTGTAAGGAAAAGATATTCTCAATTCTGCATGAGATTTTTGCAGCTCGGGGCCTCACTGCCGCCAAAAACAAATAAAAAAGGTGTGGTTTATGAAGGGTGTGGTATTCGCTTTTTCAGTGATATGTCTGGTTTCTTCTTCGGCACATGCGCTCGAACTCAGCAACGAATTCAGCCTGGATATGAAATTTAGTTTGCTGAGTCAATACAGAACTCGAGGGGTATCTGAAAATCAGAATGACCCTGCTGCCCAATTTGAAGGGATTCTTTCAAGTAAAAGCACCGGTTTGTACTTGGGGTTGTTTACCACAAATGTTGATTATGGTCACAGCTCTCCGTCGCGTCAGGAGCTTGACTATTACGCGGGGTGGTCAATCCCACTGGCCAAGGGCGTAACTTTTGATATTGGTGGAGTACAGTACACGTATATCAAGGAGAATGAAAAAAATTATACAGAAACCTACGCTAGTTTGTCTGCGTATGGTTTTGTATTAACGGCTCAGTATTCAGATGATTTTCCTGCATTGGGTAAGGATCAGAGCATATTTTATGCGTGGGCAAGTTATGAGGTCAAAATTCCCTATGATTTCAAATTGCTGAGTCGTTACGGAATAATGGATTACAAAGATCCATTTTTCATTAGTGCGGATGGAACTACTCGTGATGCTTATCATGAGTGGGAGGTCAAGCTTTCCAAGACTTATTTGGGGCTGGATTGGGGGGTCAGCTATATAGACACAGATCTGTCGAAAAATGAATGTCTTTACGCCGCCGGCTTTAAGGATGTCTGTACTGCCGCAGCAGTTTTCAGCGTGACAAAAAAAATATAGTCGGGCTTTCAGAATTGAGCCATTCCTTGTTTCGGTCCTCTGAGTCGGAGTGACGTTTCAAGAAAACTAAACCAGGCGGATCGCATATGAACTCTAATGATGATCTATCGAAACTTGAGCGCCAACGTCGCTTGGTATTACAGGCAATAGGAGGGGCAGCTCTGCTTGCCGGTCTCGATTTAAACGGAAGTAACGCTGCCAAGGCGTCGGAAACAGGTAGCGACGGAGTATTAGATGTTGTGATCGTTGGCGGTGGGCTTTCCGGCTTAACGTCGGCTCGTGACCTCCAAATCGCTGGCTGCGAGTCATTTGTTGTCCTTGAGGCGCGGGATCGTGTAGGTGGTCGTACTTATAATCACGATTTGGGAAATGGGTACATATCCGAGGCTGGCGGCCAATGGGTTGGACCGGGGCAAACCGCTATTTTCGATCTTGCTCGCGAACTCGATATTGAAACATTTCCGAGTTACTACGAGGGTAATGCAGTCTTCCTTGTAGGGGATGCTAAGGTAGAACAAGATACTAATGAGGGACTTGGTTTTGATCCTGAGTTGGTAAATAAAATCAATGAATTATCACGGTCTGTGCCTAGTAAGGAACCATGGAAGGCCAAAGACGCCGCTGAGTTGGATAAGCTTTCTGTCGGCGATTGGCTCTCAAAGCAAGGCGTTCGCCTTGTTGATCGAGTCGGCTTTAATACGATAATGACTCTAACTTACGGTGGATCTCCTGCAAGCATGGGTTTTTTGCACTTCCTATCGCTTATTAATTCAGCTGGTAGCAATCTTGCGAAGCTTGAGGGTTTTAAAGGTGGTGCGCAAGAAACCCGTTTTATTGGGGGGTCGCAGATACTGAGTATCAAGATGGCGCAAACCCTTGGGGATAAAGTGAAACTCTCTTGCCCCGTTCGTCGTGTCATTGGGTGGGATCGTGATGTTGTCGAGTTGCATACGGATCAGGGGGTCTTTCGGGCTTGTAAAGTTGTTATTGCCTTGAATCCGGCCTTATGTAACCAAATATCCTTTGATCCACCACTTCCCAATGGGCGTGCGCAATTGCAGAGTCTTTGGCCTGCGCATGGACCAATGCGCAAGACAACCCATGTATATGAAAGCCCCTTTTGGAGGGAGAAGGGGTTGAACGCTCATATTATTCAAAGCGACGGACCGTTGATTTTCGCTTATGACAACTCGCCCCCGGACGCTAGCCTGGGAGTTATCAACGCGTTTGTCAGAACAGGAAACTTATCTAACGACGCCGTTATTGCCCAAAATATACTCTCTGCCATTTATGCGCAGGCCCTCGGCGAGCAAGCGCTGAAACCTATTCAGTTCCATGATCAGGATTGGGGCAAAGTCGACCCTTGGACATTGACGTGCATGAACCCGATTCCGCCTGGTTTCTGGACAAAGTGGGGAGAATACCTGAAGCCATCAATCGGCAGCTTGATTTGGTCGGGAACAGAAACAGCGGACGACTGGGTCGGAGCAATGGATGGCGCAGTTCGTTCGGGGCACCGTGCTGCTCTGGAAGCGCTTCAGGCCCTTGTCCAGGCACGGAGGAATGCGTGATGAGACGATCAGTTCTTATTGTTACTCTCGTTATTG